>JAEEGH010006848.1_pt1 | contig 27724 bp, 18 predicted proteins | sample 9134181 | NCBI WGS metagenome assembly JAEEGH01 (sample SAMN16246544, study PRJNA631951) | gut metagenome | biome: gut microbiome; feature: rumen; material: DP-attached | host: Bos | place: Iran: Karaj | collected 2018-10 | reverse complement strand
ACCCCAGATTTTCGAATAGCGGATACCTACTGCACTGTAATACATCATTCTGATATTTAAGTTGATGGTGCAAAGGTATACAAAAACCAAATAGCCCGCAAGGCGTCAAAGCGGATACGCTTACGTTCGATGGTAGGTTCGATGGTAGGTTCTCCAATATAAACCTACCATGCCTCAACCCCAGTAAATAAAGGGCTTCCGAGAGATTATGGTAGGTTGTTAGGTTAGTTTCAGAATGCCCTGTTTTTTAAGCGGAAGCCCTCCAAGAAATTGTCGCGATTTCCGCAAGAAGTTGCCGTGATTTCCCCAAGAAATTGCCGTGATTTCCTCAAGAAGTTGCCGTGATTTCCTAAACTTTTCTAGGTGATTTCTGAAGGTTTTCCTAAGGATTTCTGATGGAAAAGTACTGGATTTCTGAAGGTCTTCTTCAAGACAAAACTTGCAAGTCATACTGAAACTTGCAAGTCGTATTATAAAAAGAGGCGGTTGCATCACGCAACCGCCCCTTCACAGTATTTATAATAAAAGTATTTGTTTTATCAGATTAATACCACTTGACATTTTTGTTCTGAACCCAGCCGGTGAACTTGTCATAAACTTGCTTGAATGAAACGCGCTCGTTGACCCACTTGACTTTCGGGTCGCAACCGAACTTAGCACAGGGTTCACCCTGCTTGGCCTCGATGTCATACCACTTGTCTTCGCCTTTATCGTCCTTCTTAAGCACCTTAACTACGATGTCGCTACCATTATTTTTTCTATCGACTGACACGTTTCTAATGGTTACAGGATCCAGACCGTCGATAGCACCATAAGCGCCAGAACTCTTAGCGTGGGTGTTGATCATCACGTTGGTAGGCTGACCGAAGAGTTCATGAACCTCTTCTCCTGCAACCGTCAAAGGCAGGGTACCACCGGCAGCCAAAATGGTTATATCTGCTGTAGTCTCGCTGGTGAACTTCACGTCGAAGACAACATCGTTGAAGTCGAAGTCGCCATCCTCAGCTGCGCTCAGGTCTTCAACCATGACGCGAATGTTAGGACTAGGAGTCGGATCGCCAATGTAGCCAGGATTACAATCGGATGAAGGGATGGTTGCGGTGGTTTCGTTGTTGAACTTGAACTTCACGGAAGACTCATACCAATAAGCGGGCTGATTGGTGTTAGGAGCGTCCTTATACCACTGTTCAAAGTGGTTGTCAGTAGCGATATAGAGCTTGCCATAGTACGACATGCGGAACTGCTCGTTGCCGTCATGAGTAATTTCTTTTGCCTCAATAACAGCGTACTCATCACCATAGCCACGGAAGCCATAACCACTGTTGGCGTTGTTAGTATGCAGAATACCCTTAACCTTCAATACAGACTTGCCACCAAGATAGAAGTCTGAGGTATCCTCCCAAGTAAATGAGTTACAAACGACACCAGCATCACCAGCCAGTACGAAAGTACCTCGGTTCAGGTGGAAGTTGCCATTGACTGTCAGTCGGCAGTTGTTGATGTTGGTATCAGAATAGTTGTCAACATCGAAACTACCGCAAGTCCACTGGCCATCGTTCATCCATGTGCTATTAGTATTTGTCAGGTCTGTCTTACCCGTAATGGTAACGGTACCAGTACCTTCGTTATGCATCTTACCGCCGGCAGCCGACGAGAAGGAAGCGCCGCTCAAAGTGCCGTAGTTGACAATCTCAGCGTCGGTATTGTGGAGCACAATGTCACCAGTTGCTGTAACAGTACCTTCATTGTAGAGCAGAGCGTCGTTGTTAATCAGGTCGAGGTTTGCCGTCTCAATAGTCTTGCCTTCTTTATTATAGAGTGCAGAAGACATATTTGTCAATGTCAGGGTGTTGGTAACCTTGATAGTACCCTCATTCCAAAGAGTGGCCTCCTGATCTAATGTCAGATTACTGGCCTCGATGGTACCACCGTCATTCAGCAGCTTGGCACCGCTGATGAGAGTCAGGTCTGTGGCCTTAACCTTACTTCCATTACTCATGTAGATAGCGGCAGGAGAATTCTGGAACGAGAAGCTGTTGTTGCCATTATCAATAATATTCGATTCGTATGGATACCAACTTGTAACATTCTCTGTTTTTCCTTTCCTGATGTCGAGTGTGGCACCCGGAGCCAGATAGACTATCAGGTTGTTGCTGACAGCACCCAGTGTCAGGGTCGAGTTCTCAGTCAAGCAAAAAACAGTACCATTGCTGTCTTGTTTCGTTTGGCCGCAATAGGTAACGTTACCATCTACATAGATGGTTAGGTTTTCAAAATTCTGCGGCTGATTCAAACGCTGATACTCCGTGTCGATGTAGATGACATCGCCGTTCTGATAGTTCTGATAGTCCTTGGCATACTTGGCATCAGAAGGAACGGTGTTCTGGTAGGTAGAAGGCACCGTAGGCTTCTGGATGGGGTTCGTGTCGCGGAATGTCGGAGTCTCTGGCATAGCAGCACGAGTCATAAGAATACTGCGTGAGACATCAGGAGAGCCGAAGCCCCAGTCCTGATTGGGGTCGATGTGACCTCCAACATACTTCAAGAATGCAGCATTGTAGGAGTCCTCCACCTTGCTACGACCGCCGTCAAAAGCGTCGTCGTGAGAGCAGCCAGCTATCGCTAAAGCTGCAACTGCAATAAACAAATACTTTTTCATTGAGGTTCGTTTTAAATAATAGCTATTATAAATTCTTTGCAAAGATACGGTCTTTTCGACAAAATCTTATCATTTGTCCGTTAAAAGATTTAAAAAACGCATTTATTCATACACTTTCGACATTTCTTTCATTGGTTTTTTGTAATTTTACCGCCAAATTAGCATCATTATTATGAAACGTCAAGTTATTACATTCTCCATTTTAGCAGCCATGTTGCTGCTCGCTGCCACGTCATGCAAAAAGGAACAGTTCGACAAGGAACAGTACGACAATCTTGTGGACAAGCTGTTTCATGTTGACGGTCTCGATGAAAACCACGACTGGCTACTGACTAAGGACGACACCATCACCGTCAAGACTCCCGACAGCCGCATCTATAAGATACAGCTTCTGACCGACAATCCGCACTCCGCCCTTCGTGCAGAGATTATGGCCGAGGGTGTTTGCTACGGCAACCAGGCGACGCTGGCCTATACCGTACCCATCGTATCGACGCAGATATACATCGTAGCTCTCGACGAAAACGGTGATCACCTTGCCTATAAAGGGGTTCCGTTTGGTACCAAGGAGATAGAAGTGACCTTAAACACGATGGATCAGTTTGGTGGCATCGTCAAGAAACCTGAGGACCAGACGTTCACCTATGTATATACTGCCGACTTCCCTGTGCCATCGGATGCCAGTTTCGACTATAACGACATGGTGCTGCGCATCAGCAAGAAGATGCCCAATCAGAACAACCCGTTCACTGTGGACTTGACGGTAACCCTCTCTGCCGTGGGAACCAAGGAGCCATACGCCGCTGCCATCCAGTTGGCTGACGTCAAGTACGACGACATCAGCAGCGTGACCATTGTCGAGGGAGAGCTGATGGATAAGGGCTATCCGTTTATGCGCTCGGTGCTGAAAAGCGAAGAACCGCTGGTTCGTGGACGTAACGGAGAAGCCGTCATCAACCTCTTTGAGTGCTCCCATTGGACATACAGTAAGGAAAAAACCGAAGTTGGCGGCGTACTGTGCCGTTACTTCAATGTGATGCGTGCAACGGCAGAAAACCAGAGCATCAATGGCGAGCCGATCACCGTAACTTACCGCATCAACTTCAAGACTCGCGAAAAAGCCCGTATGCTGACCTTCGACCGCATTGACCCGTTTATGATACACCAGTATAACGCCAGCAACTACGAGATTCACACCTATCCGCACAAGTTCGACGAGGTGTTGGTACACTACATCACCCTTCGCGAAGCCTTCGACAACCACCTCAGCTGGTGCGTCACCATTCCCAAGGGCGACTTCCTCTATCCCATCGAGGGTGCCAAGCTTTGTAGTTTCAACAATGTCATTGGCGAGACATTCGGTCCCTACGAGGGCTTTGCAGGCTGGCTCAGAAACCACAACTCCAATCAAGACTGGTACTTAAACGTCACCCGCCCACAGTTGGTATTTACTTTAGAGTAACATCTTTTACTTGGGACTTTACCAAAGTCTACCATTGACTACAATGTTATCCGTATAAAATAGTGAGGGATGCCTGCATCACGCAGACATCCCTCACGTATTTTTATAGAAGTATTTGAATTTGTTTATTAATACTTATTCGCCGTAAATCAGGCCTGAACCTGTAGCTGGATTATTATACCAGTCTAAGCTTTCACTCTGATCCTTAGCAAAATTCACAAAGTCCGGATATGCCGTCTTGATAGAAGTCCATTCTGTCGGCCACTTCCAGTCATAAGGAATGACAACACCATGAGGATCCTCACCTGGCTCTGCTACGTGAATATCCTTCTCTGGCGACTTAATCCAAATATCCAAATTTGCCAAGGGGACGTACACAGAATCACTACTTTGCTTATCAAACTTCTTCGGCCAATTTATCGTTGTGGTATTAGGAGTTCCATCCTCGAACTTCTCGTTGGAAGAGTCACCTGTATTGATGAACTTACCAGCACTACCACCCAAAGCGGCATGAACCTCATAGCCACCGAACAAAGGATAATCTTTTCCATTTTCACGTATGAATACATACAAATTGTAAGCTGCACCTGAACAGCAGAGAGTAACATCGATCTTAGAACTGTCACTTGCATTCGCCTTAACCTTAACCACCACATCATTCATGTCGTAGTCAGCATACCAAGAGTCCTCAAAAGCATAGCTGTAGACAGCGGGTTTCGGATTAATCTGTTCTTCATGTTCATCCACACCCTCGTCGTTGATTCTCTTAGCCTTGCACAAAGTAACAATCCAGTCGCTGTAGTACTTATCGCCACCTTGCCACTTCACCCACTCACGCAAGTTTTTGTCTTTAACAGGCAGATAGCCGCTGTCAACAAGCTCCTTGAATGCTGGCAGGTTAAGACACTCCTTACCATCCTTCTGAATCTTCATATCGTTATCAGCTAGAGACTTCTGTACACCACCATACATATTCATGTTTGCGTTGAGGTAAGGAATCTCCTCACCATTGACAACAATATAATTGCCTTCATAAATATCATAATCTTCAGTCTGGTCGCCACCGCTTGGGGTATCGTCACCGCCTGTGTCACCACCGCTTGGAGTATCGTCACCACCACCAGTGTCACCACCACTTGGGGTATCATCACCACCAGCACCACCGCCATTGGCCTGAGAGTATTCGCTAATATATACTCGCTTAAAAGTGACAGGACTACTTGTCATAGACCATACATTGAGACCTCCTTGAAGTAATAAGGTAGCACAATCGCTTTCAGTGAGCTGAATCTCCGCATTTGTTGCACCAGCATTAAGGGAAATGCCTGTTATGTGCAAGTCAGTAGACCATGATCCAGCAAATTTAACTGAAGCCCCATCAGCAACATTCGAGAGATCTACTCCCAAATAGTTTCCTGCTACAATTAGTTTCTTTCCATCTTCAGAGAAGTTGAAATTTATATAAGTGTTGTTATTTTTTTCCTCATTACCAGTCCAGAGGTTTACTGATGTTCCATCGGCTCTCTTGCTTTTTGCACGATTGACCCCACGCTTCGGGGCAGAAGTCTTCGTACCACGCTTCAGCACTTGCTCGCCATCCCATACATACTGAGGAGCATTTCCAGGAACATCGCTTATCGGAGCGTAAATCTTGTTGCCATTATCCTTTGCATAAGATTCCTCTAAGTTGAAAAGCTCAAAGTCGAAACCCATAAATGAGCGGTTCCATTTGTCTTTGAGACAACCGTTATATCCAGAATAGTTTGTCTTTGCCCATGTGTCTATGGTCTCCCAACCAACCAGCGCCGCCTTGTCATTTCTCTGAAGAGACATGCCCGTATTGTGGTAACCAAAGCATGAGGTGTCGTCGATATTCACCATCAGCATAATCTGGTCAGAGTGGTACGGACCGTCGTTCACATTACCACCATTATCAAGAACGCTACTATTCATAGAACAGTTACCATCGTTGAAGTTGTTGATGTGCTGCTCGTTCTGACCAACAGTCAGCAGGTTCATGTTGCTACTTGTGTACTCCGTCCCACCAGCAGCATAATTTTTCTCTGTAGAATTCTCGCCAGGAGAAGTTGCTCCCTTATATACCTGCTGAACGAAGAAGTGACGCCACTCAGGATCTTTAAAAGAAAGCTTAGGATTGGCCTGGAAGTAAGCCGTCACAACATTTTTCTGATCTTCAGTCAGTGGGTCAGAAACTACCCAGCCGCCAAAATTCTTTGTGGGGTCTGCCCACTCGTTGGCATTGGCATTAATACCTGTGCTAGTTGCGGGATAGTTCTCACCAGCATTGGCACGTCTGCCACTTCTTGTAAGATAAGAATCAGGCAGAGAATTACCAAAAATGGTGGAGACATATTCGTCTACGATGGCAACGTTCTTAGAAAAGCTATGATCGTCACTATCGAAAACAGAGACATACAGCGAATTTAAATAAGAGGGGACAGAAAGGTTAACATCCAAAATGGAAGCATCCTTCACCGTCTGCTTGGTATAATAGACTGCATCTTCGTTTTCAAAAGGATTCTTGTCGAAAACATAGACGATATAGTCCTTACCTGTTCCTTTGTTGACGGTGATGTGAGTTGTAACACTCTGCGTCATTTTCCAATCCTGATTAGGATCAATCTTCACGCCAAGAACACTCTCGGCATGCTCCAGCGCCTCAGCTGGGCTGAAGTCAGTGTCTCTTGAACAGCTGGCTACAATAAGGCCAAGAGCCAATACGCCCACGCCGTTCATCAAATACTTCTTAACCATGATTTTACAAATATTAATATACAAATTTCGAAATTTCGTTGCAAAGATAAGAAAAAAACTTTAATGCGACACACTTTTTCACCTTATTTAATTATTTAAGGTGACATTTAGCGCTTTTTTCGCCTTGGCGGCTTTACTGTCGCTTCAGCATTTAGCGTCTTGTAGGCTTACTGGCTCTTCAGTATTTCGCGGATGGCGGCGACAAGGGCGTCGTTCTCTTCAGGCTTCTGCGTAGAGACACGGAAGAAGTGATTCGTCAGTCCGAAGAAGTTAGAACAGTCGCGTATCAGCATGCCGTAATCGTGGACGAGGCGGTTCTTCAACTCAGTGGCTGTAAAGTGTTCCAGTTCGCAGAGCATGTAGTTGGTCTTGGTCTCAAAGACGCGGATGCCTTCCGTTTCGCGCAACATGGTGCGCAGCCGCTCGGTCTCTTCTAAGTAGCTCTTTATGTCGGTGACGACAGGTGTCCCGTGCTTCAGTAGGAAACAGCCAGCCTCAATGCTCAGGGCACTGACTGACCAGGGGTGACATAGGTTGCGCAACAGTTGGATGTTAGCAGGGTCAGAGGTGACGTAGCCTAACCGGAGTCCTGGCACGCCGTATGTCTTGCTCAGCGAGTGGAGCAGGAAAATGTTGGTGATGCCCTGCAGTTCGCGGGCTTTCAGCAATGGTTCAAGGGTATAGTTCTCGTACGACTGGTCGACGACGAAGGTATATCGCGGCGAACGGCGTACGACATAGTCCATAAAACCTTTCATCAGCACATTGCCCGACGGGTTGTTGGGGTTGCATATCCAGTAAACGCGGTCACGCGGCATCTGCATGGCATCATCGTTGCTTTCGAACGAAATGATGTGCTTGTTGATTCTGCAGGCGTCGGCATACTCGTTGAACGTAGGCTGGGGAATAATGGAGGCGCTGCCGTGGAACAGGCGGGCTATCATATAGATTGCCTCGGTGGCACCGTTGGTTACCATCACACTGTCAGGCGAGATGCCTTCCTTTTGGGCAATGAGTTTCTCTAAACTGCGCGGCTGTGGTTCCGGATAGTTTGCTATCAGGTGGAAGCAACTCGCTAAATGTTCTTTCAATGCCGTCAAGTCTGCATGCTGATAGACGTTCGAGCTGAAGTTCGTCTTCACCAAGTCGTCGTAGCGGTAAATGTCGTCGCCGTGGCCCTCTATCATAGAAATTGAAAATTGAGAATTAAAAAATGAGAATTAAACGGTTTTCACTCTTATCTGTAGCGTAGCGGTGTCGAAGGTGATGCCTGGGCGCTCGATGAAGCGGCTTAGCGCACCTTGTGCAGAGAGTTCATGGGGCGTGCCCACGCTGAGTCCATCGGTATCCATCAGCCAGAGACGGTCGGCTAACTGGAGTGCCAGCTCGACGTCGTGAGTGGAGAGGAAGATAGTCTTCTGTTCCTCCGCGGCTAAGCGGCGCAACAGTTGTAGCACTTCCACCTTGCTGGGATAGTCGAGGAAGGCTGTCGGTTCGTCTAAATATATAATAGGTGTCTGCTGTGCCAGGGCTTTGGCTATCATGACCTTCTGACGTTCGCCGTCACTCAAGGTTTGTACCATGCGCTGCCGTAGCGGTTCGATGCCCACTAAACGAATGCTCTCGCTGACGATGTGACGGTCTTCTTCCGTCAAAGTTCCCCAGAATCCAGTATAAGGCGAACGGCCCAAACCCACCAACTCTTCCACCGTCATGTTTCTGATGTCAGGCTTCTCGGTGAGCACAATGCCGATGAGTCGGCTTAACGCTTTGTCGGAAAGGGCAGAGATATCAGAACCGTTTAGCAGAATCTGCCCACCTAACTTCGGCTGGAACGCTGAGAGTGTGCGCAGCAATGTCGACTTGCCAATACCGTTGCGACCTAACAGACACGTCAGTTCCCCACTACTGATGGTAGCGTTCAGCCCCTGTGCCACCACGTGCTGATGGCCTTTCGTGAGATAACCGATGTTTAAGTCTATTAGTTTTACCGTTTCCATGTGTGGGGGTGCTTATAGTAAGTGGTGGCCTAACTGCTCTTCGCGGCAGATGGTGGTGAGACGCTCCATAAGACCGTCCATCAACGGCACGCCGACCAGATGATAGCGGGCGTAGTCGGGACAGAGCACCACAAGGTTGAGGGATGTTACGCGGATGCCGTAGTTACGCTGGAGCATGTAGCGATAGAGGTTCTGCTGCATGCAGTAGTGATAGTATGACGTATCGGGGAGGTCCAATCCGTGGGAGGCTTTCTTATTTCCGAAAGGTGTAACGAGAGGATTGCCCTCTGCGTCGCAGACCTTGCGGCTGCGCTTCCAGTCAAAGATGGTAAAAGTGCCGTCGTCATTCTGACAGACAAGATCTATGGTGCCCGCTATGTTTAGCTCGGTATCGTAGACGGGCCACTCCTGACGGTAGGGATGGATGTTGTAGTCGGTGACAAATCGGAAAAACTGTTCGCGTTCCCTTGCTATGCTGATATGCTCCGTAGTGCCGCCATATTGGAAGTCGTAGCTGTCAAGGAAGACGCCATTCTGGAAGTAGTTTTCTGTCTGTTCGTGGACGAAGGTACCCACCTCGCTGGCCATACGACCTATGCGTTTCCACTTCTCGAGCGACTGTTCTACAGGGATGCCGTAACGTACAAACTGCTGTTCGGCGGCACGCTGAGCGTCGAAGGGTTCAAAGAAGTAGGCTATCAGCGCACTGACGGGCAAAAGCTGACGAGTACCCTGATAGAGGTAGACGTGTCCTTCGGGCAGGAAGTCGATGTCGTCGTCCTGCGGATAGCGCCCTGCATCTGTGAAGCGGCGCATCTTCTCTGTCATTGCCTCAGTCCTGGGCGGTAGCATATTATTCACTTTTTACTTATACCTTACTTGTGCGATGCAAACTATTCACTTTATCTTACTTCTCCTTTGAAGTAAGTTTATTACGCAATCCCTTGTAGCCCGACAGGTAGGCCTTGGCAGAACCGAAGGACAGGAACATATCCAGACGAACTGGCATGTGGTTCTTGTCGTCGGTGATATAGAAGCGGATAAGCTCCTTGTTCTCGCCATTCTGCCGCTCGATGAACGAGAAGGTCAGACACCTGTACTTCGCATTGGTATTCTTCATCTTCAACGTTGTCCTGCCGGTAAACTTCAACCATGAGTTTGTCAGGTTACGGGCATCGCTGATAGGCATGGGGATGTTCTCGCCCTCCTTCAACTTCGATGCATCGAAGTTACGGGCACGCAGGAAAATAGTCATCATGTCGTAGATGCAGTCCTTATACTCCGCATCCTTCCAGTGCACCTCGCCGTCATGGTCTACACGGTGCATCTTCAAGTGACAGTTGCCGTTGGGATAAGTGTACCACAACTCGTCAATGTAGTAACGGTCACCCTCACGAGCACCCTTACGGAAGTAGAGCGGTGAAAGGTCCTGATCGGTATAGCAAAGCAGCGTGTCACGCATGATGAACACGTTGTCCATCTGCTCGTTACCACGGGTTATGAGACTGCTTCGGAACGCCGGCTGGCCTTTGTAGTTCGACTTTACGGTAGACATAGAGGCTGTGCCGACCTTCACCCAGACAAACTTCCAGTTGAAGTAGAGGTCGTAGCTCAGAAACTCACCCGACTTGAAGGCAAAGTTCTCAATGCCACACTGAGCATGCGCCCTTAAGGGACTAAATAATAAAATAATACCAAACAAAAAAACGACCGTCAGCCTTTCCCGACCGACTATGAAACCTTTTATACTATTTATCAAATTCCTTTTCATATCTCGCTACTCCTTCTTTATTCTTTATTATTGCTTCTTTATTATTTAGAGCGTAGCCCGCATTATGGCCCGCATCATTTGTTCTTGAGGGCTTTAGCCCGCTCTTCAAGGTCTTTCGACTTCTTGACATACTCAATACCTAACTCTTTGGCACGATCAGCATTACGGTTTTGCAATCGGCGGCGCTCCTTATCAGCCTTCTGCTGGATGATGGCAGCTGGTTTTTGGCGGTAGCGCGGCTTAGCGGTCAGGTTCCACGATTTGGTAACGTCCCACTTTGCCTTACACTCTATCTTCTCAGAATAGTAATAGACAGCCTCTGGCTGCCGATCGGCATCATAGTCGCCTGTGTCCCAAACGCCATTGCCATTGCTGTCGACAAAGGCACGGACATAGTAGGTTTCAGGATTCAGATAGTAGAATACCGCCTCACCATTGGCACCTGCTCGTTCCTGGCGGATGCAGGCGTCACGATTGTCAAGCAGTTGCACGACAATGTTCGTGTCCTGCACACCACTCAACTGGAACACCAGCGTAGAGAAGTCATCAAGTGAATTGGCCTTGATGCCCAGCTTGGAAGCATTACAGGCCAGACCATAGATGTCGACAAATGCCGCTGAGTCTACTTCTAAGCTGTATTCCGTCTCTGGACGCCACTGTGCTACGATTTCAAACTCACGCAGTTTTCCTTTACGTTGCCTGAACTCGAAGGGAGCCTGATACCATAGGGTGTCAATTTGCGAATAGAGATGAACACCCGCCGTATCGACACGCCCCGGCGGTGTGGGCAGCTCGATGCTCACTACACTGACAGGAGTGACTGCTTTAGGGATATTGAATTTCGGCTCCAACATCTTGACGGGATAAATGCTGTCGTAGGGTTCGTCGTCCTTTTTCTTCTTCTCCTGCTCCTTCTGCCACTTCTCTATCTCTTTCTGAAGGGCTTTCATACGCTTCTCATAGGGCGTTTTGGCGTTAGTAGTAATGGTGTCAGTCTTGCTGACCAACACCCCTGAGGTGTCAGTCATCAGATACTCCATCGAGAACTCCAGCGTATCGTTGTTGACGAGCAGCGTGTCGCGCAACCAGTAAATCAGCGTGTCCTGCTTCTCGTTAGCCTCAAGGACAAAAGCCGAGTCAGCTTTGAAGTTCAAGCCGCGAATGATGGGCAACTGTTCGTTACCATAGCTGAAGACCACGTTGATGCGGTCGGCCTCGCTGCGTTCGGTTTTCAACAGCATACGGTCGGTCTGCAACTCCTGGAAAGCCAGCATAGTGACATCGTCTGGATAGAAATGTGTATAAGGTACGCGGACGATGTTGTCGATGTGTAACGAGTCGCGCCAAATGGTGTCCTGGCGGGTGTCAGGACCTGCCGAAGGTGTAAAGGTCTCATGGGAGAAAGCTATCATTTCGCCTTTCTGCGTATAGCGATAGTCACCATCAGTATCCTGCAGGGCATAGACACGATATTCGCCTGGTGCCACGCCCTTAATAACAAAGTGTCCTGTACCATCGGTGCGACCAATACGCATCAGAGGTTCCTTGCGAAACACGCTGTCGGCCAGATTATTGTAAAGTCCTACGGAGATGCCCTTGACGGGTTCCAGATTCGAGGCGTCCAACACGTAGCCAGCTACCTGGAAGGTGTCTATCCGCTCACCTGTAGAGAAAGTATAGGCATAGTTGCCAAAAGGATTGCCCTCATTGTTGTCGGAAATGGCGTCACTAAAGTCGATGGTATAGGTTGTGTTGGCTTTCAGCGTATCCTGAAGCTCGACAACAATCTTCTTACCTGTAGCCTTGATTTCAGGCATCTCCAACTGTGGCGGTGACACGATGACGTTCTGCGTCGGGTCTTCCAACTTGATGTATTCGTCGAACTGGATAACAATCTTCTTGGAAGTGACGTTCGTCGACTGCTCAGGCGGCGTACAGCTAACGATGCGTGGCGGGTCGTCGTCATACCATCCGCCGTCGGGACTGCCCATACGAGCACAGCTGGAAATGAAAGCAACGAAAGAAACGAGAAATGAAAGAACTATAACTTTTCTCATAGCTTTCATTTCATTCAGTGCTTTCATTTGGAACAACGGCTTTTCTTTCATTTCTCTTTTCCATTTAATTGGAGCAATTGTTCGATATGCTCACGACTGTTGCTCAGACGGGGCACCTTGTGCTGGCCGCCCAACTTGCCCAGCAGTTTCAGCCAGTCGTTGAAAAGTCCTTGGCGGGCAACAACCAGTTCCAAAGGCTGTAGCGTTATATTCTTATAACGCTTGGCCTCGTAATCGCTGTTCACTTGTTGCAGTCGCTGGTCCAAGAGGCTGGCAAACTGCGCCAAGTCCTGCGGAGGCTTCGAGAATTCAATGAGCCACTGATGGCGACACTTGGCATTGGCATCCATAAAAACGGGTGCTGCCGTATATTCCAGTACTTCGGCGCCAGTCTGTTCACAGGCATAGGCCAGACCCTGCTCGGCATTGTCGACAATGAGCTCCTCGCCAAAGGCATTGATGAAGCTCTTGGTGCGGCCAGAGATGACGAACTTATACGGATTAGTGCTGGTGAAGCGGATGGTGTCGCCTATCATATAGCGCCACAAGCCACAGGAGGTAGAAATGAGCATGGCGTAGTTCTTGCCAGTCTCTACACCCCACAACGGCACTATAGTGTGCTCAGCGCCTTCTCCGCTAAGCTCCATGAACTCATAAAACACACCATAATCGAGCATCAGCATCATGGACTTATCTGCTGGATCGTCCTGCAAGCCGAAAAAACCTTCGCTGGCATTATACGTTTCCATATAGTGCATACGGGGCGAAGTGATGAGTTGCTCATACTGCTTACGATAAGGCGTGAAGGCCACACCGCCATGGAAGAATACTTCCAGATTGGGCCACACCTCTTCTAAGTGTTTCTTGCCCGTGATTTCCATCACACGGTTCAGCACACTAAGCATCCACGACGGAACACCACTGATGTTGGTGACATTCTTCGTCATGGCCTCACGAGCAATGCGGTCGCGCTTTACCTCAAAGTCGCTGAGCAGCGCCGTTTCTTTCTTCGGTACACGCACCAAGTTTACCAGCGGATTAATGTTCTCTATCAGGATGGCACTTAAGTCGCCGACCAACGAGTCTTTCAGGTTATAGTTCGGAGAATGACTGCCACCCAGTATCAGTCCGCGTCCATCGAACATCCGCGACTGGGGATTGTTGCGCAGATAAAGTGCCACAGAGTCGAAACCACCTTGATAGTGAATCTTCTGCAATCCCTCTTGACTGACGGGAATGAACTTCGACTTGTCGTTGGTAGTACCGCTCGACTTGGCATACCATTTGACGCTGCCAGGCCAAAGGACATCCTTCTCACCATGACGCATACGGTCAATGCTACCCTTCAGTTCCTCGTAGCTGTTGACAGGGTTCAGCTTCACAAAGTCATCGTAGCCCTTCGTTGTAGCAAAACCATGCTGTCGACCGTATTCCGTATCCTTGGCAGAAGCTATCAGATGCTGAAGCACGGCGCGCTGTAACTGCTCGCCTTGCGTCTGATGTTTGTCCAGTTCTCGCATTCGCGAGGTGAAAATATGTCTTACTAAACTGGTTATGCTCATTACTTTTTGCACATTATGCCCTGCAAAGGTAAAAAGAATCTTTCGGAAAGGAAGCAAAAATTACGTTTTTTTATATAATAAGATGAAGAGCGGGGTTTTAACCTCGCTCTTCATCCTCTTGCGCAAAGGCAGCTGCCTCGGCTTCGGCAATAATTTCCTCACGGCTTTTCTCGCGAGGGGTTGCCGTAATGTCGTCCAACGAGAAGTCGTCGTCAATTGTTGTTTCAGACTGTACCGTCTGTTGCGGCTGTTCGGGTTTTGGCGACGACACCGCATCGAGTACCCCACTACGACTTTCAGCTTTGGAAACACCACCTTCAACGTTGGCGTTGATGAAGTTCTTCTGGTCTTGCTCCAGCTTGTCCACGTCAGGAGCCACCATGACGGGCTCTTCTTCCATCTTCGTCCGGTCGGCCTTGGCGGCAAAGACGGCATCGATAAACTGCGGTTCGCGGCGCAGGCGCTGCAGCGTTTCCTTTGAGGCCTGTTGCTGACTCTCCTTCTTGGAGTAGCCCTTGCCCGAAGCGCCATCCACACCTTCCAATACAACCATCGATGTGAAAATCGGACTTCCGTTATTGTCACTATCCTGACTGAGGTCGCGATATTCCAGCTTGACTCGGTTCTTCTGACTCCACTCCAACAGCTTCGACTTGAAGTTCACTTCTTTGTAAGCCACCTTATCTATATTAATAAGGTGTGCCAAGATGCGCTTCTGCATGAAAAGCATACAGGCATCGTAACCGCGGTCCAGATAGATAGCACCTACCAAGGCTTCGAAGGCGTTGCCGTTCATGTAGTTGTTATGCGCCATAGCGGTGCCAGTATATTTCACCAAGTCAGCAATACCCATCTCTTTGGCCAGCTTACCCAACGTGTCGCGGCTAACAAGCTTTGAGCGGGTATTGGTAAGAAAACCCTCACGCTTACTCTCAAAATGCCGGAACACGATGTCGCCCACTACAGCATCCAAGATGGCGTCACCTAAAAACTCCAGACGTTCGTTGTTTAGGGGACGCCCCTTGTCATTACGCCGGCCTGCACTCTTGTGCAACAAGGCCTGCTTATAGAGGCTGATGTCGTGGGGATAGAATCCCAGAATATTGTAAAGTGCTGAAAAAAGCTCCTTCTCCTTTCGGAAAGGGAGCTTTATAGTGTCAATAAGATTACTAATCTGCATACTTCTTGAATACTACGCAGGCATTGTGTCCACCGAAACCAAACGTATTGCTCAGTCCGGCACGTACCTCACGCTGCTGGGCCTTGTTGAAGGTGAAGTTCAAGTTGTAGTCTATCTCCTCATCCTCGTCGCCCTCTTCGTGATTAATCGTTGGGGGAATGATGTCGTTCTGGACGGCCAACACGGTAGCCATAGCCTCTACGGCACCGGCAGCACCTAACAAGTGACCGGTCATAGACTTCGTACTGGAGATGTTCAGCTTGAAGGCTGCATCGCCGAAGACTTCCTTGATGGCTTTGGCCTCAGAGATGTCTCCGACATGCGTCGATGTTCCGTGAACATTGATGTAGTCGATATCCTCGGGCTTCAGACCAGCATCTTCCAAGGCGTTCTGCATCACCAGCTTGGCACCCAGTCCTTCGGGATGGGAAGCGGTAATGTGGTAGGCATCAGCACTCATACCGGCACCAACCATCTCAGCATAGATCTTAGCACCACGGGCCTTAGCGTGCTCCATTTCCTCAAGGATGAGGCAACCAGCACCTTCTGCCATGATGAAACCATCGCGGCTGGCGCTGAACGGACGACTGGCTTTCTCAGGTTCGTCGTTACGTGTCGACAGAGCTTTCATGGCGTTGAAACCACCAACACCTGTCTCACAGATGGCAGCCTCAGCACCACCGGCAACGATGGCGTTAGCCTTACCCAGACGAATGAGGTTGAAGGCATCGGCCAGTGCGTTACTTGACGAAGCACAGGCAGAAGCGGTGATATAGTTAGGACCATGGAAACCGTACAGGATAGAAATCTGTCCGGCAGCAATGTCAGCAATCATCTTCGGAATGAAGAAGGGGTTGAACTTCGGACCATCCTCACGATGGGCACCATAGTAACCAACCTCCTCCTCGAAGGTCTTGATACCTCCGATGCCTACGCCATAGACCACGCCAATGCGGTTCTTGTCTACCGTTTCCAAGTCCATACCGCTATCCTCGACAGCCTGCTTGGCTGCAATAATGGCCAGCTGGGTATAGCGGTCCATCTTGCGGGCTTCCTTGCGGTCGATGTAAGCATTGATATCAAGACCTTTCACCTCGCAGGCAAACTGGGTCTTAAACTTGGAGGCATCGAAAAGGGTAATAGGCGCAGCACCGCTCTTGCCGGCAATCAGGTTCTCCCAAGTCTCCTTAGGCGAATTACCCAATGGCGTCACGGCACCCATGCCAGTAACTACTACTCTTTTTAATTCCATAATATGAAAGGCATAATGAAAAGTGAAAAGTGAAAAATTTGCTACCGCACACCATTTCTCGGTGAAGTCAACGCGGTAGCAAATTCTTCACTTTTCACTTTTCCTTATAAACTTTATTTTGCGTTCTCCTCGATATAAGCGATGGCGTCACCAACGGTACCGATCTTCTCAGCCTTATCGTCGGGGATGGAAATACCGAACTCCTTCTCAAACTCCATGATGAGCTCAACGGTATCCAGTGAGTCAGCACCGAGGTCGTTAGTGAAACTTGCTTCGGGCTTTACTTCTGCCTCATCAACACCAAGCTTGTCTACGATAATTGCCTTTACTTTGCTTTCAATTTCTGACATAATTTTCTTCTTTAAAATGTTAATAATTGATTTCTTATTCTGAAAACGCTACGACCAAATTGTCGCTAAGCGGGTGCAAAGTAACACATTTTTAATGAATTAAGCAAATTTTTTTTAGAAAAAAGTGCCTCTTTCTGCACAATTACCCCTCACTTGTGCATATTTTGAACCAAAAATGTGTGCATTTGACACCTCTATTTGTCATATTGCTCACGTCTTAAAGGATAATTGTTTCGTAACTTTTCAAAATCTTCAGGGCATTTCTTCAGCCGTTGACTATCCATTAAGGGGTTATACAGTTCCAACGCATCACCAGAATAAACAAAGTCTTCTGGCAAGGAAGGAGGAACGATGAGGGCGGGGCGAGGCAAATGGAATTGGCGACAAATGGCATCCACCACCATGTTGTCGGCGTTCGCCTTACCATCGGCCGAATAACCAGCAATATGCGGTGTACCGATAAACACCTTTTCCAGCAACCGACGGTTCAAGTCTGGCTCATGTTCCCAGACGTCAACGACAGCATCACGCACTCTACCTTCTTCCAAGGCTCTCAATAGGGCATCGTTGTCGACTACCTCGCCACGGCTTGTATTTATAATATAAGGTACGCGCGCGAGGCGGTGAAAGAATGCCTCGTCAGCCATGTGCCATGTGGCAAAACGCCCTTCCTTCGTCAGCGGCACATGGAAAGTAATGACGTCAGCTTCCTGTTCTATCGTACTCAACGGAACGAAAACTTGGTGCTGGACAATGGGTAATGGAGATTGTTCAAGGGCTTCTTCTAACGGCGGGTCACATATTAAGACGCACATCCCCAGCCGCTCGGCAACAGCTTTCACCTTGCTGCCCACATGACCACAGCCCACTATACCTATAGTCGCCCCCTTCAAACAGAAGCGTCCATTCGCGTCGGCGGATTTTCCTAAACTACCCAAGCGCTCGTTCGCGTCGGCGGGTTTCCCCCGCCGAAAGCTTTCCTCTCGCTCCAACAATAGCAGCGCGCATTCTACATATTGCGCCACCGACGCGGCATTACACCCTGGGCAGTTAGTCCAGGCAATACCGGCCCGCTGCATATACTCTGTGTCAATATGGTCAAAGCCTATCGTCGCAGTCGCCACTAACTGGACCTTGCTGCCGCTTAGCAACCGTTCGTCACAACGCGTTCTGGTACGCACCACCAACACATCGGCATCACGCACATCATCCACTGTAATCTCCGCTCCGCGTAGCGCCACCACCTCGTCGGCCAGCAGCTTTAACGTCTCGCGGATATAGGGAATCTTATCGTCAACAACTATTTTCATAAGCCCTGCAAAGTTACAAAATAGTTCATAGTTCACCATTCATCGTTGATAGATATTATGTGAAATGTTGTTAAGTTCGGTAAATAATGAACTTTGAACTATGAACTATGAACTAAAAATAGTATCTTTGCAGTCAAAACGTATAAAACTATGACATTCACAGCTCAAGCAAACGACATTTTCCGTCAGGCTATCTACGACTATCATCTGAAAGATGACGTCGATGCAGTCATCAAAAACCCTTATCAGTCTGGTAGCATCGAGTATAGTCTTTACCTGAAATGTTGGATAGATACCGTACAATGGCATCTGGAGGACATTATCCGCGACCCGCACATCAATCCCGAAGAGGCTTTGGGTCTCAAGCGTCGGATAGACCGCTCAAACCAAGACCGTACTGACTTGGTGGAGGAAATTGACAGCTATTTCCGTCAGAAGTACAACGAAGTCACTCCCCTACCCGATGCCCGTTTGAACACTGAGAGTCCGGCATGGGCCGTCGACCGCCTCAGCATCCTGGCCTTAAAGATTTGGCACATGCAGGAACAGACCGAGCGTACCGATGCCGACGCTGACCATATTAGTAGCTGCCAAGCCAAGCTCGACGTACTGAAAGAGCAGCAGGTAGACCTATCGACGGCTATCGACCAGCTGTTGGAGGACATCGAAGCCGGTCGTAAGTATATGAAGGTATATCGACAAATGAAGATGTACAACGACCCGAGCACCAATCCGGTACTGTATAAGAAATAATGTCGTTATAACGTTATCTCGGCATAACATTATGACATCATAACGAAAAAAGGTATTACTCTTGAAGAAGGATCACATACTCGTTATCCGCTTCTCGGCGCTGGGCGATGTTGCTATGGCTGTGCCGGTGGTCTATTCGTTGGCCCACCAACACCCAGAGATTCGCATCACCGTGCTAAGTCGAGGGTTTGCCCGTCCGCTCTTCGAGGATCTGGCACCCAACGTAGGCTTTATGGAGGCCGACCTGAAGCACGAGTATCACGGCATCCGTGGACTTAACGCCCTCTTCCGTCGCCTCGCCGCCAAACAGTTTACGGCCATTGCCGACCTGCACAACGTGCTACGCTCCGACTTCCTGCGTCTGCGCTTTAACTTAGGCAACTATCGTGTGGCCCATATCAATAAGCACCGCATGGGTCGCCGCCGACTGGTGGCAGCTTCCAACAAGCGACTGGTCCAGCAACCTACGTCGTTCCAGAACTACGTAGAGGTGTTCGAGCACTTGGGTTACTCCGTCAACATCCAGTTTACCAGCATTTTCCCCAAAGGCGGCGGTGACCTCAGCCTCCTGCCTCCTCATATTCAGTCGTCATTTCTTCAACCTGAAGGGCGCAATCTCACTTCTCATGTCAACATCGGTCTCGCTCCTTTTGCCGCCCACAAGGGTAAGATCTATCCGCCAGAACTGATGGAGCAAGTGATGGAGCAGCTGTTGAAGCAGTATCCCGATGCCCGCATCTTCCTCTTCGGCCGTGGCGCACAGGAAGACGAATGGTTCGGCAAGTGGTGCCAGAAATATCCTGCCTGTGTCTTCGTCACCCAACAACTGAAGACACTCAAAAAGGAACTCATCCTCATGAGTCATCTTGACGTCATGATTTCGATGGACTCCGCCAATATGCATTTAGCCTCGCTGACAGGCATTCCCGTGGTCAGCATCTGGGGCGCCACACATCCCTACGCCGGCTTCATGGGGTGGAAACAGTCGCAAGACAATGCCATACAGATTCCCATGGACTGCCGCCCATGCAGCATCTTCGGCCAAAAACCCTGTCGTCGTGGCGACTATGCTTGTATGACCAATATCCGTCCGGAAACTATCGTTGAGAAAATCAACAATATATTAAAAATTAAAAATTAAAAATTAAAAACTAAAAAGCTTATGAAAAAGTACATTTGCGACACTTGCGGTTATGTTTATGACCCCGAAGTTGGCGACCCCGACAGCGGTATCGAGCCCGGAACCGCCTTTGAAGACATTCCAGAAGATTGGGTTTGCCCCATCTGCGGCGTAGGCAAGGACGACTTCTCACCCGAGGAATAACAAAAAGCAGCCACTCTCATTCGGAGTGGCTGCTTTCTTAAGGTGGACGTAAATGCGAATTAAATAATTCTTGTTTGCGACATGAGGTTGTTATTTAACCACTACCTTACGTCCGTTATGGATATACAGACCCTTGGCGGGCTTGTCGACGCGGACACCCTGGATGGTGTACCACTCGCCATCTGCCTTGTTAGTCTCAACAGCCTCAATGGCATTGGCGTCACCCTCACGGCTGTCTGCCTCGGGCTGGCCAGTAACAGGATTCCAGTGGTAACCGTCAGCGAAACCACCGTTCTCAAACCAACGCGGGTCACCAGTCTTATAGAACAACTGCTCAGAGCTGGTGCAGAGCGTGTAGTCGTCGTAATGGAAGTAGTCAGGAGTGTATACCTGGGTTACCTCGAACTTGAACTTTGGCATGCTGTTCAACTGAGTCTCGCTCTTGTCGTAACCAGACTCGTCAAGTATCTCACCATTGTTGACGTATGTATTCTGGAAGAACTTCACAGAAGCACCGTCACCGATACGACCACCCGACAGACGGCGGATGATATCCTTACCGCAGTTGTACCAGATGTTCTTCTGGATATCGAACTTCACGTAGTTCTGACCACTGATGGCGCTGTAGTTTGCCCACTGTCCGTCAGCATTCAGCATACCGTAGAACGTATTGTTCTTGTAAGTCATATTGTGGGTGTCATGATCCTTGTCAAAGCCATAGCGATCCAGACGAGCAGCGTTATTAAAGCGGATGAAGTACTTGGCAACGGCCTTGTCCTTATTGTCGCAAACAGTAGAGTTGATGACGGTAATATCCTTGGCTCCACCGGCCTGGAAAGCAATGACAGACTCGTTTTTACAGTCCTTCGTACGCAGCCGCTCCGGCATGCCGTCAATGTCGCCAGGCAGCGGAGTCATGCTCAGCACACTGTTCTTCAACTTCAAATCCTCCACGCAGTACTTCACGTTCTGGTCCCAGAGAACGCTGTTGCGCAGACAGATCACCCACAGGCCGTTCAGCTCAATCTTGCTGATGCGGTAGTAGTCATTCACAGCCTTCACCTCAGGATCCTTGCTCAGCACAATAAACGGATCGGCGTTAAACGCAGCGTTGACGCGAACCTTCGGATTGCTCCTGATGACGAGCGGCTTGTCGGCCTTGATTGAGTGCAGCGACTTCAGATAGAGGTAAGGCTCATCGTCAGCAGGCTCGGGGAGCACGAAGATGTTGTAACCCTTCTCCAAACCCGTATTCACAATGTACGACAGGTCGTCCTGAGCCACTGTGCCAGGACCGAACTCGTCCTCTTGGATTATTCTCCAGGCTAACAGCCACCGGGGGTCACCCACTCTCATATCCTTAGCCGGACAGGAAGCCAACGAGAAGTTGCCAAACTCCTTGGTATTCATGAATACGGCATCCTCAACGATGCAAGCTGTTGCGCCGGCTGCTTCCTCGGCAGCGGCAACGCTGGCAGCCCTCTTGTAGTCAGCCTCTGGGTCAGCAGCAACAGGCTCGTTGACGAAGGCGTTATACTGTACTAGCAGGTTGGTGCCGGCGTTCAGGTTGCGGGTGAAGTCAGGTGCGCCAATGACGATGTTGTGGTTGGCATCAATCTTCACCTTCTGCATATCGGTACCAGCGGCATGCTTCAGCGTCTCGGTACCCTGCAGCGTGTTGTGGGCTATCAGGAAGCGCTGCTTCTGAATCTCGGCATCGAGAGGTGTCTGGCTGCCCTCGGCACTATAGAGCACTACTCCCGAGGGAGCGCCGCGGTGCGGAGCACCCATAACCGGCCCAAAGGTCCATACGGTAGAATTGGTCAGCTTGAGGTCGCCCACCACACCACCGTTCTCAAAGTCGAACAGCGTCTGGCCAGGAGTCATAGCCACGTAACAGTTATCGACGGTCAGGTAGTCGATGAGGTACTGTCTGCCGTTGGTAGTAAACAGCGCACCGTTCAGCCCCATCACATAGAGATTCTTCAGCGTCACCTTATTTGTCGAGAAGAAACCATTGCCATCGGCCTTCTGGCACGGATGGTTCTTGTCCATCTCTAGCAAGGCACCGGTTTCCGGCGGCAGGATAACGCTCCACTCCTCGGAGTCACCCTCCAGTGTAATAGTGGTACCCGAAGCAAGGGGCTCCGTCAGCCGGAAGTAACCCTCGCCCAGCTTCAGGTTGATGTAAGCAGGATTCGGACTATACTGCTTCTCGTCGGCCATAATAGCAGTCAGGTCTGTAGGCTCCTCCTTCGTGCCGCCCTTCACCTCACGCTCAATCGGGCTGGTAACCATATCGGGAATGACGATAGAGAGTTTAAACGTTGCCGTCACCGTCACTGCCGTAGCAGGCATGATGAACGAATTGTCGGCAGCCAGGTCAATGGTGTTGCCGGCACCATCAGTCACCGTCAGCTCTTCCAGTTCGTAGCCGCTGTCGGGAGTAACAGTCAGCGTCACCCTGTCGCCTTCCTCTACCTGAGTAGGATTAGCGGTAACGGTACCATTGTCCGATGCCGTGATGTTGACATCCAAATAGGTCGGCACGTAATCCACGAGCCAACGCGGGTCGCCGGCCTGCAGCTTGGCAGCCTTCGACCTGTTGTCCACCTTCAGGTCGATGCCGCCGTTCTCCGCAGCCAGGTCAATTACAGCAGTGGGAGTGGCGAACGCAGCAACCGTGCTCAGCGACATGGTAGCCTCTTCCGTACCGCCCCACGACACATTGTCGGCTATCGTCTTCGTACAATTTCCCTGGAAGAACTTCGAAGGTTGCTTCAGGTCGACATAGATGTTCTGAGTACCTTCCATCATTGTCTTCGCATTGTTAGGAGTGTTGTTGCCGAAGTTCTGTTCCTTGAACGTATTAATTATGGTGTTCTTCGTCAGTTTGTAGGCAAACGTAGAGGTACCATTGTTTGTACCAAAAGCCTTTGCGGCATTCGATGCATTGGCATAGCGGATGAAGTAAGCCTTACTCGTCGAGTTGATGTTGTAGATGGTGTTCTCAGAGATAGTCAGATTCTTGATGGCACCCTTGTTATTCTTCGTCTTGTCAAAGGCGATGAAGTTCTTGTCGGCATCGTCAAGCTGGATGATGCTCTTCGTCAGCGTGAAGTTCTCCAAGGCCCAGTCCTGTCCGTTGCTGGAGATGAAGCTGTTCTTCAGGTCCTTCACTATGATGTTGTCAATAGTGACGGCATTCAGCAGGTTAAAGTCTGTTGTAGCAGCATCCGTATAGACATCCTGATTCTTCTTCGTGCCCTCAGCAGGTTCTGCGGCAAGGGCTATCAGCGGCAGCGTCAGGGCTGCAGCGTCTATCTTCACATCCTTCAGCGTGAGATTGTCATTCAACAGGAAATTCGTCTCATCACCCAGCGTCAGCTTGTAGTTGGCACCGTTGATGGTCAGCGTCTTACCCTGCGGCACGATGATGGCGGTCTCCATCTCCTCGTCCTTCTCCATAACCACCGTTACGGCGGCACCAGCCTCAGCTTTCTTCAGCTTGCGGTTCACCGTTCCGGCGAAGCCCAGCACAGGTTCGTTGATGGTCAGGTTCAACGTGATGACATGATCACACCCGGCAGCATTGGTGGTGGTAAAGTATTGCGTTGCTTTTGTATCGTCCGTCACGTCAAAGTCAATCAAGTTGGGCCAAGCCTCGTCCGTGTAGTGCTGGCCGATAGTCACGGTAGCTGTCCTGGTTTCCGACGTCGAGTTGTTGATGGTTAGGTTCAGCGTGTACTTCTTGATGACAGTGCCCTCAGTGTCCGTTTGGTTCCACGTATAGTTTCCGCTGGTCGTGTAGGTATTGCCATCGCCAATACCATTCTCCAGCCACGTGTAGCTGTCGCATTCCGTCTTTTCAATGGTTTCGCTCGGTATCGGTTCCTCGCCAATGCGGAAATTGTCGATGGCAGCAGGAATGGTTCCATTAGAAGAAGTACTATTTTCCCACTTAAAGACAACCATGTAGTTGCCTGCAGGCACGGTCACTTTTGCAGATTCCTTCTGCCAATCGCTTTTATTATATAAGTTGTCTTTAATGAGTATCCAGTCATTAATGCTCATACCAAAAGATTTATAATACCCTGTCATATCCGGCACCAACTTCGTTTCGCTGGGGACTAGGTAAACACTTAAATTGTCATAATCATAATTATTTTGTCCATAGCATTTCCAGTCAAAAGAGAAGGTATAATCGCCTCCTTGGAAAGAGAACAACTTGGCTGCATACGTGGTTGACTGAATGGAGGTATTATAGCCGTACGTCGTACCGCCATCGTTTGAAATATACATCGACTTCCCACCATCGTTTGTACTTGTGGCACTGCCAACACACCATGCATTAGGACAATAACCATTTATAAACTTCCATGCGACATCACCCTCGAAATCATCAAAGTATCCATCATCAGCACTCACGGCTGTTCCATAGTCCGGCTGAGGAATTTGGACACCTTCAAATAATTTCACATCATCCAAAGCAACACCGGAACCACTTAATAAATGAAAAGCTATTACAGTGCTTGAGCCAGGCCATTTGGGAACGACTACAGAAACTTCTGTCCATGTTTCATTGCTAATCTCCTGCGAATGCCACAGTGGATACCAGGTACCAGTTCTACCAGTATTTTTATTATATGTGGTATACAAAACTTGAAATTGAGATGTGTTGCCGGAAATATTATTGATGTAATGGAATTTTAGCGTAGTCACATCATATGAATTCAAATCAACAGCGTCCCTTTTTAGAAGTCCCCCTCTTAGATACGCAAACCTTGATCCTTCGTAGGGAGTCACACCATTCATTTCCGTAGCGGTACTCCATGAACCTTGCCCACCGACTAAAGACCAGTTCCAATTGGTCATGGAATTAAAACCTTCCGACCAAATAACCGTCTGGGCCTTCACTCCCGCGGCTATCGCCACGAGGAACGTGAAAAGAAATAGAAATCGTTTTTTCATCATTACCTTATTTTATAGTTTGTAATATCTTGCATTAATTGTTAATAATCTCATTTCTTATCTCAATTTGTCTTCTATATAATTAACCTTTGCGAGCTATTATAAAACGCCTCTGCTTTCAATCAGCCGAAAAGTTTGCTGCAAAGATAGTTAAATAGATTCCACATTCGACTAACAAAAATATTAAATCGACTTTCAAATCATAGAAATGAAAGTCGATTGTAGGGTTGAGGGGCCATTCTCTATAGTTACAGCGAAGCAATCCACTCGCGGGGCGTCATGCCAGTGATGGCTTTGAAGTTGCGGAAGAAGGAGACTTCTGAGCTGAAACCAGACTCGGAGGCAACATGGGATATCTTGGCATCTGGCAGTCGGCGCAGCACATCCTGTGCATGACGGATGCGGTAGGTATTGACAAACTGAGAGAACGACTGGCCCAAGCTACTGTTGATGCACTGGCTAATGTAAGTGCTGTTAGTATTAAGGCGCGTGGCGACGTCCTGAACCTTCAAGTCGCTACGCAGGTAGAGCTGTTCGTTGTCCATCAGCTGGTAGATGCCGTCCATCAGATTCTCTATTTTGTCGGCGGGGGATGCCAAATCGTCGCTGTCCGCAGGAGGCAACAGCTCTGCAGGACGGCTGGACCTTCTGCGGCGTATTATTATTATAAGGTACGCGAGGCTGCCGAAGCCAAGAAGTGCCAGAAGTCCCCATAGCCAGAGGGTAGAAAGTGAAGAATGAAGCGTAGCAAACGAGGAGTCGTCCTGCTGCTCGGTGCCGAAGTGGTAGCACCAGACGGTGGCCAGTGGCTTGTAGTTATCTTCTGGCTCGCCACCTACCAACAATAGGTCGCCGTCGGAGGTCAATATGGGGATGGCTACGGTGGCATGCTCCAGTGAATCGGTATGATACAGTGTCAGCGATGCCGGTTGCTGCGCATAGTCGACGGACAATATAAACTGATGACGGCATAGACTATCGACACCGATGACATAGCCACGCTGCCTGAGACTGTCAACAACTGCTGGGCCTTTGTAGAAAATGGGGCCAAACTCGCTATGCATCGGAACGGGAACTGTCGTGGGCAACAACGAGAAGGTAGTGTCGCTCGCCACGACAAACCCCAACTGGCCGTTCTTGTCGACAGCCGAAATCAGATAAGTGTAGTTGCCCATAGCGCACATCATACTGTTGAAAGGCTGGTCGGAGAAGACCGGCTGCCATTGTTCCAATAAGGGCACACGGATGGCATCACCCTTCAGGCGGTCTACCAAGATGGTGTCATTGGGATTCATGTGGAGGTTGCTGCCGCTCAGAATGAGGGCATCGTCGTTGGCTATGGGGAGGATATAGGGATTTGCACGTCCCTGCGCTACAGCCTTGACATGCTGCACCTGGCTGCGGCCATCGTAGCAAGCAATGGCATCTGCGGCATAGTGGTTGCCAGCAATGACGACGCGTCCATCGCCCAGCAGGGTGGCATTAGCCAGCACTCGCCGCCTGTCCAGACAGCCGAAACCTTCAAAAGAATGTGTGGCAGACACGTAACGCTCCATCGTGTAGGTCTGTCCAACGCCAAGTTCCTCGTTGTGACCTCCGCTGATAATCACCTCTCCTGCGTGCAAGACTACTGCAAAGCCGTTGTCGTGAGGGTAGGCCATCGGCATAAGGTTCCACTCGCCGTCAGCATAGTATTCGGCAGTCGGCGTAGGAACAAAGTGAGTGGTATGCCCTCCCGCCACTGTCAGCTCACCGTTGGCATAGAAAATGCTGTGTCCGCTGCGAGGCATCGTCAGGTCGGGCAGACGTTGCGGCACGCTGCGAACCGTCGGACACGTGTCACCATTGCTGACATTTCTTGCAACACTTGCAGCCATTGTGGTATCAAAGCAGAGTGCTGCCACCAGCATGCATAACAATAGAAAGGTCTTTCTCTGCATAAGCGCATTCTTTTGTGCAAATATAGGAATTTCCTGACAAACAACCAAACAAAACGGAGAAAAACTGCTACTCCCCAAAACCAAAATAGCAGCAGGTCATTTCTCTTTCCCTCCCTTTTTCGTAACCGTTAAGCCGCCCCCGAAGCTTCTTCAGACCGAAAATCAGAAGAAAAACACGTTTTCCCTTTGCGTTTTCCGCGCTTATTCGTAACTTTGCAGGCCAAACAAATCGTAAATCGATAAAAAGTAAATCGTAAATAAGTAAATCGTAAATTACATTATGTCAGATAAGATTAAACCAAGCGAAGTATCCCAGGTCCTGCTCGACCAGCTAAAGGGTATCTCCAACGCAGAGAAG
>JAEEGH010006845.1_pt1 | contig 27728 bp, 21 predicted proteins | sample 9134181 | NCBI WGS metagenome assembly JAEEGH01 (sample SAMN16246544, study PRJNA631951) | gut metagenome | biome: gut microbiome; feature: rumen; material: DP-attached | host: Bos | place: Iran: Karaj | collected 2018-10 | reverse complement strand
ACGTATTGACCTTGGTTCATTGTAGCCTGTTAAATTTGGCTGCAAAGGTACAAATTCAAAACCGTTGACTCCCAAAATCGCTCGTAAAAGACTGTAATTCAATTATTTCAAAGACCGATTAGTCCACTTTAACGGGACAGTAGTGATATTACATAATTATTAAAATAGGTGGGTACCCACCTATTTTTGTTATTTATATATAAGTAGTATACAAGGTATACACAGTATACACTCTTCACGAAAAAACAATCAAATTAAAGGCTGATTGCGCCTCCCCCCCTTGGGGATATCTGGAGGGGCTGCTTCCAAAGTCCGGAAACAACGGTTCCACTCATTGGAAACAATGCTTTTACCCATCGGAAACGACATGGTTATTATCAATAATTCATGTTTATTTAAAAAAAAATAGACAAAAGGAAGCAAACCTAAGGATTATTTTGTATATTTGCACCTGTCAACAGCCCGTTGACGATGATGCCCATTGAGGTGAGCGTAGTTATGGGGGCTGGACACTACATAATGGAAAAGCGTCACACGATGCTTTGTCGATTGGCTGGTTGAAATTACCACATCACCATGCATGCCAAAGAAAATGCGGGGGTTGATGCCACGGGAATGCTGAATATGTGTCCCCGTTGTGTGCTTGAAGGCTATCCATGCCTTCATAGCACACTTACGGGTGTAATCAGCAATTCGTTCGTGGGTATCACTTCGTTCGTCAGCATGCAGGGCTGTGGTAGGCCTCAACCAGCAGACGGGCGGAAGGTGGATACCCACGTTTTTCGTTGTGTGGCAAAATGAAAACGGATTGAAATGCCTGACTTGGGTGTCATAGGGTGGTTTTATTTGAGATGGGCAAGAGATTGAAAATAAACAGAGAAGGGAGTCTGTGTCATCGTTCTGTAATTATGTTTATAGCTAAGGCATGTATATTGACCGCCATCGTTTTCGTTATCCTATCTTTTTTTACATGCGGTAGGCTATCAGATATGTTTGTAGGCACCTCTGTGACATTTGCCACATTGGCAGGTGCTATACTGGTTTTTTCTACTCTCGAACTTCAAAGGAAAGAATTGGAAGAGGAGAAAAGGAATAATAAGACTTCGCGTTTTGATTCAATATTTCATCCTTTATTGTCAAGTCTCCGTATGGATGCCACCAATATGGTAATTGTAGCTGATTTTCTCGTCCAAAAGGGAAGGGACTTTGGGAAAGAAACTAAGATGTCATATCAGAGTGAAAAGTCATTCTTTATTGCGAGTAAAATTGTTGAAGCTTTGAAAGAAGGTATCAAGGATAAGTCATTAAAAGCGTTTGATGCTGAAGAGCTAGGATATGAGCTAAAGGTTTTTAAGGATAAATTAGATGCTTTGGATGAAGAATTTTATGGTGAATATACAGAATTTCATGAGGCTGTCGAACAAGAAAGAAGAACCGAACTTCACACATTTCAAAAGCCATACCTCTTGGCTACATATGGAGTGACTGACAAAGTGAAAGCATCATATTGCAATACGGACGATGAAACGTTGACATTGTTTGTGCTTGATAGGCTTGTTAAGTACCAACCCACGCTTGTTGGGAAATACATCCAAACGCTACGATTTATATTGCACATCATTGATGACCTACCAGACGGAATAGACAAGAGAGATTATTACCTCTATATTTCATGTCTGTTAGGAAAGGAAGAACAACTATTCTTGAAACATTTCAATGAGTTTGAAAAAATAACAAAACATCATCATTATGAGTAAAATAATAACAAGAGAACATTTGTGGGATATGTCTGCCAAGCAGGTGTCAAATTTGGTTAAAGGAAAGACGGTCAAAGTAATCATAACAGATGGAAACTGGCTGTATGCAATAAAAGAAAACGTGTCGGTAGCATCAGATCATTCCCAATTATTTTGTGACTTCTTAAAGAGTGATGGACATTGGATTTTTACAGAAAATATTAAGGCAATAGAACTCTAAACACAATACAAGAATGGGAAAGTCTATTATAAATTCAGTCTCTTTGCTTTTTACAGCACTTTGCTGTGGAAGTTTTTGTTCATGCTCATCTCGTATTTACTTAGATGCGAATCGTACTAAGGTAGTAACAGAATACAATTCCTTCGGTAATTACAATGTAGCTGGTAAAACCTTTTATATTGAGTCAGCGAACAACTCTGTGAGAAGCTCTGACCCAGAATTCAGACAATACGCTGCATACATCTACGAATCCCTTATCCTAAGGAATGCCATTCCTACAGATAATAAAAATGTTGCTGACTTGTGTATTCTGATGGACTATACAATAGCCGATGAATCATATATTGCCAATGTACCAATTCCGATTTGGGGGCAAACTGGCATCTCGTCTATTACGACTAATAGTTCCACTACTGGTTATGCTACAGGCAGCGCTTACAGAAATGGTGACTATATATATGGTAGTGCTTACGGTAGGGCTAATACCAACACGACTACAAATGTTAATCACTCGTATGGAATCACAGGAATTTATAACGCGCGAAGAAAAGTCAATCTGTTTAGAAGGGTTCTAAATGTATATGCCTATGACAATAAAAAAAGAGCTTCACAAGAGATGCTTTGGAAGGTTAATCTACAAAGTGATGGCTCGAAAAAAGATTTGAGTTATATTATACCATTTATGGCATATTCCTTTATGACTACAGTCGGAACAAGTAGTGGTGGATGGAAATTATCTACTATTTATGAAAATGACCGCTTGTTTGAACTATGGAAGATTGGTGGATGGTCAAAATATAACATCACGCCTTTACCTATATGTGATAAAGAAAGCTCAAAAAACATTTTTGTTGCTTATGTTGAGCGCCTATCGAACGAGACCATTGTAGTATTGAAGAAATGGGGAGATTTAGACAAATATTCTTTTAGCTCAGAAATGTATCTCGAATGTGGTCATCAAAGCACTCGTATCTCTCACATTGACAATTATGATTTTAATCATCAGATTAAGAAAGAAGTTGGAACACGATATTTCTATTTACATTTCCCCATCCGAACAAATTCTAATGCAATAATAAATATTGTAGAGAAAGGCAAGAAAGGAACGGGGTGGTATTGCTATGGTATTCATTTAAAGTAACAAACAAATAACAAATAATATGAACACATTAAAGAGATCAATTGGATTAATAATGGTTTGTATACCATTAATGCTTAGCGCACAAATGTCACAAGACTTGTATGATAAAGCTATTGCTGGAGATTCGGAAGCCCAAATACAATTGGGAATTCATTATATGCTCCAACATAATAATGATCAAGCTGTCTACTGGATAAACAAATCATTAGATCAAAATAATCCTAAAGCACAATGGGTTATAGGTAACATTAGGTATTCTCAACAGAAATACGACGAGGCTTTTCAATGGTATGAGAAGTCCGCTTTACAGAACTTTGCTCCAGGTTGTAATGGTTTGGGAAAATGTTATTATGAGGGAGGGGGAACAACTCGTAATCTTATTTTAGCAAAGAAGTGGTTTGAGGAGGCCGTTAAATTAGGGGATAAAGAGTCTTTGAGAGAATTAAACTTGGTTATATTGGAGATAAAAGAAAATGAACCTTTTGCTGACAAAGAAGTTGATGAGGCATACAATCAATCAATATCAAAAGAAAAAAAAACTTATTGGGGCGGTTGGGACAAATTAGAAGATTTAGCAGAAAATGGTCACGGTAAGGCATATGGCTACATGGGGCTGTATTGGCTGAAAGAAGATGAAGTGCAGATTTCAGTAGATGATGCGAAATTAGGTATAGATTGTTTTAAGCATGGAGCCAAATTTGGTGATGTAATATCTCTCTGTGAATTGGGTTCATATTATTCTGAAGGACTCACGATAAATGGACAATGTATATTGGAAAAGAACATTGTTGAAGCTAAAAGGCTTTTGGAAATAGCTGCCAGCAGAAATTATCATCCTGCATGTTATAATTTAGGGGAAATCTACGATAGGGAAGGAAATAAAGCAATGGCTGAAAAATGGTATTTAAAAGCTGGAGAAATGGGCAATGTTATGGCTATTTGGAATCTTGCAATGCTCTATTATAATGACAATATCACAACAAAAGCTTTTCAATTATTTAACTTGGCTGAAAATAAAATTCAAGAAGGGAAAAGTAAAGATCTATTTAAAGATAATGGAGGACGATTTCAAAACGCTATTGGAAATTTCTATTTTTTAGGTATTCAGCCTGTTCAGAAAGATTTCACTAAAGCACTTGAATGGTATCAAAAAGCAGCAAATAATGGAAACGAAAATGCAAAGATAAGAATCAGAGAAATAAGTAGTCAATAGTAAATATGTTTTAGGGAAGTTCTATTAATTAAGTTATTTATAATCAAGAAGTTCCTTTATAATTCAAGAAAAAGTCGTACCTTCGTGGTATAAATCAGAGGAAAAGATGGATAAACCGACAATATACCGTAATCCGATGGGCGAGAGCCTGTTTGACGAGGAGTTCACAGTACTTTAGAGCCGCCCCTTGTCAAGGGGCTCAAAATGTTTAAGAAAGTGTGGGGGCTGAGTCACAAGATTCGGCATGTATTCAGCACATACCCAAATCTTGGAACATACGCTGATAATATTCCGCTTTGCGCTCTATCTTCATAGGATAGGCGCGCGAGGAGCTGGGCATGCGATAAAGACGCAGCAGGCGACCTTCGAACTGGAACTCGGTGTAATTCCCAACTTTGGGCTGCTCTATACCGAACTGGGTAGTGAAGACATCCGCCGCTTTCTGGCCCGTCACCACAACCGCCTTGCATTCGGGCAACTGCCGGAGCAAGGCTTTAATGTCGGTGGGGGTCACCACCTCAAGGTCTTTATCCGAAGCGGTTCCTTTGGTGCGGACTATTGCCGAAGCGGTGTCATAGAGCGCCACACCTTTTTCGGTAAGGAACTCCACGAGCAAATCCTTGCGGAACGACTTGTGTCCCACGTCCACAAAATATTCTTTGTCACCGAAGAAACAAAGCCCATAGATGCGCCACATGTCGTTTATAAAGTTGGGATAGAAAAAATCCATCGACCAACGACTACGGGCTGGTGGGAAACTCCCCAACATGAGCAGTCGCGCATGCTGGGGAGTAAATGGTTTCAAAGGGTGCTGTTCTACTTTCTCCATTCGGGTTAAAATCCCTCCCTTCGGGAGGGACATAGGGTGGGTTTTATTTCTGCTCCTTCACCAGATAGACAATCGTGGGCAGGTGGTCGCTATAGCCGTCGAGCCAAACGCCTCCGGCATGCGTACGCTTGGGATTGCCCTTGTAGCGGCCTTCTGTCTGGAACAAGTAGTTGCGGCGCTGAATCTGGCACTTCCAGTATTTCAACGTGGTATAGTCTTTCTTCCCGCTAATGTCGAGCAGATTGGGCGTCATCAGAATCTGGTCGAACAGGTTCCATGAGCCTCCATAGGCCAGCGTTCCCTGTCCGTCCTTAGCCAGGATGTTATACCACGGATTATACATGTCGCCTTCTTTCACGTCCTTGATTTCAGCCTTTCCGCGAAGTCCTTCGGTCACACTCTTGTTCGTGGGGTCGTCGTTAAGGTCGCCCATCACGAAAATCTTGTTGTCGGGATTCTTGGCCAGCAGGTCTTCCACAATCTTATGCACCTGATGACCAGCCCATTCACGACGCTCAGAACCATTGAAACGGCTGGGCCAGTGGCACACGATAATGGTGACGGTCTCACCTGCCAGCTTTCCGGTGATAGTAAGGAATCCACGGGTGTGCGACACATTCTTAGGCAGGTTGGGGCCACCACCCATGGCAAATCTCACGGGCAACGTGTATTTTACCCTTACAGCCACTCCGTCCTTCACACCCGGCTCCCAGTCTTTCATTTCGCTTACAGCACGCAGAGCCTCGGCATCAAGTAAAGGATGAACGCCCTTTATCACCTTGGGATTCACAACTTTACCATGCTCATTAACAACAAACTGTACGAGTACCCTACCCTCGATTTCATCTTTGACAGCGTCTTTCGGATACTTCACTTCTTTCTGCATCCACTTCATCAGCTCTGCCACACCACCTGGATAATGCGGTAACATATCAGGTTTTAAAACAGCTGCAATAGTCGGGTCTTTTTCAGCCGCATTCGAAACAGCCTGCTCATCTTCCGTCAGTTCCAGTTCCTCCCTTGCCTCGTCTTCCTCTTCCGCCTCTACATCTTTCTTAATATAATAATGGTAGGCAGTATCGGTAGGCGTGAAGAGCGACGGATTGTAGAGCAGGGCCACATCCACGCCTCGCATGTCGGGACCTTCCACCAATATATATTTATACCCGCGTGCGCGAAGCGGAGCCTCAGCCGTCAGGTCGTCGAGTGCCTTGGCATTCTCCACCTCAGCCATTCCGATGACGGCACATCCCACATTGGGCAGCACATCGGTGCCAAGGTCGGCCAGCGCCCGCGACATGTTGCGCAGCTTGCTCTTATACTTGCGCGCATTCCATCGGTTAGAACCATTGGGAAGATACTCGAAGTCGCGTTTTCCCACATCGTGACAGGTGTCGAAGAGATTCTCCACATTGTAGAACCCCACCCCGTAAACGGAAAATTTCTTCTGGGCCATGGCATTTACAGCCGCCATGCACAAAAAAGCAATCAATAGTAGTCTTAGATTTTTCATTTTCATCATTGTTCGTTGTTTATGTTGGCAAAGATAGCACAAATCGAACACAATTCAAAATAAAATACAAAGTTTTTTATTTTCGTATTGTTGAGATGCAGTCTATCTTATCAAAAGATAGCACAAATCGAACACAATTCAAAATAAATATCACTTTTTATTTTGATTTTATGGTAAAATACATTATCTTTGCCAACATAATTACTAACATATTATCCAAATTATGCAGAAAAAGTTTAAACTGGCAGCAATCGCCTTGTGCTATGCTCCGCTCACTTTCGCACAGACGACAGTGACGCAGCCTGACGAACAAGCCAACAACGCTGTCATCAACGAGTCTGCCTTCACCTTTACGGAAGCGCAACTGGGTGAAGACGACAACGTTTCGCAAAACCTGACCATCGTTGGCTCCAACAGCAATGCTTATGCCAGCGAGGTGGGGTATCGTTTCAGTGCAGCAAGGTTCAAATACAGGGCCTTTGGTGCGAAATACAACGATATCTACATCAATGGCAACCCCGTGAACGACGTGGAGAGAGGAGAATTCCGCTACTCGTTCGTGGGAGGTCTGAACAACCAGACGCGCAGCGTGGAGGCTGCTCTTCCCTTCGAGAACAACACGTTCAGCCTCAGTGCGATGGGCGGCAGCAACAACTACAACTTCCGTCCGAGTGCCATGCCCACTGGTCACCGTGTATCACTGGCAGGAGCAAACCGCAACTACACCTTCCGCGGAATGTATTCCTACAACAGCGGACTCTCCGAGAAAGGATGGGCGTTCTCAGCCGGTCTCACCTACCGCTGGGCAAACATGGAGACGGCACAGATTGAGGGAACGTTCTACAACTCACTCTCCTACTTCCTCGGTGTGGAAAAGGTGATTGGCGACGGCACTCACGCCATCTCGTTCGTCACATGGGGTAACCCGACGGAACGTGCCGCCCAGGCTGCATCCACCGACGAGATGTACTGGCTGGCCAACAGCAATTACTACAACCCCAACTGGGGTTATCAAGGTGGGAAAAAGCGTAATTCGCGCATTATCCACGACTTTGCGCCGGCAGGCCTGCTCACCTGGGACTACAAGATCGACCTGAACACCAAACTCACCACGACGCTCCTGGGCAAGTATTCCATGTTCAGCAGTTCACGCCTGAACTACAACAACGCCACCAATCCGGCTCCCGACTACTACAGCCTGATGCCCAGCTATTATTATAATGTGTGGGAACACACCGGAACGCCAACCGACCTGGACAACTGGAATGCCGCCTACGAATATCTGAGCGCATCGAAGGCAAACCGCCAGCTCAACTGGGACAAGATGTACTATGCCAACAAGATGGCCAGCATTCAGGGAGCCGATGCCATGTACTACCAGCAGGCATACCACGACGACCAGTTCTCGCTGAGTCTGGCGAGCGTTCTGGACAAGCAACTCACCAACACCTCGAAGCTGAATGCCGGCATCAGCCTCTCTACGAACACCGGTTTCCACTACCAGACGATGGAGGATCTGCTCGGCGCATCGGCATTCCACAACGTCAACACCTATGTGGTGGGAACCTACGCCGAGAATTCCGACCAGGTGCAGTACGACATGAACAATCCCAACAGCGTGATTCGCGAAGGCGACCGCTTCGGCTACGACTACAACATCATAGTGAACAAAATAAATGGATGGGCCGTCTATTCGAAGGATTTCCGCAAGGTGCATACCTTCGTCGGAGGACGAATCGGCGGACAGACGCTGCAGCGCGACGGTAAGATGCGCAACGGACTGGCTCCCGACAACTCCTACGGCAAAGGCGAGACAGCCAAGTTCCTAGATGGCGGCGGCAAGGCCGGACTGATCTGGACCATCGGCCGCGGCCACATGGTGAACGCCGGCGTAGGTTTCGAATGGAAAGCGCCACAGGCACGCAACGCCTTCTCTGCCCCACAGGTTAACAACGACTTTACGACCAACCTGAAAAACGAGAAGATTTTCAGTTCCGAGATTGGCTACCAGTATCAGACCTCATGGCTGCATGCCAATCTGAGCGGCTACTTCAGCCGTCTGACCGACGTGTCGGAGTACAGCATGGCCTACAGCGACATCCAGAACTCATTCTCCTACATTTCACTCACGGGCATCAACAAGGAATACTACGGCGTGGAGCTGGGCATGAAGTTCAAGGTGACTTCCGAGTTCGACATCAAAACCCTGGGAACCGTCAGCGAGGCGAAATACACCAACAATGCCAACGTGCGCTATATGCTTTCCAACAGTGGTGCCTATACCGACGACATCTGCGTGAACAAGGGAATGCGTGAAGGCGGCACACCGCTCACGGCTGCCAGCATCGACCTGAGCTATCACAGCCGCGGTTGGTATATTGACCTCATCGGCAACTACTTCGACAAGATTTATCTCTACTATTCGCCCATCACCCGATTCTACAACGACTTCCCCGATCCTGACAACGACGGTGTGCGCGACCTCACCACGCTGGCTTCGCAGGCCAAAGGAAAAGGCGGATTCATGCTCGATGCCTCTATCGGCAAGAGCATCTATCTGAAGAAAGGTTCGCTGAGCATCAACCTCATGCTCACCAACATTCTGAACAACACCAAGATCGTGACAGGCGGTATGGAGCAGAACCGTCGCGACAAAGACGCACAGGGCGAAGACATCCGTACCTACAATTTCTATAACTCTCCGAAGAAGTTCTATGCAAATGGAACCAATGGCATGCTCATCGTCACTTACAAATTCTAAATCCGTAGCAATATGAAAAGTATCAAATATATTCTGATAGCAGCCGTTTGCGCGCTATTCGCTTCCTGTATGGACGGTGACTGGGATGAGCCTTCACTCTCGACCGACCTCTATGGCAACAAGAATATCTCTGAGGGCAACGTCATCACAATTGCCGAACTCATCAAGAAGTATCCCAACGTGTTCGCCAGCACCGACCAGAACGCTGAAATAACCGAAGACATTCAAATCAAAGCCCGTGTGACAGGCAACGACCTGGGCGGCAACCTCTATAAGCAGATTGCCATTCAAGACGAAACGGGGGCACTGCTCGTTGCCGTCAACCAGAACGGCATGAACGGCTACCTGCCCGAAGGTCAGGAGATTCTCATCGACCTGAAAGGACTCCACATCGGCGGCTACCGCAAACAACCCGAACTGGGTGCGCCCTATAACGGCACCAGCATCGGACGCATGTCGAAAGACATCTGGCAGCAGCACTTCAAGGTGATGGGAGGTTTCCAGGACATCAACCCCAATGCCATCCAACCAGTGGAGTTCACCTCGGAGTTTGCCAAAGACTACAACAACAACTGCGGCAAACTGGTCGTGCTGAAGGATGTCCATTTCTCTAATGCTGACGGAAAAAGCACCTTAACGACAGGAACCGCAACAGGCGGAAACTATGTGAACCAGACCCTGAAGGAGTTTGGCAGCAACGTGGTGGTGCGCACCAGCACATACGCCGACTTCGGAGCCATGGTGATGCCCACGGGAGCCGTCACGCTCACCGGTATTGCCACGCGCTACAACAACACATGGCAGATACTGATTCGCAAGACCAGCGACATAAAGTATTAAAAAGGTAAAAGAGAAAAAAAGTAAAAACAAAAAAAAAGAAAACAACGATATGAAAAAGAAGATTTATTCATTGCTGATGCTGGCCATGGCGGCTTTTGCATTCACCAGTTGTGAGGACGTACCCATGCCTTACGACATGCCCGGTTATACTGCCGATAAAGACGAACCGATAGCACAACTTGTGGGAAACGGTACTGTGGAGAATCCCTATAATGTGGCAAGCGCACTGTACCTGATTACCGAAGGAAAGACTACCGATGAAGCTGTAGCTGTAGAGGGTATCATCTCGCAGATAGACGAAATAGACACCGGCTCTTTCGGAAACGCTACATACTACATTTCCGACGACGGAACGACGGCGAAACAATTGCAAGTTTATCGCGGCTACTATTTAAACGGCGATAGATTCAAAGACAAAGCGGCCATCAAAGTCGGTGACAAAGTTATCGTCTCCGGACAATTAACCTATCATAACCAAAAGACTCCTGAGTTTGCCCAGGGTAGCTCCATCTACTCACTCAACGGACAAGGCGGTGGCAGCCAGCCTGCTGGGGAGGCCAAGGGAACTGGAACAAAGGATGACCCGTTCAATGTGGCTGGTGCCATAGCCAAGTGTCAGCAGATTGGCACGAATCCTTCTACAGAGAAGTATTATGTCAAGGGAACTGCCGTGGATGGCGCCACTGCCGATGACTCCTTCAACAACATCACCTTCGACATTGCCGACACAGAAGGCGGCGCGAAGTTTAAATGTTTCCAGGTGAAAGGCACAGATGGCAAGCCATTGCCCTCAGGTTTCGCTATTAAGAAGGGCGACGAAGTGGTGGTATATGGTCCTATGTACAACTATAAGGGCAACACACCCGAGACAGAAGGCAAGAGTGCAGCTTACATCGTGACCGTCAATGGCAAGGCTACTGGCGAAGGAGGCGGTGGCAATACACCTCAGCCAACAAACACCTCGACCTTCGACAATCCATACACGGTGGCAAAAGCATTGGATACAGCTAATGCCCTGAGTGACAACGAAACTACCACAGAAGAATTCTACATCAAGGGTAAGGTTAGCCGCAAGGCCAACACCGCCGACGAGATTGGTCCTAATTCTTCCAAGAAGTACAAGGACATGAACTACTACATCTCTGACGACGGAACACAGACAAAAGAACTTTACGTCTATCGCGGCAAGTATCTTGACGGTGCCGACTTTACAGACTTTGAACAGCTGAAAGAGAATGACGAGGTAGTCGTCGTTGGCAAGCTGCAGAAGTATATCGACTCGAAAAACGGCAACGCTGTCGTTTTAGAGTTGAAAGAAAGCAAGATTGTGAAGCTTAACGGCCAAAGCGGCTCTGGCGAACAGGGCGGTGGCGGCAATAATGGCCCAGGCACCGTTTCCGGCAACACTATCACCGTTAAGGCTATTGACTTTGGAGTGGCAAACGGTGTGGCTATGGGTACACAGACATTGGCTGATGGCACCAAACTTGCATTTGACGGTGGCGGTAATAGCAATGCACCCAAATACTACGACACTGGTACCAACATCCGTATGTATCCGAAGAATTCAGTAACCATCACTGCCTCAAAGAACATTCAGAAAGTGGTGCTCACCTGTGATGAATATCAAGGTACCACCTATAACGCAAGCGGAGACATTACAGCTCAACCAGGAACCGCAAACCTGGATGGTAAGAATGTCACTATAAGCAATATATCCAGCAAGACCACCACTATCACAAATACATCTGGCAATACAGGAGCTACAAGCCAGATACGCATTGTTTCAATTGAAATTACTTACGAAAATTAGAAATAATTCCTGAAATATTTGGCGGGCTGCAAAATTCTTTGTACTTTTGCAGCCCGAAATATTTTTTAATTAATTAATAAACAAGAAAATGAAAAAAGGTATTCATCCCGAAAACTATCGCCCCGTCGTGTTTAAGGACATGTCCAACGGCGATATGTTCCTGTCACGTTCCACATGCAAGACTTCAGAGACAGTGGAATTTGAAGGCGAAACTTACCCTCTGGTAAAACTCGAAATCTCAAGCACCTCTCACCCGTTCTATACTGGTAAGAGCAAGCTCGTTGACACTGCCGGTCGCGTTGACCGCTTCATGAGCCGCTACGGTAAGAGCACCAAGAAGTAATATCTTTTCAATAAGATAATCCAAACCGAATGCGTCAGCGTGTAGTTGCATATGCACGCCGGCGCATTCTCTTTTCTCCCACCCGAACTATGAAAATCAAACAACTCCTTCCCGCCCTCGTCCTCACACTTGCATTCACGGCATGCAGCGACGACGACAAGCTGCCATACACCGACGACAGCCAGCAGACCTCCACGGAGAACAGAAACCAGAATCCCGCCACCGTCTCGGAATGGCAGCGGCTGGAGGTTCCAAGAGTGAAAAACAATGCGGATAACATTGTCCTGGTCAGGAAGGTGCCGACATACGGCGTGAACTACATCCTGGAATACGACCGGAAGAAGCGCGCTCAGCGATGGGCCTGCTTCCAGTGGTACGACGGCAACAGCGGCACAGCCTGGAACCGTAACAACTGGGACTACGAAACGAGCAATCCCTGGGCTATGCTCAACCTGAGGACCCACGGATGGGGAGACCCTTTCCAGCCAGACCCCGACCTGCCCCTTGGAGAAAGAACGGAACTGGAGGAATACGATGGAATTCCCTACCAACGCGGACATATCGTGGCGTCTGCCGACCGCGTAAACTCCAAGGAAGCCAACGAGCAGACCTTCTATCTCTCCAACATCATGCCGCAATATAAGAACCTGAACGAAGGTATCTGGCAGGACATGGAAAGCCAACTGCGCACATGGAACAGCAAGAAGAACAAGCCTTATCGCGAAACCCTGTATGTCTGTAAGGGCGGCACCATCGACGGAAACAATATCAACACCACGACCTCTACGGGGCTCATCGTGCCGAAATACTTCTTCATGGCTGTTCTGGCGAAGGTTTCCAACAACAACTATAAGGCCCTGGCCTTCTGGGTGGCACATACATCCACCAACGAGAAAGGCAAACCGCTGAAGAACTACGTGAAGAGCATTGACGAACTGGAGCAGCTCACAGGCATCGATTTCTTCTGCAACCTGCCCGATGCCATCGAGGACGAAGTAGAGAAATCCTATACGCTCGCCGATTGGGGATTGTAAGCGACAGACAAAAGAAAAAGCCACTTGGTTCAACTGACCAAGTGGCTTTTCTTATTGTAAGAGTATTTATTCTCTCATACGGAACAGACGCTTAGGTCTCTCTACGCTATTCGGTGTGGCACGGGTTTCGTCTACGAAGCCGTTCTGCTTGGCCCAATAGTAATCCCAGTCATCCCAGTAGTTGTAACCGCCCCTGATGGGTTCAGAAGTCTTTCTTAGCTGGAAACGAACTCTTTTATTGTCGTGTGTGTAGATATAACCCTCGAAATAACGGTCATTCAACGAGTAGTCATAGACAGTCACATAATAGTCATCTTCCTCAAAATAAATTCTGATATCACTATTTGTCACCGTCCAAGAAATATGACTGTAAATACGATCAGTCCCCCAAGGGGCATCGTCGTAATAGTCAATCCAGTAGCCTCTGCCAGATCTGCTGCTTGTCCGGTCGAAATAAATGAAGGAATAAGAAGCATCGTAATAGCGGCCACTCCATTCGTGAGTCACGTAGATATTACCCTCCCAGGTTCCCCAAAGGGTATCGGCAATATATTCGTCGTCATCGCAAGATGTGAAAGTGAACGACAGAGCTGCTATCGCAACCATTGTCAGCAAAGTGTGTAATCTTTTCATATCTCTAAAAAATTAAAGTGTTTCTAATTGTTTACGTTGCAAAGGTAAGGGAAAAAACGATAACTGCCAAAAGAAAAACCATATTCTTCATAGGGAAATCCCCATTTTGCCTGCCAGAAGAAGATGTTGGAGCATGAAAATGCGCCAAAAACCTTAAATTTCAATAATTCTTTATTTTTCCTTCTTCATTCTACATTTTTTAATGTATCTTTGTCGTTGAAATTTTATTTCAAAACAAACACTACCAAAAAGAAAAATGAAAACAGTTTATGATTTCGCTGTCAAGGACAGAAAGGGAGGCACCGTTTCCCTCAAAGAGTATGCCAACGAGGTGTTGCTTATCGTGAACACAGCCACCAAGTGTGGGTTCACGCCTCAGTACGACGAACTTGAAGCCCTCTACGAGAAATATCATTCACAGGGATTCACCATTCTCGACTTCCCCTGCAACCAGTTCGGTCAGCAGGCACCCGGCACCGACGAGAGCATCCACGAGTTCTGCAAACTCAACTTTGGCACCGAATTTCCACGCTTTAAGAAAGTAAAGGTGAACGGCGAAGACGCCGACCCGCTCTTCAAGTATCTTCAGGAACAGAAAGGCTTTGCCGGCTGGGACATGGAGCACCCCATCGCTCACATCCTCGACGACATGCTCTCGAAGGCCGACCCCGACTATGCTCAGAAGCCCGACATCAAGTGGAACTTCACCAAGTTCCTCGTCAACAAGAAGGGTATGGTGGTAGCACGCTTCGAGCCCACCGAGAAAATGGAGAACATTGAGAAGCAGATTGAGGAACTGCTGAAAGACTAATGGAACACATCAAATGTCTGATTATCGGCAGCGGACCGGCAGGTTACACTGCTGCCATCTATGCCGGAAGAGCCAATCTGGCTCCCGTGCAATACTGTGGACTGCAGGTGGGCGGACAACTCACCCAGACCACCATCGTTGAAAACTTTCCGGGCTACCCCGACGGTGTGGACGCCAACCAGATGATGATGGAGCTGCGCCAGCAGGCTGAGCGGTTCGGAGCCGACATCCGCGACGGCGTTATCACCCAGGCCGACTTCTCAAAGAAGCCCTATGTGCTGACCACCGACGACGGAACCCAGCTGGAAGCCGACACCGTGATTATTGCCACCGGAGCATCGGCCAAATACCTTGGACTGGAAGACGAGAAGAAATACAACGGCCAGGGCGTTTCGGCCTGTGCCACCTGCGACGGATTCTTCTATCGCAAGAAGGTGGTGGCCGTGGTAGGCGGCGGCGACACCGCCTGCGAAGAGGCCACCTATCTGGCCCAGCTCTGCTCGAAGGTGTATATGATTGTGCGCAAGAACTATCTGCGCGCATCCGACATCATGAAGAAGCGTGTGGCTGAAAATCCGAAGATTGAAATCCTGTTCGAGCACAACACCGTTGGACTCTACGGCGAAAGCGGTGTGGAAGGAGCCCACCTAGTGAAGCGCAAGGGCGAGCCCGACGAAGAACGTTACGACCTTCCCATCGACGGATTCTTCCTGGCCATCGGCCATAAGCCAAACACCGACGTCTTCAAGGATTGGCTGGAATTAGACGAGACCGGTTATATCAAGACCGAGGGCGACTCTCCGCGCACCAACATTCCCGGCGTCTTTGCCGCCGGCGACTGTGCCGACCCGCACTACCGCCAGGCCATCGTGGCCGCCGGAAGCGGTTGCAAGGCAGCCCTCGAGGCAGAACGCTATCTACAGACGCTACCATAAAGAATTTTCCAGATTTACGGGGCAGCCCTTCACCTATATTTATATAAGGTGGAGGGCTCCTAAAAAAAGAAATTACCTTAACTCAAAGTCATGGGCCGAAAACTATTCTGCGAGATTTCTCCTACTACCTATAAGATTTCAATGGAGAAGAATATTCTACAGCGCCACCTGAAGGACCTCTTCAGCAAGGAGCGCTTTGCCCATGACAAGAGCAGCGACCGGCTGCCAATCATCATTAAAAAACATAATTCGCTGATTCGCCGACGACTGGGCAATGTAGACATGCAACTGCAGGAGAACAAGGCTGTCAACCTGTCTATTGCCGCTCCCTGCGTGGATGGCATCATCATCCGTCCGGGAGAGACGTTCTCTTTCTGGCGTCTGGTGGGACGTGATACCAAGCGACGCGGCTTCAAGGAAGGGCTGGCCATTGCCCGCGGCTGTCCCACAAAGCGAAAAGGCGGAGGCATGTGCCAGTTCACCAACCTCATACATTGGATGGTGCTCCACTCCGACCTGACCATCACCGAGCACCATCATCACGACGGGCTCGACCTCTTCCCCGACTTCAACCGCCAGATTCCTTTTGGAACGGGCACCAGCATCGTTTATAACTATCTGGACTACAGGGTGAAGAACAACACCTCGCGCACTTACCAGCTGCTGGTATGGGTCGACGGTGAATATCTGCGCGGCGAACTGCGGGCCGACCAAGAGCAGACCGACTCCTATCACATCTACGTCAAGGACGAACATTTCTCCCGCGAAAACGGAACGGTTTACAGAAACGGGACGGTCGTACGCGACACGATAGACAAACAGTCAGGCAAACACACACGGTCGGAAATCATCCGCACCAACCACGCAAAAGTAATGTACGACACATCAAAACTTACTATCATACAGAAATAACGCTACAACACTATGGAACAAAGAACTGAGAAATTCAAGTTGGAAGACTTTGGCGAATACCTTAACCAAGGTAATCCCGACATAAAAGAGAAAGCCTACGTCTGGGCTGCCGCCCTGGGATTGCAGGCAACCGACGGACTGCGCACCTCCTACGAAATGCGCCGCACGGCCCGCCAATACATCGAAGGACATCTCACCATCGATGAAGTCCGCCAGCATATCAACGAATACTACAAAAGCAATCCCCCCGCCACAACCGATAAGGAGAAGGAGCAAGAGGCCGACAAGGTGGCCTGCAACATTGCCGACGTGCTGTTCAACAAACGGCTTGACTTCTCCACCGATGGCTACCTGAACCTGCACCGCCAGATTTTCGACGGCGTCTACGACCACGCCGGTCAGCTGCGTTCCAACGACATCGTGAAAAGTGAATGGGTGCTCGAGAAGGACACCGTGTTCTATCTGCATTGGGAAGAGCTGCGCATGGCGCTCGACAGCAACTTCCAGTTCGAGCGCAACCAGCATTACGACGAGTTGAACAAGGAAGACTTGCTCGAATGGATAGCCTTCTTCACCGCCGGCATCTGGCACATCCACCCCTTCAACGAGGGCAACACCCGTACCATTGCCGTGTTCTCCATCCTGCTGCTGCGCCCGCTGGGCTACGACATCCACACCGATGTCTTTGCCGACCATTCCTGGTATTTCCGCAATGCAATGGTACGCGCCAACTATATGAACGAGCTGAAGCACATCCATGTGAATCCCGACTTCCTCATCCGTTTCTACCGCAACTGGATGTTCGGCGACCAATGGGATCTCCGCAACCGCTACCTGGCCATCCACCCCACCCTCGCCTGGCTCAATCAGCCCAATCTCGCCGAGAAGCAGGAAGAGTAATGTTAAATAGTCTAACGCGTAAAAACAAATATCAACAACTAATTATGACAAAGAAACATATACTCAAAGGAATCCTAATTCTTTTCGTTTGTGCTATAACTTCAGTTTTCTGTGGTTGTGTGGAAAACAAGTTGAAAGCCGCAGTAGAGGAAGGCAACAAGAGTTGTCCTATTTCTCTTGGCCTAACGGGTGAACTAACCAGTATTTCATATCAAGACGATACTGTGCAAATGCTTTATACGATGGACGAGCAATTCATGGATATTGACTCGTATGCATCCAATCCAGAAGACATGAAAACTACGTTCATGAGTGGGATGAGAGATGAAGAATCGAAGAAACTGCTTAAGTTGTTGACAGAAGCCGATGCTGATTTCACGGTTGTCTACAAAGGAAAGGTTTCTGGAAAAGAAGCAAGTTTCAAGATTTCCTCAAACGAGCTGAAGAAAGAATTGGATAAACCATTGGCCACGAACGATGAAAAACTAAAACTGGCGATAAATGAAACAAATAAACAGTTGCCTATAGATTTGGGAACGGGCATTGTAATTACAGAGTTAGTGGATAAAGGCGACGTGGTCGTATATATGGCAAAGGTTGCTGACAAGGAACAGTTCAGGCTGTTATCAAGTAATACGGAGAATACCAAAAACAGCCAGAAAATAATGTTCAAAATGATGGCATCTGCTGAAAAATTTTTTTTCAAATATATTGTAGATGCAGGTAAAGATCTTGGGTACCTCTATTATACAGATGGTACAGACGAAACCTTTGAGATTGTCCATACAAATTCAGAACTTAGGGACATCTTTGAATAAATCGTACCTGGCTCTCCGTTTACCTTCATCCTCACCCGCGCGCGCATAAAAGTTTTTTCTCGAAAAAAATGCCACTTTGCCACTTGCCCTGTGTTTATAGGGGTTGAGGTGGTGGCATTATGGTGGCATTAGTGGCATTTTCTTCAACAAAAATCTTCAAAAATCTGCCAAAAAATATCTTCCGAACACAAAATCACTTCATTTTTTTGTGTTTTTTGTCAGGCGTTTTCCTGTGCAAATGCCTCAGTGTTATTTTGTGATTTCTGTGTTCCGTAAACAATTTGTGCTATTTTTGTAAGATTTATATAGATTTTTGTCCTTAATTTCTCTTGGCTGCTATTATCGCAATGATGCTGGGTGTAGTAAAAGTAATACGTTTAGCGACTTAGTGCGCAATTGTGCCGATGGGCTGCACCATTAGTGCCAATAGGTTGCACTACAAGTGCAAAAGGATTGCACCTTTAGTGCCAAAGGGTTGCACTGATTGTCTTAATCTCTGTAACTCTGTATCTCTGTGTTGAAATAAAACTCCCCACTCCAAAAAGGGAAGTCCAAAAAGCTGTGATTTCTTGATTTATCTCTATAAAACGGGCCTTTTTCGGGAAAAAGACTCGGGGATGTTTGGCCGTTTGTGCCCAAAAGCCGTAACTTTGCAGCCGAATTTTTAAGGATAACGCAGCAAATTACAGGCTGCATAAGTTGAATTTTAAAACCAATAAAAGATGAAAAAGATTTTGATGACTCTTGCTGCCATTGCTATGGCAACAACTATGAATGCACAGTTCTACGTCGGTGGCGGCGTTGGCTACAGCCACAGCGATATCAACGACGTGAAGACCGACCAGTTCAAGATTCTCCCCGAATTCGGTTATAACCTCGACGACCAGATTGCCGTTGGTGTCACCCTGGGCTATACACATTCAAAGAAAGATGATTTTAAGACCGACGGTTTCGAGGTGGCTCCCTATCTGCGTTACACATTCCTGAAAGGAAATCTGGTGAACGCTTTCGTTGACCTCGGTGTTGACTATGCCTACACCAAGGCTGGCGATGTGAAGGTGAACGCCATCGGTGCCGGTGTGTTCCCCGGTTTGGCAGTACACCTTAATAACAAGGTTAGCTTCGTCACCAAGATTGGCGCGCTCTCTTACGTACACGCCACCACAAAGAACAATGGCATCGAAGTTAAGGGCGATGAGTTTAACATCGGTCTCGACGGCAGCGACCTGCAGTTCTCATTCTACTATAACTTCTAATTAGGAGTTTAGGAGACTAGGAGTTTAGGAGTTTAGACATTTGTTCTGAATCCAAACTATACAGGGCAGCAACGGAATGATTTCCTTGCTGCCCTGTTTGTATTGAAGGTGTTGGACCCCACCCCTAACCCCTCCCCTCGAGGGGAGGGGAGTATTTATGCCATTCGGGCTGTTTTTCCGCTAATCCACAATCCCACAAAAGTGAGCAGACCATTGAGCATCAGCAGTTCGTAGCCGAAACTATAGCCTGTGGCCATTTGCACCGACTTGTCTAAGACAAAGCAGACGAGCGGGGATGCCACACAGATATAAGGCACAAAGCTTCCGCGCACGCTGCGTCGGGTAAGCAAGGCGTATGCAAAAAGACCGAGCAGCGGACCGTAAGTATAGGAACAGAGGATATAGATGGCGTCGATGACGCTGGTGGAATTCACGGCATCCACCATCAGGATGAGCATGGCGAAGACTACGGCCATGCCGATGTGGACGCGCTTGCGCAGCCGTTCGTCGGCAGGTTTCCCCTTGATATCCACGCAATAGCTGGTGGTCATGGCCGTCAAGGCACTGTCGGCACTTGAGAACGAAGCCGCCACGATGCCGATGGTGAACAGCACCGTCAGACTGGTCCCTGCCCGCTCTATGTACATCGGCAGCAAATCGTCGCCCTTAACAGGCAGTTCCAAGCCCTGCTGACGGAACAGAATAACCAGCAGCACGCCAAGCGCCATAAACAGCAGATTGGCCGGAACAAAGGCAAAGCCATAGGTACACATATCCTTCTGGGCTTCGCGCAAGGTCTTGCAGGTCAGGTTCTTCTGCATCATATCCTGGTCGAGTCCTGTCATCACAATCACAATAAAGATGCCGCTGAGGAACTGTTTCCAGAAATACTGCCGCGACACCCAGTCGTCGAACACGAACATCCGGCTATGGCTGTCGTCGGCAATGGCCCTATAAGCATCGCCCACGGTCATGCCCAGGTCGCCCATCACATTATATATAATAAGGAGAAGAGCCGTGAACATGCAGACGGTCTGGAACGTGTCGGTCCATACAAGTGTTTTGATGCCTCCCCGGCGGGTGTAAAGCCATATCAGGCAGACCATGCCCACCACGGTAACACCAAAGGGAACACCATGGGGCTGAAACACAAATCGCTGCAAGATGATGCAAACCACATAGAAGCGCACGGCCGCCCCCGTCATCTTTGACAGCAGGAAAAACCAAGCACCTGTGTGATAGGACCGAAGGCCAAGCCGCCGGTTGAGCACGCTGTAGATGGTGGTGAGGTTCAGCCGGTAGTAAACAGGCAGCAACAGGAAAGCCACGAGGAAATAGCCGACGATGAATCCCAGACAGGTCTGCAGATAGGTCATGTCCATCTTCAACACCATACCGGGCACCGAGACGAACGTGATGCCCGAAATGGAGGCTCCAACCATGCCAAAAGCCACCATATACCATGGCGACTGCCGGTTGCCCCGATAGAACGTTTCGTTGGTGGCGCGCCTTGAAGTCCATCTGCTGAAGGCAAATAAACAGCAGAAATATGCAAGAATAGTAAGAAATATCAACATTTTGGCTACAAAATTACAAAAAAATGCTGATATATGAAATTATTTTGCTACATTTGCAACGGAGATTACTCTAATACAAACAATCAAATCATGAAACAAAAGAAATTCATTCTCCAAGAAAATGAACTGCCTACGCAGTGGTACAACATCCAGGCCGACATGGTGAACAAGCCATTACCGCCGCTGAATCCCGGCACCCACGAGCCATTAAAGGCCGAGGACCTCTTCCCCATCTTTGCCGAAGAGTGCTGCCGTCAGGAACTCGACCAGGAGCATGCCTGGATTGATATCCCCGAAGAGGTGCAAGAGAAATACCGTTTCTACCGCAGCACTCCGCTGGTGCGTGCCTACGAATTGGAAAAGGCTCTTGACACACCTGCCCACATCTATTTCAAGAACGAGAGTACAAACCCGCTGGGTTCACACAAGGTGAACTCTGCCATCCCGCAGTGCTACTACTGCAAGAAGCAGGGCGTGACCAACGTGACCACCGAAACCGGTGCCGGACAATGGGGTGCCGCCCTGGCTTACGCCGCAAAGATATTCGGACTCGAGGCTGCCGTATATCAGGTGAAGCTCACCATGCAGCAGAAGCCCTACCGCAGCAGCATCATGCGCACCTTCGGTGCTTCGGTGGAAGGTTCTCCTTCGATGTCGACCCGTGCCGGTAAGGATATCCTTACCATCGACCCGACGCATCCCGGTTCGCTGGGAACGGCTATTTCGGAAGCCATCGAACTGGCCATGTCGACCCCGAACTGTAAATACACGCTGGGTTCGGTGCTTAGCCACGTGACGCTCCACCAGTCGATTATCGGACTGGAAGCCGAGAAGCAGATGGCCATGGCAGGCGAATATCCCGACATCGTGATTGGCTGCTTTGGCGGCGGAAGTAACTTCGGCGGTGTTTCGTTCCCCTTCATGCGCCACAACATCCTCGACGGCTACAAGACACAGTTCATCGCTGCCGAGCCTAACAGCTGTCCGAAACTCACACGCGGTAAGTTCGAATACGACTTCGGCGACTCTTCAGGCTACACCCCGCTGCTGCCGATGTACACGCTGGGCCACAAGTTCAAACCCGCCAACATCCACGCCGGCGGTCTGCGCTACCATGGTGCAGGCGTCATCGTGAGCCAGCTGCTGAAGGATGGTCTGATGTCGGCCGTCGACATCCCACAGCTCGAGACCTTCGATGCCGGTATCCTGTTCTCTCGTACCGAGGGTATCATCCCGGCTCCTGAGAGCTGCCACGCCATTGCCGCCACCATCCGCGAGGCCAAGAAGTGCAAGGAGAGCGGCGAACAGAAGGTGATTCTGTTCAATCTCTCTGGCCACGGACTGATCGATATGCCGAGCTACGACCAGTACATCAATGGCGACCTGCGCAACTACACAGTCACCGACGAGGAAATCGAAGGCTATCTGCAGTCAGTTCCCAAGATTTAAAATACACTTGAAGCATAACATAAAAAAGCGCGAGATTCACATCTTGCGCTTTTTTCTTGAGTCAATCCTAGTCTATCACTTGTCCGTATAATAGCTAATGGTCAAACTGTAGTTTTACTAAATACTTAATGAATAAATCTATATAACTAACCTAATCTACGTTTGCAAAGATACAGCAAAAAGATGAAACTGATAGTGCTGAAATGTCACAACAAACTGACAGAAAAGTAAACCGAGGTAAACAAATGTAGCAAATAGGTGTAATTTTTGTGCAACGAAGACTTCAACAACAGAAAAATAAGGAAAAAAGCACGATTTAACATTAATTCATATTTAAGGAGAAAAGAAGGTGAAACGGGGTGTTGTTTCCGAACACAACAACCGATTTTTCGTTTTTCCGACAAACAAAAAGAAGAGTGGAAAAATTGTAATCGCACACAGTTTTTAGTGTAAAAAAGCATCTTATTTGCATAAACAAAACATATTTCATATCTTTGCACTATACAATAAACATCTTCTATAAAAGCATTTGGAATTTCAGGATCATGCTATTCCACAAGTACACACATTAAAGACTCGTTGTATCGAGTAATTTGGTTAAAGTTTAAGAAAACAAGCGGCTCGCTGTGAAGCGAACCGCTTTGTTGTATTAATTCAGCGATTTACCGATTTTACGAAGCACGCTGACGGCCATTTCTACCGATGTGACATTCTTCACCACCAGACTCCGCTTACCCTTGATTTCGCGCAGACTGCATGTTCGGGGATTCTGCGCAACATACTGAAGCACATCGCCAAAAGCATCGCTCTTATAGAAGGCACTCATGGGATTGCTCACGAAGAACATCATCATCTGCTCTTGCTTTAAAGTAATCTTCTCGCAACCTAGCTGGCGCCCCAGACGACGAAGGGGAACCACTTGCATCAGTTCCAGTCCCTCGCTTGGTATTTCGCCGAAACGGTCCTGCAGCCGCTTCTTGTATTTCTCCAGGTCGGCATCGTTCTTGATGTTCTCCAGTTCACGGTAGAGCAGCATCCGCTCGCTCGATGATGGCACATACTGGTCGGGCAGATACATTTCCAGGTCGCTTTCTATTGTACAGTCGTCCACGAAATCGGCTCCCGAAATCTTCTCACCTTCCTTGATTTCAGCCTCGTAGAGTTCGCTGAACTCATCGTTCTTCAGTTCCGTAACGGCCTGCGAGAGAATCTTCTGATAGGTTTCGTAGCCCAAATCCTCCATAAATCCGCTCTGCTCAGCACCCAGCAGATTGCCTGCGCCGCGAATGTCAAGGTCCTGCATACTGAGGTTGAAACCGCTGCCAAGACCTGAGAAAGTTTCCAAGGCTTCCAAACGGCGGCGAGCCTCGGGCGTTAGGCTGGCCAACGGCGGAGCCAACAGATAGCAGAACGCCTTCTTGTTGGAACGCCCTACCCTGCCTCGCATCTGGTGAAGGTCGGAGAGTCCGTAGCGGTGAGCATCGTTGATGATGATGGTGTTGGCATTCGAGACGTCAATTCCGTTCTCCACGATGGTTGTAGAGAGCAGCACGTCGAAGTCATGGTTCATGAATCCCATCACGATGTTCTCCAGTTGCTCGGGTTTCATCTGCCCGTGTCCGATTGCTACGCGGGCATCGGGTACACGCTTCTGGATAAGCAGCTGTAGTTCAGGAAGATTGGCGATACGGTCGTTTACAAAGAACACCTGACCGTTGCGAGACAACTCGAAGTTGATGGCCTCGGCTATCACATCGCCGCTGAACGTATGCACCTCGGTATTGATGGGATAGCGGTTCGGGGGCGGCGTCTGGATGATACTCATGTCGCGGGCACCCATCAGCGAGAACTGCAGCGTGCGCGGAATGGGCGTGGCACTCATCGTGAGGGTGTCCACATTGGTCTTCATCTTGCGCAGATTCTCCTTCACGGACACACCGAACTTCTGCTCCTCGTCAATGATTAGCAAGCCCAGGTCCTTCCACTTCACGGTCTTGCCTATCAGCTTGTGCGTACCTATTATAATATCTATCATTCCGGCTTCAAGGTCGGTCAGTATCTCCTTCGTCTTTTTTGCACTACGGGCTCGCGAGAGGTATTCCACACGTACCGGCAGTCCTTTCAGGCGCGAGGTGAACGTCTGGTAATGCTGATAGGCAAGCACGGTGGTGGGCACCAGCACGGCCACCTGCTTGGAATCGCAGGCTGCCTTGAAAGCGGCACGCACGGCCACCTCGGTCTTTCCGAAGCCCACGTCTCCACAGACCAGACGGTCCATCGGACGGGCACGCTCCATATCGGCCTTCACATCGTTGGTTGCCTTCAACTGGTCGGGCGTGTCCTCATAAAGGAACGAAGCCTCCAGTTCGTGCTGCATAAAGGTATCTGCGCTGAAGGCAAATCCCCTCTCCCGCCGGCGGGCAGCATAGAGTTTTATCAGGTCGCGGGCTATATCCTTTATCTTGGTCTTCGTCCGCTCCTTCATCCGCTCCCAGGCACCTGTTCCCAGGGTGGAAAGGCGCGGCTGGGTCTCGCTGTCCTTACGCTTGTATTTCGAAATCTTGTAGAGCGAATGGATGCTCACGTCCACCTTGTCGTTGTTGGCATAGATGATGCGGATGACCTCCTGGTATTGCTGGGTGTCGGACGACGAATGCTGGGTGTTGGTGGAAACGATGGGGACTCTCACCAGTCCGGCAAACTTTCCTATGCCCAAGTCCACGTGCACGATATAGTCGCCGGGTTCCATCTCCTGCAGTTCCTTCATCGTGAGCGCCATCTTGCCGTTGCGGGCAGCATCCGAACGGAGGTTGTACTTATGATAACGGTCGAATATCTGGTGGTCGGTGAAAAAGCAGAGTTTCAGCGCGTCGTTGGCGAAACCCTCGTGGAGCGTATGGTCAACGGGAACAAACTCAATGTCCGAACCTGTATCTTCGAAGATATCCTTCAGTCGCTCCTGCTGCTTCTGACTGTCGGCCAGGATATACAGTTTATAGCCTTTCAGCAGGTAATCCTGCAGGGCCGGAATGAGCAGTTCGAAGTTCTTGTGGAAGAGCGGCTGCGGAGTGATTTCACAATGCACGGTGGCCTGTGCCTTCCCTTCCATCCGCGTACCGAAGCATACCTTACGAAAGCCCTCCATATCAGCATCCAACTGCGTTGCTGTCAGCAGTTTCCGTTCTGCCTTCATCTCCTCCAGAATCTGCTTCTGCTCCATCTCCGTAACACCTTCGAGCCGTTCGGTCAGCGCCTGCTGGGAGAATCCTTCGCGATAGATACGGTCCACGGTATCGGTGACAAAGCTTAAATCCTTGGCAGCCAGGATGGTATGCTCTGGCAGGAAACTGACGAAAGAGACCAGCTCCGAAGAAAGTGTAGTCAATTCGGGGACAATCTCCACCGTCTCGCGCCGCTCCCTGGAGAGCTGGCTCTCCACTTCAAACGTGCGTATTGAGTCAATCTCGTCACCGAAGAAGTCCAGTCGGAAGGGATATTCGTGGCTATACGAATAGATGTCCAGGATGCTGCCGCGAAGAGCGAACTGTCCCGGCTCATACACATAGTCCACTTCATGGAAGCCAAATTCGCGCAGTTCACGCTCCAGTTCGGTCACATTCTTCGTCTCTCCCGTCCGCAGTTGCATCGAACGCTCATCAAGCTTCCGCTTGGAGACCACCAACTCAGAAAGGGCATCCGGATAGGTCACGATATAAAGTGAAGAGTGAAGAGTGAAGAGTGAAGAATCTTCTGCACATTGTTCATTAAGTTTCGCCAACACTTCCGTCCGCAGAATCTCGTTAGCCGCATCCCGCTGCCCATATTTCACCTGCCGCCGATAACTAGAAGGAAAGAATAAAACATTCGGGCTATTCCCCTGCTGAGAGTTATCACTCCCCTCCCTCACAGGGAGGGGCCGGGGGTGGGTCTGTACTAGATCCTGATAGAAATACCCCGCCTCATCGGCATCGGGCAAGATAAAAAGAATGGTTTGGGGAGTGCGTCGAGTCACCGAGGCAAAGAGCACGGCTGCGGCAGAGGCCGTTAGTCCCTCCACGAAAACGCTTCTTATCGAAACATTCCCGAGTGCTTTTGCCAGGGCCGCCGACTGTGGCGAGCGGGCATAAAGGTCTATCAGTTCCTCTATCTTCAAAACTATTTGCAAAGATACGAAAAGTTGAGCGTAATACAAAATAAATGCATTTATTTTTTATTGCCGAGACGTAGTATCTTCGGCCGAAGGCCAGAGATACGCATAAGTAAGAGAAAAGCCAAATTTATTTGAGTTTTTCCGAGCGAAAGTATCTTCGGCCTAAGGCCAGAGATACGAAAAAAAAAGTTGATTCCACTTTATTCGGTTTCCAAAAGAATATGATTTGAAGAAATTTTTCTAGATTTTTTTCTTCAAATCAATATCGGATTGAGGAAAAAATCTAGAAAAATTAACGCCTTTTTTAACAACTTCAAAACCAAGCCGTTACAATCGGAAACCATAACCAGCATTACGTCTATAACTTCCACCCAATAGAAACCTTGCGTCCACTCATTGGAAGACTTGTTTCCACCCATTGGAAAGGACGCTTCTGATGGCTGGAAATTTTATTTCAGAAAAGCATGCAAAAGAGGCAGGAAGAGCTACCAATCTACAACATCGAACCGTAAACAGGTACGAAATTGCTATTATCACATCCGACATATTGTTAAATATGCATAATGCGTAGAAAAATTACGGGAATTTCTGGATTATATTTGCAAATACGAAAAATAACATGTAATTTTGTAGCACAATTACGATAACGGCATAAAAAAACAACGTCTATGATAAGAGATTTCTGGGTAAAGAATTACCTTTCCATTCGCGACAAGCAAGAATTGAGTTTCTTAGCAAAAGGCCCCTCGTCTGAACTTGTTTCAGAAGTAGCCGATGGCGTTCTCTTGTATAAATTCGGTCTCCTTTATGGTCCAAATGCTTC
>JAEEGH010006842.1_pt1 | contig 27743 bp, 24 predicted proteins | sample 9134181 | NCBI WGS metagenome assembly JAEEGH01 (sample SAMN16246544, study PRJNA631951) | gut metagenome | biome: gut microbiome; feature: rumen; material: DP-attached | host: Bos | place: Iran: Karaj | collected 2018-10 | reverse complement strand
TCAGCTCATATATAATCTCATCGCTGCGTGGGTTCCCGCAGGGGCTACTTCGATGCAGTTATAATGTCGTCTACTGCGTGGGTTGTCTTTTTGAAAGTTATGACATCCATCGGATGCGTTCTGATGATGGCATGAAGATGATGGAAGCTTGCTTACAATCAGATTCAGGGCGGCAGCAGAACAAAGCACGTAGTGCTAAACTTTCAAAAAGGGTTATTCAAGGTTTTTGTCTCAGAAAAAATTGGTGTGATTTGTGCTATTCGTGTTCGAAAAAAAAAAAATCGACTGCGATTGCAGCCGATAAAGGGTTGGAATATATTAGATTGTTCCACTATATAGGTTTTCTACAGGAAAAATTAAATCCCAATTCTTACCCCATACAATATTACCATTATCAATGGTAAAACTGCTAAACTTTCTGGGATCAAGGTATTTATTGTACTGTGGATGCGGATGACGACGAATAAAATCGCCAATATCTACTGTCTTGATGGTATTGTCGCTGAATGTGATGCAAACCGTCAAGTTACCAACATTCTCTGCTTTTTTTATATAAAGTTTCTCCATAGTTTGTCCTCCTTAAAGTTTTTTCTTAATGTTAGTACTACGAACACTTTGCTTTAAAACGAAAAATTTAATCCATTTTTCAATGATATTTTTATAATATTTTCGAATAAAGGCTTCTGCTGTGTGTGTGTCTTTCTCGGAGAGAGGATCAGCACCATGTTTCTCGCGAACACAAATATCTACAAGTTCCCCATTCATAATAATGAGGTCAAAAATACTTTCCTTATTACTATGCATTACATGAACATGTATTGGTTCATGTTCATTGGAATAGAAATAAAAGATAAATCCAAAGTATTCAAAAATCTTAGGCATATTTGTTACTGTTACAAAGTGCTATATGACTTTCTTGTATTATTATTTTCTGCAAAATTACGAGTAAGCGAGTAAAGTACAAAATAAATCTAAAAAAAAACGATAACCTTAACGATAACGAAAACAAATTCTCTAATTCTCTAATTCTTGACCAAAACAGAAAAAACAATTTTAGTTTACCGTTTACTGTAATAACGGTTTCGATTACCGCCATGTGCTTCCAGATAACCATATTCTGCCAGTTGGCGCAGGTAGCGTTTGGCTGTCGTTGTTGTGAAACCGAAATGGCTTACAATGTCGTCGGTTGTCGTCGTCTCTTTTTCTGAAAGATATATCAGGATATCGACCAGCTTGTCTGCCAAAGATGGCTTTATCGACCATTTATCGACCATTTCCTGCCGCAAACCTTGTTTATCGACCATTTTCTCCTCGCATGAGTTCATAAATTGGTCGATATCGCTTTGCAGGTGTCGGATGTGAAGACGAGCCATGCAGTCAAGGAACACATTAATATCTTTCTGTTCTCTGGCATCTATCAATGCTTGTATGTATTCTGACTTATCCTCTTTCAACACCTTTGTCGGCAACACTCCAAATTCCCATTGCAGTAGGTTCATCAGCAGGCGGCTTGTTCTACCATTACCATCAGCCCAAGGATGAATGGTCACCAGTTCGAAATGTGACCAGAAACTTAGGTCGTATATTGCTGCAATGTCATTACTATCTATAGTCTTGCGTCGCTCGTTCAGCTGCTTACAAAAAGCCTCTAATCGTGAAGGTACTTTTAGATAGGACATATATGATTTTCCACCTGCTCCTGCTGTCACATTCAGTTTCCTCAGCTCACCCTTTGCAGCAGAGAATGTGCCAGCTAACGAGTTATATTCGCTTCCTGTTTGGGCCATCACCTTTGCAGCCAACGTTATAAGCCATTCTGTCGTAATGGGCTGATGCGACATAATCCACTTTCGCCCATAATCGTATGCAGACTTCAAGTCGAGATTCATCTGCTGCTCTATCATGGTTCGCCTACTGGAAGTGATACCTTCATCAAACAACAACTGCGCCTCTACCTCCGTCACCGTTGAGCCTTCTATGGCTGTAGAATGCGTGATGATAGAATACAGGTAGAACTTTTCAAAGTCTATCTGCTTTGAAATGCCCAAATCCCGATGCTGTTTGATTAAGTTCAGCAGTATGTCTCTATTCTCTTGTCTCATATCACGTTTATGTTTTAGTCAAACCAATACTGCATTCGAGATGCAAGCAAAGTCTCAAGATCTTTTATACTTGCACCAACATGATCTTAGCTTTCAACTTGCGAAGATAAAGCATTTTTTGACAAAGCCCAAAATAATTCTCTAATTCTTGACAAAAATTTTTATTGAACTAATTAAGCTCACACAGAAAGCACAGATAGCACAGAAATTCTCTAATTCTCTAATTCTTGACAAACATCTAAAGACACTAAATAAACGAAAAGTTGTGCTGAGGTAGATTATAGATGATAAGTTGTATTTACTGGAATCATTCTGAAAGTTAACTTTCGAGATGATACCTGAAAATTCAACCTTTGTTCTTCAACAAAGCAGTCTTACAAGACTGTCATCTAAAATCAGTGTGAAAAAATTGACTACGTCTTCCTCCGACGCGACTCGGCAAAGTTCAAACGAGTTTGACTCTGCACTCGCTGCTCCGTCGGTTCTGTGGTATGACTACGTCGAGCCTCTTGTATTCTCCTTATAACTTACAGTTGGCTCCGCCGAGCCAGTTGCTTATTCGTTATATATTGAGCCTCCCCGCAGGGGCTACATCAGCTCATATATAATCTCATCGCTGCGTGGGTTCCCGCAGGGGCTACTTCGATGCAGTTATAATGTCGTCTACTGCGTGGGTTGTCTTTTGAGGGTTGTAAGAACGAAGTGATGCGATGAGGGTTGTGGCATTGGTGTAAAAGCTTGCTTTTAAAGACAAGGACGCAGCACTTAGCGCAAGGCTCTGAAAAGAGCTACAAAACTCAAAAGGGTTTTTGTGGTTTTTGTATAAATGAAAAAACTTTGACTACGTCTTCCTCCGACGCGACTCGGCAAAGTTCAAACGAGTTTGACTCTGCGCTCGCTGCTCCGTCGGTTCTGTGGTATCTGTGGTATCTGTGTGAGATTAAAAAAATTCGGATCTTTAGTATTTTTCGATGTTAAAACTAAAAAGCAGCAACCCGAAAGTTGCTGCGCCTCTATAGCCGTAAACTATTTGTCATCATAATGCCCGTAGGCAGTCAGAACGTCAACATAAACTTCTGTCTCGAAGATGCGATAAATGAGCCTGTGCTTCTTGGTAATCTCACGACTCCAACGACCTTCGGGCTTACCCTTCAGTGGTTCTGGATGACCAAGCCCCGTTTTGGGATGCTCATATAATTCTCCAATAAATCGAAGCGCTTTTTTATACGCATTCGGTTCACTGCGGAGCAATCTCTTCAGGTCCTCTTGAGCCTCTTCCTTTATAATTACTTTGTATTGGCTCATAGATTACGAATATATTTGTCGAGTTCCTCAACGTTTGCAAAACTTTTGCCTGCCTGCTGTTCTGCACGCTCTATTTTCGCAAAGAATTCTTCCTTTGTCATCAGCGTAGAATCAGACTTTTCTTTTACCAACTTCTTGGCATAGCGCGTCAGACGCTTCATCAGAGGCTCGCTATCGGCTATGGCACCAATACTTTGCCATAATTCCGTATTCATCGCTTTCAACTGTATTGCAGTCATAATATTTCCTCCTTTTTTCTTTCGAGTGCAAAATTACAACATTTATTTTATTTCCAAATACTTTTCAACAAAAAAGCAGCAACCCGAAAGTTGCTGCAATGATATTCCCTAAATCTTGACAGATATTTTGTTTTACCCTGCAGAACTTAGAACTTGAAACCGAGGGTTGCCATCACATGGCTACGGTTGTTGGTAATCTGTGTTGGGGCAATTACAGGGTTGTAGTTCAAGCCGACTTCTCTGTGATCTACTCCGTTGTAGTCGTAGGCGTAGAGGTCGCCTTTCTGCAACTGCAACTGATAGGCGAGGTCGATGTAGCCACCTCTGAATCGGTAACCAAGACCAAAGGTGATGCGGTTGATGGCTCCCCAGTTGGTGTAGTCGGTTTCGGTGAAGTCGCTGTTGTAGTTGATGTATGTGTTGGCTGTCTTCTTGATGCCGGAGGTCACGAGGTTGTATCCGAGACGGATTGCCCATTCGGGAGCTGGCTTCAGTTCTGCACCGACTTTTACTGTGTGCTGAGTGCGCAGGTTTGCCTTTACGTCGTTGTTGCAGCCCGACATGTCCAGATTGCTGCCGTAGCTGGAGCTGTATTTGTTGGATGCCAGGTCTTGGAATTCATATTCTACACCAAGTGCCAACATGTTGCTGATAGTATGTCCGATGCTGAAGTTGAATTTCCAAGGGGTGCGGAAACGGTACTTGTAGTCGCCTGAGTCGAATGTGTAGTCTGTTTCTCCAATATATACGGTGTTGTAGTCGCGGATGTTGTACCATGTAGGAGTATGCACGGCGATACCGAAGCGGAATGGTGAGTCTTCGACAGGACGGAAGATAGCACCGAACTTCACATTCACTCCGTCGGCTGAGTTATGATATTTACTGTCTATCTGGTAGGTTTTTCCGTCTATTCCCTTTTCGTAATAAGCAGTATATCGGTCGTAACTGCTTGTATATACACCTACTGACAGTCCAAGGAATACCCTGTCGTCGAGGTTTGTCGATACGTTCAGGTCGATTTGTGCATTGCTGCCAAACGTAGCTTTGCGAATGTTTGCTTCGTCTGCAGGAATACCGAAGTATCCGTATCCAGCCAGTTTGCCTCGGTCGTATGCGTCGAATTTAGTTTCGTAATCGGCATACTTGAGAGGAGTGCTGCCCACCATTATTTCCTTGTAGTTATCAAGAATTATTCCCTGATGATAATACTTGGAGTCCATCACGTTGTTGCGAACATCGGTAACGTCCACTCCCGGATCGGTCTTTCCCATCTTAGTTGCATAAGGAATTGCACCATAAGTCAATGCACCAGCGGTGTTGTTAAGGTAAGCATCGTCTGCCATCTCTGCTATCTGGAATGTCTGCGAACCGCCATTCAAGTTCATCCACTGGTCCAGATTGCTCATGTAGTTGCGCTTCTTCTGGTAGTTGACACCAAAGTTAATGTTGCGCAGCGAACCATTATCTCCTGGCAAAACGAATACTATACCAGCCTGATCGACAGATGCCCTTCCGCCATCTTCGCCAAGCGTTCCCTTATTGCCGGTAAACAGACCTCCGAACGAGAAGGAAATGTCCTGCGTTCTCATTAGTCCTGTACCAGCAGGGTTATTACCCATAGTAGAAAGGTCGGCACCAAGTGCTCCCAGAGCTCCACCCATTCCTACATATCGTGCAGTACCATTCAAATCTGCAGTACTCATTATCTCAGCATCGTATGCCGACTGTGCGTTCATAGCAGCTGCACCTGCCATCGCAACCAATGTGGTATATATATACTTTTTCATAGCCTTATTAACTATTTATTATTTTATACGAAAAACGAAAGACGAATTACGAAAAACTCTTTAACCGTTAACCGTTAACCATTAACCATTAACCTTTAACCGTTAACCATTATTTATCTTCTTCCTCCGCCGCCGGCTCTACCACCGCCGCCGAAGCCGCCTCCACTGAAGCCACCGCCTCGACTGCCACCGCCACTGAATCCTCCGCCACGACTTCCGCCACTAAAGCTTCCGCCACCACTATATCCGCTACTACGACCTCCGCTATAACTACGTGATGTGCTTGGAGTTGTTGAACGGTTGTAGTTCTGCGAACCACGGGAATAGCTCTGTGAACTACGATTGTATGCATCGGCACTACGATTGTAGCTGCGCGAACTGCTATTGGTATTATATGAACTGCGTGAGCCCTGACGTCCGCGACCTATATCGCTCATGCGGAATCCATTGTCGCCTCCACCACCTCTGCTGTAAGAACCGCCATCGCCTCCTCTGGTCATACGTCCACCAGCACGACTGAACGACTGTCTGCCGTTGTTGGCATAACCTCTCGAACCAGCCATATTGTTCGTACGCATCTTAGCATTGCGGTTCCAGTTGCCTGCATAAGAACGGGCACCTCGTACATATCCGCCTCTGCCAATTCCGCGACCTGCTATAGCACGTCCGTACCATCCTCTGTGGTATGCATATCCACGATAGCCCCATCCGGGACCAATGCCCCATGTTACCCAAGGACGCGGATGACTCCATCCCCAGATTGGTCCGTACCAAGTGTTCCACGGACGCCAAGTGTAACCCCAGCTCCAGCCGTAGCCCCAGCCACAGTTCCACGCCCAACCATAGTAGAACGGGTCGTAGTAATAGTAGTCATACAGATAGTCATACACTCCACAGTCATATACAAGATCCCAGTAGTAAGGACTACTTACTGCCACAACCACATTAGGACTGTGGAATCGGAGAATACGACGGGAATAACGGTAGTCCAGTTCGTTGTTGTCCACATCGGTAATGTCCTCTGTGTCGTACTTACCTTTTTTGTCATTGTTGTTTTCATACGAACTGCTTCCGCCTCCGTTTACATAACGACGGTTGTACTCATCGTCAGAGCGCTTAGAACTGCCATAATCCACAGTACTGTTATCAACTGGTTCCGACTCAACTGTCGTAACATTACTATTTCCGAAGTACGACTGTCTGGTACCTGCATACCCTGAAGTCTGCACACGTGTAGCAGCAGCCTTCTTCTTCGATGGAGTAAAATACATATCGTCCTGCGCCATCATCATGATTGGTGCTAACGATAATAGGATAATGAGTAGTCGTTTCATACGCTTGCGTTTTTAATTGTTATTATTCACGCTGCAAAATTATAGCCTTCACAACAAATAAACCGGAGAAAAAACCTAACCTTTCGTAGGGATTTCCCTACTCTTTTATTCAGTAAAGAAAAACCATATTCAGCAATGAAAAACCGTATTCAACACGAAGATGAAACATATTCAACAAAAAAAGTGAACCTCTCGTTTGATTGGTTCACCTTTATTATTGAAGAGCGGAAAACGAGACTCGAACTCGCGACCCCAACCTTGGCAAGGTTGTGCTCTACCAACTGAGCTATTTCCGCAATATATTTGTGCCCACGACAAGAATCGAACTTGCACGTCTCTCAACACTCGCACCTGAAACGAGCGCGTCTACCATTCCGCCACGTGGGCTCTCGTGTTGACTGTTGTCTTATCTTTGAGCGGAAAACGAGACTCGAACTCGCGACCCCAACCTTGGCAAGGTTGTGCTCTACCAACTGAGCTATTTCCGCATTCACCTAAGGCCTTTCCTCTGAAAAGCGGTGCAAAGGTAAGATACTTTTGGCAAAGTACAAAATAAATGCTGAAAAAAATTTCAATTTTATTTCATTTGCGAATAAGCCGACGTATTAGGATTGAGGCAAGAAATCATAATTTCACAGTTACCTTCTTTCCTTCGTAGCTTACGGTCTTGTCGAATTTCTTCGGTTCTTTATCGCCTTTTGCTCCTATGACAATACGGAAGTTGCGCTTTTTCAGCATACCCTTATACTCCCCTTTTCTCTGATGTATGGTCAGAGTCTTCTCCTTGTCGTTCCATGAGAACTGAATCTCGCTGAAGTCGCCCTTCTCGTAGTTATAGTTATCGCCTTCATCCTCGTACAGAGTAAACTTGCCATCCTGTCCCGGATAGATACGCAGTTCCAGATTGTCCCAAGGTTTTTCGTCGGAGTACTGCACCTGAGGTCCCATAGGCAGAATGCTACCAGCCTTCACATATACAGGCATTTCGTTGATTGGACAAGGGCGTTTCACAGTTCTGCCGCCTCTCACCTTCTCGCCTGTCCAGAAGTCGTACCAGTCATTACCCTTTGGCAGATAGACCTCTACTGGTGCTGCAGCTTTCTTTACATCAGGATAGATAAGGTGTCCTTTCTTATCTGTACCGAGCCATGTATAAAGCGGATCGGTAACAGGTTTCACGAGCAACTCTCTGCCGAACATATATTCATCATTTAGCAAGATAGCTTTTCTGTCGTCAGTATAATCCATCAGCAACGGACGCATCATCAAACCGCTATGCTGAACTACTTCGCCAGCCATAGAGTAGATATATGGCAACAGTCTGTAGCGCAGTTCTATGTATTGCTTCATCACGTCGTATGCCCAGTCGCCTTCCGTGCCGAATTCATAAAGTTCGCTTACCATTGGTGATGAACAGTGGTTACGCATCAGAGGCATGAACGTACCCCATTGCATCCATCTCACCTGCAATTCCTGTACTGCCGGACTCTTTGGGTTATTATCCATATCCCAGTAGAAGAAACCGCCTAAGTCGGTATTCCAGAAAGGAATGCCACAAAGTGTGTAGTTAAGTCCGCTTGGTACCTGTTTTTTCATTTCTGCCCAAGTGGCTTGTATGTCACCACTCCACGAGAATGTGCCATAATGCTGAATACCCATTGCTCCGCTACGAGTCATCTGAACGGAACGCTTATGGTCACCCTTCATAGCTCGCTGGTGTTCGTAGATACCTTTGTTTGTCATCAGAGGGAAAGCATTCTTAACCGAACGCCAAGTGCCGGCACTAGTTTTGTAATCATCATCACCTTCCTTAGCGAAGTGGTCTGGTTCGGTAGAGTCCGTCCACCACGCATCGAATCCGATATTATAAAGGTTTGTCAGTTCGTCCCAGTATATATCACGAGCCTGAGCATTGAACGGGTCGTATGGTTTTACACCATTATTCTTTGGCCAAGTCTCGAATGGCAGCAAAGCACCAATTTCGTTGAGTCTTTGGTATGCTTTTGTCCAAGGACCGAAATTAGCCCATATGCTTATCATCAGGTGAGCATGATTATCGTGTACGTACTTAGCCATTTCCTCCGGCGACTTGATTCTGGGCTGTTTGCCAGCTTTCTTATATTCCTCAGCCAGTTTCTTCAAGTCATTAGGCAGATATTTAGCCCATTGCTCATCTCCCACCTTATTTATATAATAAGGATTTTCAAATCGCATAGCATTCCAGTTTGAGTCGCAACCCCAATACTGCCAGTCCTGCACGATACCATCAAGCGGAATACGGAGTTTTCTGTATTTATCAAGAACATCACAAAGTTCATCGCTTGTCTTATATCTCTCCCTACATTGCCAATGTCCCATAGTCCAGAGCGGGAACATAGTAGCCTGTCCTGTCAGTTGTCGGATGGCAGCAATCACCCCGTCCTGTTTTCCGTCGCGATACATCACATAGTAATCCACACCTTCAGCCACTTCCGACTCAAAGGTCATACCCTCGGCAGAGTCCTCAAACAGACTCTTTCCTGCATTATCCCAATAAATACCATAACCCTTTTCAGATGTAATATACGGAATAGCAATGTATGTGTTATCATTCCACAGAATCTTCTTCTGACCTCTCCAACACATTGTTTCATCACGCAACTGTCCCAATCCGAAGATAGCCTCGTTATCTTCCAGAGTCCAAGTCTGTCTCACCTTCAGTTTTCCTTCGTCAGCATCGCCTTTTCTTACCTCCATCTTCGTTGCTTTCTCCTTGATTATAGGTGTTCCCTCAACACCAAGAATCAACAGCTGACCTGTCTTCTTATCAAGACGCACACTCATACGACTCGATGACAGCATAGCATATTTGCCGTCTTTGCTTTCATCCACATCTACTCCGAACTTTTCCCCCGGATGCAAAATTACCGAGAAACTCTTTTTCTCCATAGGAGCAGCTCCCTTAGGTTGCTTTACCACCCTTACAATCTCAGGTGAGTAGAACTCCACCTTCACTTTCATGTCGGCAGTTTCTACACTTATAGTTCTTTGTTTGTCCTTAGCCGAACAGGTGAGTCCAGCAACTAACGATAGAATAAGGATTGTACTTCTTTTCAAATTAGTTAAAAATTCCATAGCTTTATTAATTTAAGATTAGTGTTGCAAAGGTAATTGTTTTTCAATAAACATACAAAAAAAAATCCTATAATCATTGATTATAAGACTTCAGATGTAGCGGGTATGGGAATCGAACCCATCTTTCATGCGTGAGAGGCATGTGTCCTGAACCGATAGACGAACCCGCCAAAAAGAGCGGAAGGAGGGGGATTCTTTCTCGACAAACTCGAAAGCGCTGAAGCGATGGCGAACCCTTATGGTTCGAACCCCCGAAGTTTCCTTACTTCGTTGCGGAAGGAGGGGGATTCGAACCCCCGGTACGGTAACCCGTACGTCAGTTTAGCAAACTGGTGGTTTCAGCCACTCACCCATCCTTCCGGAAACTTATAGCTGAATACTCTGGGGTTGTTTCAATGTCCCCAAGGAGCGCCTTTTCGTGAAAAGCGATGCAAAGGTAGTAAAATTAAGCATAGTGAGAAAAGAAAAACGAAAAATTTTTCGATGAAGTGCATTATTTTTTAAGTGTTAGTCTGCTTTTCGCTGTATTTTGTGTAATTTTGCATCGATTTGTACCATTATGAATAAGTTTAAGGACATAATCGAAACCGGATATGGTTTGATTGAGGTAGGTCAGCATGAAGACAAACGAGGCAGTTTGTGTTTTGCAGAATGGACTGATCTGCCTTTCGAACCAAAACGCATCTTCTGGATTCATGACGTAAAACCAGGACAGAGTCGAGGCAAACATGCTCACAAGGAATGTGAAGAGGTAGTGTTTGCCGTTAGTGGTTCGTTCGATATGTTTGTAGATAATGGTAAAGAACAGGCTACATTCCATATAGACTGCCCCAACAAAGGGATTTATATCGGCAAGGGAGTATGGTGTGAGCTGAAGAATTTCCAACCGGGAACCGTCTGTGTAGTTGTTGCAAATATGGAATACATGCATCATGGATACATAAATAGCTACGAAGAATTCAAAACCATCTCAGCAGAATGACACTTACACCATACAATAAGGAAAGAGAAGCTGAATGGAACGAGTTCGTAGCCCATTCGAAGAACGGTACTTTCATGCTCGATCGCAGATACATGGACTACCATAGCGACAGATTTGAAGACTGCTCTCTGATGATTGAAGACAAGGAAAGAATTTTTGCCGTATTCCCTGCAAACCTGAAACGTGACGAAGGTTGCGTGTATTCTCATCAAGGACTTACCTATGGTGGTCTCGTGATGAGTGACGAGATTGACACAACAAGGGTTCTGGAAGCCTTCGAACTCATTTGCGACTACTACAGACAGGCTTTCGGAGCGAAACACATCATCTACAAACCTATTCCGTTTATTTACTGGAGACAGCCCAGCGAAGAAGATGAATATGCTCTCTGGAGAAACAATGCACAACAGATTGCCTGCGGACTATCCACTTGTGTAAATCTGAAACAGCCTATTACATATAATTATTCGCGACGACATGCGCTAAGAAAAGCACAAAAACAAGGTGTGCGAGTAGAAAGAACAGACAGCATAGAAGAGTACTGGCAAATCCTTAATGAAGTACTCCACAAAAGACATAATCTGACTCCTGTCCATACAGCTGACGAGATGAAACTGCTGAAGGACAGGTTTCCGGAAAACATCCGTCTCTATGCCGTTCGCGACAACGAGGACAGGATGATTGCCGGTTCTTATGTATATATATATAATAATGTAGTACACACCCAGTATATGACTGCCACAGACGAAGCACGCCAATGTGGAGCCCTCGACCTGCTCATAGACTACATGATAAAAGAATTCGCACCTACACACCAATGGCTCGACTTCGGTATATCAACTGAAGACAACGGACATTGGCTCAACGAAGGACTTATATACCAAAAGGAAGGATTCGGAGGCAGAGGCGTTTGCTATAACCAATACGAGATAAGGTTGTAACGAAAGACGAAAAACGAAAGACGAAAGACGAAAAACGAAAGACGAAAAACGAAAGACGAAAAAACGGTAAACAGTAAACGGTAAACAGTAAACAGTAAACAGTAAACTAACAATGCATACAAGAGAAGAAAAGATGGAAGCTTTCGGCAGGTTGCTCGATGTGATGAACGACCTAAGGGAGAAGTGTCCCTGGGACAGAAAGCAGACGAACGAGAGTTTACGTGCAAATACAATAGAAGAGACTTTTGAGTTGTGCGACGCAATCATAAATGATGATGAATTAAATATTTGCAAGGAATTAGGTGATGTATTGCTTCATATCGTTTTCTATTCAAAAATTGCTGAGGAAAAGCAGCAATTCGACGTTGCTGATGTATGCAATAAGTTATGCGACAAACTGATTTTCCGTCACCCACACGTCTATGGAGACGTAAAAGCAAATACTGCTGCTGAGGTAGTGCAGACTTGGGAACAGATAAAGCAGAAAGAAAAGGACGGCAACAAAACAGTACTAAGTGGAGTACCGAGTGCCCTACCCTCGCTCATCAAGGCCTATCGCATACAGGACAAAGCTCGCAATGTGGGTTTCGACTGGCAGGAACGTCGTGAGGTATGGAAGAAGGTAAAAGAGGAAATAAGCGAGTTTGAGGCAGAGGTAGAAAACATGGACAAGGAGAAAGCTACAGAAGAATTTGGTGATGTAATGTTCTCACTCATCAATGCTGCCCGACTATACAAGATAAATCCAGACAATGCTCTGGAAAAGACAAATCAGAAATTCATCAAACGTTTCAATTATGTGGAGTCAAAGCTGAAGGAGCAAGGAAAGACCTTCCAAGACACTTCGCTTGAGGAGATGGACAAATATTGGAACGAAGCTAAAAAACAATAAAATATACGACATGTCAGACTTACTAATACTTACAGAAAAGATAGGCAATATAGTGTGGGGGTGGCCTATGATTATCATGCTGTTGGGAACACACATCTTCCTTACAATCAGATTAAAGTTTCCTCAGAGGAAGATTTTCAAGGCGATTAAGATGTCTTTTGCCAAAGACCACGATTCCGATGGTGACATAAGCCAATTCGGAGCTCTCACCACATCTCTTGCTGCCACCATTGGTACTGGAAACATCATAGGTGTGGCAACTGCTATAAGTCTTGGCGGACCAGGAGCCGTACTATGGTGTTGGCTTACAGGTGTGTTCGGTATTGCCACAAAATATGGTGAAGGTCTGCTTGCCATCAAATACCGACAGAAGACAAGAAACGGAACTATTCTTGGCGGACCTATGTACGCACTTGAGAAAGGTCTTAATTGCAAGTGGTTGGCAGTACTCTTCTGCATATTCACCGTTTTGGCTTCGTTCGGCATCGGTAATACTGTTCAGGCAAATGCCATAAGTGAAAACATCTCACTTGTCATGGAACCATATGTCAATCCGCACTACACACGCATGATTTGCGGATTTGTAATTGCCACACTTATTGGTTTCGTTACTATTGGTGGCGTAAAGAAAATAGCAACCTGGTGTACAGCCATCGTACCTATGATGGCTCTATTATACATTATAGGTTGTGTATATATACTTATCTTAAATCACGAATATATCCCAGCTGCATTCAACAGTATTATTGAAGGCGCATTCTCCACAAAGAGTATTGGTGGTGGAGCTGTCGGTTCTGTAATGATGATAGCAGCCCGCTACGGTATTGCCCGAGGACTTTTCTCAAACGAATCTGGTCTGGGTTCGGCGCCTATAGTAGCTGCAGCAGCTCAGACACGCAATCCGGTACGTCAGGCTTTGGTGTCAAGTACAGGTACATTCTGGGATACAGTCGTTATCTGTGCTATCACAGGACTTGTTATCACAACCAGCATTATCGCCTCGCCAGAGATTAGCGAAGATGCAGGTGGTATGCTTACAAAAGAAGCCTTCGGTTTGGTTCCTTATGTAGGTACAATTATCCTTACATTCGGTATTCTCACATTCTCCTTCACCACCATCCTTGGCTGGAGCTACTATGGCGAAAGAGCTATGGAATATCTGTTTGGCAAACACTCTACCATACTCTATCGAATAGTCTTCGTTCTTGGCGTATTCATCGGTTCTGTAATGAGTCTTGCAATGGTTTGGAACCTCGCAGACATATTCAATGCTCTGATGGCTATACCAAACCTCATTTCACTTTTGTTGCTCTCTGGAGTAATAGCAAAGGAAACCCAGCATTATTTGTGGAATAATAATCTGGACGAAAAAATGGAAGAGGAGTAGAGTTCTTAGTTTAGAGTTTAGAGTTTAGAGTTAAGGTTATCGTTAAGGTTAAGGTTAAAGTTATCATATGGAAAAGGATTTGTGTATAATCATGCTTACGGCTGGTATCGTCAGTCTGCTATTCAAGATGTTCAAGCAGCCAGTTGTGCTAGGATATATTGTAGCAGGAATGATGGTAGGTCCATACATGCTTGGTGAGTCGTGGATAGATGAAGAGAACGCAAAGGTATGGGGTGAAATCGGTGTGCTCTTCCTGCTGTTTTCCTTGGGACTGGAGTTCAGTTTCAAAAAACTGCTGCAGGTAGGCAATACAGCCCTGATTGGAGCCACAACAATAGTGGTAGGCATGATGGTAGTCGGTTTTGCTGCCGGCATGCTGATGGGGTTGAATTTCATCAACTCTCTCTTCTTGGGAGGTATGCTTTGTATGTCTTCCACAACAATCGTGTTTAAGGCAATAGACGAAGCCGGACTCCGTGCTCATAAGTTTACAAAGGTTTGTTTCGGCATCCTCATCATCGAAGACCTCTTTGCTGTAGTTCTGATGGTGTTGCTTTCATCAATAGCTGTGAAAAACGAATTCGAGGGTTCAGCACTCGTCTTCCAAATCATCACTCTCCTGCTCTACCTCTCCATTTGGTTTATCAGCGGCATTCTGATTATTCCTACCTTCCTTTCGCAGTTCAAGCACCAACTGAACGACGAAACACTTACCCTTCTCTCCATCGGACTCTGCCTGGGTATGGTCCTTCTGGCTGTAGAAGCCGGATTCAGTAGTGCCCTCGGAGCATTCGTCATGGGTTCTATATTAGCAGAAACTGTCGAAGCAGAACGAATCGAACACCTCATACAACCAGTAAAAAATATCTTCGGAGCTATCTTCTTCGTGTCTGTCGGCATGATGATCGACCCGCAAATGCTGATTATGTACTGGCACGCAATCCTGATTATCACCCTCATCGTAGTCTTCGGACAGATATTCTTCGGTTCTCTTGGCACACTCCTTAGCGGACAGTCGCTCAGAGTATCCCTGCAGACTGGTTTCTCATTGGTACAAATAGGTGAATTTGCCTTCATCATCGCTTCGTTGGGTGAAAGCCTTAATGTGACAGACAAAAATCTATACCCTATCGTCGTAGCCGTTTCTGTCATCACCACATTCCTCACACCTTACATAATGAAACTCGCCTACCCGACTCTCGCGTTCCTCGACAAACATATGAGTGAGGAAACGAAGGAAATACTTGAGGAATATCGTAAGAGTCGCAACGAAAATAAGAAGGACAAGAACTGGAAACGAATCCTGAAGATTCTGTTTACCTCCGGTTTGCGACAAATCCTTACTGCTCCAGGCATCAGAAACATAATGCACCTGTTCAATAAGAATCTATATGCCCGCGAAAATGCAGCAGAACAGAAACGAAGCATGATGCAGGAGACACAAACCTCGCTCCTCAGTCTCGATATTCACATCTCCGAATTCGACATCCCTGCCAATTCCACTTTCTGTGGTCACACCCTGAAAAGTATTGGCATGCGAGGAGCTACAGGTGCCAACATAGTCAGCATAATCCGAAGCGGCATCAACATAAACATTCCAAACGGAAGCAATCGTATCTTCCCTAACGACAAAATCGTAGTAGCCGGAACCGACGAACAGATGGATGCCTTCAAAAAACTGCTTGAGGATAGTATAACCGAAAACGATGAAAACATATATTCTCACAACAAGATAGAACTCGGCAATATGATTCTCGACGAGAACAACAAACTTGTCGGTAAACTGTTGAAAGAATCGAACATACGCGAACAGACTCAATGCATCATCATGGGTGTAATCCGTCCGTCAGAAGCAAGTGTGCTCAATCCGGAACCAAACATAAAGTTCCAGGCTGAGGATATCGTTATCATTGCAGGTGAGAAAGAAAATATCAACAAGGCTACTGCAATTTACTCTGAAATGAGTATTGCAGAAACGGAAGAAAAATAAGACCTTTGCAAACAAAATAACAAGACGACTTGAAACTCTCAGAATTAAAGACAGGCGAAACAGGCATCGTAGTTCATGTACATGGACACGGAGGCTTCAGAAAACGAATCGTAGAGATGGGATTCATCAAGGGTGAGACCATAGAGGTTTTGCTCAATGCCCCCTTGCGCGATCCAGTAAAATATAAGGTGATGGACTACGAGGTGAGTCTGCGTCGTGCCGAGGCAGAACTGGTGGAAGTAGTCAACGAAGAGGAAGCAGAACGATACGCAGCCGAACACCCGTTCCAGCATGGTATTCCTGCCGATGAGAAAATTCGTCGTGTAGCTCGCATGAAGGAACACGAACTGAATGTAGTATTCGTTGGAAATCCAAACTGCGGAAAGACATCTATATTCAACATAGCAAGTGGAGCACACGAACGGGTTGGCAACTACTCCGGAGTTACCGTAGATGCTAAGGAGGGACAATTCGATTTCGAAGGCTACCACTTCAATCTTACCGACCTGCCAGGTACTTACTCCCTGACTGCCTACACACCTGAGGAGCTGTATGTGCGTCGATACATCATCGAGAAGACTCCCGACGTCATCATAAACGTAGTGGATGCAAGCAATTTGGAACGCAACCTCTACCTCACTACCCAACTCATCGATATGGACGTGCCGATGATTATGGCTCTGAATATGTACGACGAACTGCGTACAAGCGGAAACCAACTCGACATGTTGCAACTGGGTACTCTGCTCGGAGTACCTGTAGTACCTACGGTAGGACGTACCGGAGAGGGCGTTCAGGAACTGTTCCATCAGATTATCGAAATCGAAGAAGGCAGACAGGCAATAGCCCGCCACATACATGTGAACCACGGACAAATCATCGAACAGAACATAGAGAAGGTAGAGGCTCTGATTCGTCAGAATCCGGAACCACACCATAACTACTCCGGACGTTTCCTTGCCATCAAGATGTTGGAAAACGACAGACAGATTGAGGGCATCATCCACAAGTTGAACAATGCCGACGAGATAGTCCGACAGACAGAAGAATGTAAGCAGAACATCCTTACAGAACTTGAAGAAGACAGCGAATCAGCTATTACCGATGCAAAATACGGATTTGTCCAGGGAGCCCTGAAGGAGTGTTTCAAGAAGAACCATCCTAATGCCCGCATCCTCACAAAACGAATCGACTCAGTAGCTACAAGCAACATATGGGGCTACCCTATCTTCCTGCTCCTTATGTACATCATGTTCTACTGCACATTCAACATAGGTCAGTATCCCATGGACTGGATTGACACCTGTGTGGGTTGGCTTGGAGAACAGGTTTCGCAGTATATGGCCGACGGACCACTCAAAGACCTTATCGTCGATGGCATCATAGGTGGTGTCGGAGGAGTCATCGTATTCCTTCCAAACATCATGATTCTCTATGCTTTCATCTCCTATATGGAAGACTCCGGATATATGGCTCGTGCAGCTTTCATCATGGACAAACTGATGCATAAGATGGGACTCCACGGAAAATCGTTCATACCGATGATTATGGGTTTCGGTTGCAACATACCTGCCGTAATGGCTACGAGAACTATCGAAGACCGCAAGTCGCGACTCATCACCATGCTCATCATTCCTCTGATGTCATGCTCTGCCCGTCTGCCGGTATATATCATCATCATCGGAGCATTCTTCCCGCATAACTCAGCACTCGTCCTCTTCGCCATGTATATCATTGGCATCATGCTCTCAATACTCATGGCAAAACTCTTCAGCCGTTTCGTAGTGAAAGGCGGAAGCAGTCCGTTCGTAATGGAACTGCCACCCTATCGCCTGCCTTCGGGACGTAGCGTGATTCGTCACACATGGGAGAAGGGTCGTCAGTACCTGAAGAAGATGGGAACCACCATTCTGGCTGCCAGCATCATCGTGTGGGCTCTCAGTTACTTCCCACACCACGACGACTACTCCGACAGTCAGCAGATTGAAAGCAGTTATATCGGACAGATTGGCAAAGCCGTAGAACCTATCATCCGTCCTTGCGGCATGGGTTGGAAGGAAGGAGTCAGCATCGTTACCGGAATCGGAGCAAAGGAAATCGTTGCCTCCACTATGGGTGTACTCTATAGCAGCAACGGAAGTGTCGTTCTGGAAGAAAGCGAAGCTGAACAGTCGCGACTCTCCCGACAGATTCTCCACCATAGCGGACTCACAGCCCTCTCCGCCTTTGCATTCATCATCTTCGTTCTGCTCTATATGCCTTGCATAGCTACTTGCGTAGCAATAAAGAACGAATCGAACAACTGGCGCTGGGCTATATTCACAATAGTCTATACCACCCTGCTGGCTTGGCTCTGTTCTATGCTCGTATTCCAGATAGGCAGCCTATTCTAACCCACACAACAAGATGCAGACAACAATAGTCATAATCATCCTCGCAGTCACACTCCTGCTATCCCTGCGTCACTACTACCGCCGTCTTACCGGTAAGCAGCAGGGATGCAACTGTTGTAGCCAAAACGGATGTGGAGAATGTCATTGTAAAGACAATTGTGAGTCCTGTTCTACACAATAAAACAGCCCTCGCATACGTTATTAAATAATGTATGCACACGAATTTTCGTTTCACATTTATAAATGTCCTCATATTGGCACTCCTCGTGTCAGTATTCTTTTCGTGTGGCAATCCCAACGTATATCATAAGAAAGGCGATCAGGCTTTCCATATAGGCGAATACTACAAGGCATCTACCTTCTACAAGAAAGCCTATTCGCGTACGCCCTCCAAGGATAAGCCGAAACGTGCCCAGCGAGCATTCCTCATGGGTGAATGCTACCGCCACATCGGTTATTCGCAGAAGGCAGTAGCAGCCTATCTCAATGCTGTTCGCTATAAGTACCCCGATTCTCTCTGCATCCTCCACCTGGCTCGTCAACAGTTGAAATGTGCCCAATACAAACAGGCTGCAATCAATTTTCAGGAATACCTGAAACTCGACCCTACAAACATACTTGCACGCAACGGACTCCAGTCCTGCACCCTTGCTCCACAATGGAAGGACAACCCCAACCAATATACTGTTCGCAAGGAAGCCATCTTCAATAGCCGTCGTAGCGATTATAGTCCTATGCTTGTAGGCGACGACTCCGACATCCTCGTACTCACATCCACCCGAAACGATGCTACTGGAGAAGACATCTCCGGAGTTACTGGAGTGAAGTTTGCCGACCTCTTTCAGGCTCGCAAAAACGATGAAGGACGTTGGCAACAGCCGGAAGGCATCGAGGGTTCTGTAAATACGGAATACGAAGAAGGTGCTTCTTGTCTCTCGCCCGACGGCAGAACTATGTACTTCACACGTTGTTCGTCCGACCCCGACTATCCCCGCTATGCTGAGATATGGCAGTCGAGTCGTAGCGATGCCATATGGGGCAGTCCTACGAAATGTGAAATATCCAAGGACACTCTCTCCAGCTATGCCCATCCGGCAGTTTCGCCCGATGGCAAGTGGCTCTACTTCGTAAGCGATGCCCCAGGAGGCATGGGTGGTCTCGACATCTGGCGAACAATGATTCTGGATAAAGGCTTTGGTGGTGCCGAACCACTCGGTCCGTCTATCAACACCCCTGGCGACGAGATGTTCCCTTCGTTCCGTCCCAATGGCGATTTGTACTTCTCCAGCGACGGACATCCCGGCATGGGAGGACTCGACATCTTCATAGCTCATCCTAAGTACGAAGTAAAAGAGGAAATGGCTTGGGGCGACACAACCAACGTCACTTCTAACCTTCTCTCGTGGGAGATAGAGAACCAGCAATACCCACTCAATTCTGCTGGCGACGACTTCGGCATGACTTTCGAAGGAGTACACAATCGTGGTTTCTACTCCAGCAGCAGAAACGACGGTAAGGGGTGGGAACACATCTATTCGTTCGAGTGTCCCGAAATTCTCCAAACCGTCACAGGTTGGGTATATGAAAAGGATGGATACGAACTACCCGAGGCTTTGGTATATATGGTGGGCAATGACGGCACAAACGAAAAACTATCCGTTCGTGGCGACGGCTCATTCACTCAGACCATAAAGACAGGAGTCGATTACGTCTTTCTGGGTACCTGCAAAGGCTACCTGAACGTGATGAATGCCCTCCGTCTCGAACCTACCGAGGAGAGCATCGACACCACTCTTCAGTTCCCGCTTCCGCCAATCAACGTACCTGTACTCATCGACAACATATTCTACGAATTCGACAAGGCAGACCTCACCCCCGAGAGTACTACAGCCCTCGATCAGTTGGTTGAGATGATGAATCAGAATCCGAATATCACCATCGAACTGAGTGCCCATTGCGACTATCGTGGAAACGATGCATACAACGAACGCCTCTCTCAACGTCGTGCCGAATCAGTAGTCAACTACCTCATTGCTCATGGAGTGAAGAAAGACCGTCTCACCCCTAAGGGATATGGTGAGAGTCGTCCGAAGGTAGTCACGAAGAAGATGACAGAAAAATACAAATATCTTGCAGAAGGCGACACCCTTACCGAATCCTTCATCCTGAAGAATGGTGATGAAGAAAAGCAGGAGGAGATGAATGCCCTCAACCGTCGTACCGAGTTCAAAGTACTCCGTACCACCTACGGCACCACTCTGAAGGAGTACGACCCTTCTGCAGTTAAACCAACCCCAGACAAGAAAAAAGAAGACGAAGAAAACTTCATCTTCTAAATCTTTACTTCGTACGAAAACGAAAACGAAAACCTTTCACATTTCACCTTTCACATTTCACCTTTCACATTAAAACTCCTTCACAAACTTATACGAAAAATTATTGCTGCGCACACTTGGGAACTGACACCTTGGGTCAAGATCTGTACGTGACTTCAGATGATCAATGATGCGGTTATAGCAATCAGCAGGACTCTCAGCCTTGCAACGAACCACAAACGGAGTGTCAATATAACTGCACTTATTCGTTACGGCATTCACCAGCACACGCTTAAAGACAATCGAACCCTCGTACCAGCCTGGACGCACAGCACTCAGAGCCTCCATCTGCATGCGCTTCTTATCCGCATTCGACATATTCCTGCCGTCGTTGCGAACAGCCTTATTCTCCTGTTCCAGACGATGAAACTCATCAGTCGTCTCAGCATCAGTCTTCAGGAAAAGCACATAATTATTGTAACTCACCTTCAGACGGAACGGATAGGTATTGTTCGACCTGTAGAAATCATTTATTCTGTTTGCAGTATTTCCATCGACCTTTATTTCGCCGATAGAACGCAAGAAATTCAATGCCTCATTAACGTCATGAGCCAATGCCTCGTGATTGAAATATCTAATAAATAGATTCATAGAACACAAAAAATATGTTATCTTAAAAACAAACTGTGCAAAGTTACTGTTTTTTCTTTATTCTCCACTCAGCAGGATAAAGATTATTTGCTCTGTTGCCAATATTTTTACAAAAACCTAACGGAAAACCCTCAAATGTGACCATTACATACCCCTTTTCCAGTCCTTCCTGAGTCAGCTGCATAGCCTCGCCCCTCAAGTACTGCAAAGCATCCTCCTCCGAGAGTTCCGTCTTCTGCCACTTCCCGTCTCCACCCATCATAGCCTCCGCCTGACTGGGTTCTACGGTTCCCTTCTTATCCACAACCCTTCCGGGTTCTATGCCTTCGAGTAGCGGATACAGATTCTTCTGCATCTTCTTCCTGTCGATAGCTCGTCGCACTCCCTCGCCATTTTTCCTCAGAATGGCAATGAAGAAACCCTCACCCTTCACCCGATGCGGATAGAAATGTCCTCCGCTTATTCCCCACTCCGCCTTATCGTTCAGGGGCAACACCTCTGCTCCCAACGTTTCAGCTATCCACCTCACATTATCCTCATCCTCAAAGTGGTTATATGTACAAGTGCTGTAAATGAACAGACCTCCCTCGCGCAGGCAACCCCACACATCCTCTACAATCTCCCTCTGTCGTGCCTGACACATCATCACATTCTTCATGCTCCATTCCCCAATCGCATCACTATCCTTTCTGAACATACCCTCGCCCGAACAGGGAGCATCGCACAAAATCAGGTCGAATGCCTCCTCCAGCGCCTTATAGTGTTTCGGGTAGTTGCAAGTCACCACCACATTCTTGTTTCCCCACTTTATTATATTCTCCTTCAGAATGTTAGCCCTTTGTCTGATAGGTTCGTTGGCATACAACTGCGAACCCTCTGGCAGGTCGTTCAGCAACAACGTACTCTTTCCTCCTGGAGCAGCACAAAGGTCAAGAGCCACCATCGGTTCGTCAGTAGTCACATACTGTTTCAACAGCCAGCTTACAAACATCGACGAAGCCTCCTGCACATAGTAGCAACCAGCATGCAGAAGTGGGTCGAGGGTAAACGACGGACGCTCCTTCAGATACCTGCCCCATTCGCACCAAGGCACCCTCTCCTCGTCAGCAAATCGTCCCGACGGCTTACGCCTGTTCAGTCGTATGCTGCATACAGGATCAGTATTCAGAGCCTCCGCAAAAGCCTCGTACTCCTTGCCGAGTTGCTCCTGCATCATAGTGCGAAAATCGTCAGGCAGAATCATCTTCTAATCATGTCAACAAACGAATAACTCTGTTCGTGTTTCTCGTCCTTCTCGTGGTCCTCCCTCTCCGTCTCCTTCCATATCGTCTGGTCAATCTCAGGAAAAAACGTATCGGCCTCTGCCGGAGTATCGTGCACACAAGTCAGACAGAGTCTGTCAGCCAGTCCGATAGCCTGTTCGTAGATCGAAGCCCCACCGATGATATACACATCCTCGCAATGATTACCTTCATAATCATAACCGCTTCGGGCAGCCTGCAGAGCCTCCTCCAGCGAACCGTAACACTCAGCACCCGGGAAGGCATCCTTAGCGGCAGAACGCGACACCACGATATTCCTTCTGTTAGGCAACGCCCCCTTCGGCAGACTCTCAAAAGTCTTCCTGCCCATCACAATCGTATTACCAGTTGTCAGTTTCCGAAACCTTTTCATATCATTCGGCAACCAGTAAATCAATTCATTTTCCAATCCAATAGCTCTATTCTCAGCTATTGCCACAATTATACTTATCATTAACCTTTAACCGTTCCAAAGTCAATAACCAATAACCATTAACCCTTAACCTTTAACCGTTAACCTTTAACCGTTACACGTTACACGCTTACCGTCGCCTTAATATGCTCATACGGATCATAATCCGTCAGAGTGAAATCCTCATACTTAAAATCGAAAATACTCTTCACCTCCGGATTGATATGCATCTTAGGCAACGCACGTGGCGTGCGAGTCAGCTGCAGACGAGCCTGCTCCAGATGGTCGAGATACAGATGAGTATCGCCAGTCGTGTACACGAAATCGCCTGGTTTCAGTCCAGTCACCTGAGCCACCATCATCGTCAGCAGCGCATAACTGGCGATATTGAAAGGCACGCCAAGAAACGTATCGGCACTTCTCTGATACAGCTGGCAACTCAGTTTTCCGTCAGCCACATAAAACTGGAACAGAATATGACATGGAGGCAGATTCATATTATCTATGTCAGCCACATTCCATGCACTCACGATGAGACGTCTTGAATTCGGATTCGTCTTAATCTGGTCTATCACCTCCGTAATCTGATCTACATGTCCCCCGTTATAGTCAGGCCACGAACGCCACTGATACCCGTAGATATGTCCGAGGTTACCGTCGGGGTCAGCCCACTCGTTCCATATTCTCACACCCCTCTCCTGCAACCACTTCGCATTTGTATTCCCTTGCAGGAACCACAGCAGCTCATAGATGATACTCTTCAGGTGCAGCTTCTTCGTCGTGAGCAGAGGGAACCCCTCCTCCAGGTTAAACCGCATCTGATTACCAAATACCGACAGAGTACCCGTACCAGTTCGGTCACCCTTCTGCACACCCTCCGTCAGGATTCTATTCAGCAAATCAAGATATTGTTTCATACATTCATAAATTTTTTGCGAAGATACAAGAAAAAAATGAGCCGACAAACTAATGTCAGCTCAAATTGTCAAGAATTGGTTTTTATCAAGAATTGGTTTTTATCAAGAATTAGAGAATTAGAGAATTTTCAACTAATTATGCATTATGCATTATGAATTATGCATTAAAAGGGTCCGTGTCCCATACAACTCGTAGTTGTGATAGCTGTGAGGAATGCTGTGAGTGCGGCTACTACTACCTTCACCACTGTCTCAAGAATATCGCGTTTCATATTTGTCAAGAATTAGAGAATTAGAGAATTTGTGTTTAGAGAAGTTAGCCCCCTTTGGGGGTTGGGGGCTAACTATCACCTGCAGAGCTAATTTTCAATTGTCAATTATCAATTTTCAATTATGCATTATGCATTATGAATTATGAATTATGCATTATTTTTAGCTCTCGTCAGTGCCATCACCGGTGCCGCCACCTCCGCCTGGGTTTTGGTTTTCGTTTTGGTTCTGGTTAGAACTGTTTTGGTTTTCGTTTTCGTTTTCGTTACCATCGGTCTTGCCGTCAGTGTCGCCTGAGTCGTCGCCATCACTTGGAGTGATTGCATCACCGGAGCCTGTGTTCAGCAGGTTCTTGATGTTGTAGAACTCAGCCTTCTTGATGAACTCGCGGCTTGAGAGGTTTTCCTCAGCAGTCTGATCGGGCAGGAAACGGATGTGCAGAGCTTTCAGGTTTTCCTTCACGTTGAAGTCCTCCTCCTTGTCGGCACCGCCCTTCTGGCACTCGCATGTCAGGTAGAACGTACCCAGTCCGTTGACCTTCACCTTCTTCGACTCGAGGAGCATCTCGATGAGGCACGACTTGAACTTCTTCATGACGCCCTCAACTACGTCCTCTGTGAAAACTGAACCATGTTCTGAGATGTGCTTAGCCATCTTTGAGATGTTCATGGTCTCAATGCTCTTTAGGCGAGCATAATACTTCCCGAACATTGCGGACTCTGAGTCCTTAATGTCGTTTTTGTACACTTCGTACAGGATTTTACTCATGTTTTACTTTGTGTTTATGTTGATACTAATCCAGGTCAGGAGTTTCCTGCCTTTCTTCCCTACAAAGTTACGAAATAAATGCCGATTTTGCAAATATTTTCAGCAAAAAAGCACGCCTTTTTCGAAGAAAAATCCTGCAAAAATCAGAGTTAAAAAAGGGATGCAGATTAAGTTAAATCTGCACCCCATAGAACCTCAGTTTTGACGAGGTTACGGCTCACTGCCCACGAGATTACGGCTCGTAAATTGAGAGGTCTAAGGTCAATAACCTATAACCTATAACCAATAACCCTTAACCATTAACCATGAACCATTAACCGATAATAGTCGCTATAGTCCTTGCAACCGGGTGGCAGTTGGTGGTGCTCAAGATTGGGCAGAAGTTGTCGGAGTTGCAGGAAGAGTCGTTCGCCGGGTTCGTCTTGGTCGGGAAACATGTGAAAAGAAGTTGAGAGTTGAGAGCTTAGAGTTGAGAGCTGTTCCACATCCTTTGGTTTGAGCAGGGTTGCCGAAGGAATGGCAATTGCCTTGTGTCCGCTGGAGAGCATAGCCCAGCAGTCGGAGCATCCCTCGGTGATGTAGAGCGGTTCGCCCTTCGCGAGTCTGTTCAGCACAGGCAGGTTGTAGATTTTGCACACAGAGCCTTGGGGAAAACGGAAACGAGGCGTAGCGCCTTTTATCAAATTGCGGTTTTGAATGCCTATCAACATGCCCTCTCGGTTATAGTACGGTATCTGCAACCAAGGTACACCATGTTTATCCTTCCATGAAGTGAGTCGGCACCAGCGCACCACCCTTTGGTCTATCTTGCGCTCATCGAAGAGAAACTTACGGGCTTCAGTCGAGAGCCAGGGGCGCTCAAAGAAACGCTCATAGCGCGAAGCATCGAAAGATGTATGAGGTAAGATGGAAGATGTATGATGTATGAGGTCACCACCATTAACCATTAACCCTGAACCATTAACCAGCTCAGCTCCGCCGAGCCACCTGCACGCCTCTTTGAAACCTAAGTTCATGTATCGCATCACCAGGTCGATGGTTCCGCCCGAAGCACCACAGGCAAAGCAGCGGAAAGTATTCCTGCGCATAGAGAACGTCAGACTTGCATGATGATCATCATGGAAAGGACACAGGCACTTATGCATCCGCACTTGGAGTCCAAGTCGCTCTGCGACCCCCTCAATGGGAAGGTCGCGGAGCTTTTGAAGTTCAAACTTATCCATCTTTAACTATCTTTTAAGATAAGCCTCTGTCTTGGTGTAGAGTCCTGTTTGGTTCGAATAGGTGATAAACTTGCGGAACACCCACTTCGCCAACTGTCCCTTTGCCCCCTCTTTGCTCTTGCCGAGTTCTAAGCGGAGTGCTTCCAGCTGAGCTTCGTTAAAGGTGTCGGGCAGACTCTCCAGCATGTTCTTAGGGCCACTTTTCTGTGCCTCGCCAATCACATCGACACCATTCTTCAACATGTCTGCAAAGAGTTGCATTTTGCTCCAAAGGTCGTGATATACAAGCCATTCTACCAATTCACTCATCGATTTCGTCCATGTCTGATTATTGAGAAGCCATAGGATGCATCCAGCCTTCCAACTCGAAACGAGTGAACGGTGTGATATTTCGAACAGCAGGTCGTCATCTGCCAAGTCAGCCAACGTTGCCATATCTTGAGCCAAGCGGTCAATCAGCTTATTCAGAGGCTTTATGATGTAGCGCCCTTTGCTTTGGTCGAGACGTGCCAAGAACTCATCCAACTTCTCGAAGAACTCATCGGCATACTTACCCTGTCTTGGAATGCGTCCACTACGACTGCCACGCGGTTTATAACTGAACACCATACGTCCGAAGGTTCCGTTAGTCAACTCATATTTATAGAACTGACGCGTGGAAGCTGGGTTAGAAGAGATGGTAAAGCAGGCACGGATAATCGGATTACCAGTCACTCCGTCTGCCGTAGCACGCAAGGCACCAGCCCTATCGCGGTCGTACACATTACGGAGCAACACCGACACCTGCTTATGTCCGCCACACAGACGGTCAGCCATCTCCACCTCAGGCAGGTTGAAGTACTGCGTGAGATTACCCTGCGCTTCGAGAGCCATCGCATTTTGGATAAAGGCAGCGTTGGTAGTATTTGACGGCGGAAATCTGAAAGCCACCTCAGGACGGTCGGGTTTATCCTTGTTAGCACCCTTGCTATTCTTCAATCGCTGCCATTCCAAAAGTTTCTTCTCTTCTCCCTCATCGTGCTGACGGAAATCGCGGCAAATAGCTTTAGCAAGTGTAGTCAATTGCCCTTTGTTGTCGCCAGAATGAGCCACAAGATTGGCCATCATGCCCGTCGGTTCCTTCCAACTGAGGTCTGGATACTGAAATTCCGTACCGCTGATGTGTGCGCCAATGACAGGAAAAAACATCGGAACGAGTGCTTCATGCATGTCTTTTGATGCCTGTGAAAGGAGTAATTTAATAAATTCTGTGCCTTTGCCAAGGGTTGGCATGGCGGGCGCAGTCGCCTTACTAATGTCGTATCTCATTGTAATTTAGTTTTTTAAATGATTAATAGATGACCGAGAATTCCAGTTATTCCAATTCCAGTTCATTTTTTTGGAATCTCACTTTCGCCTATTATATATATAACTTATTAAT
>JAEEGH010006840.1_pt1 | contig 27748 bp, 26 predicted proteins | sample 9134181 | NCBI WGS metagenome assembly JAEEGH01 (sample SAMN16246544, study PRJNA631951) | gut metagenome | biome: gut microbiome; feature: rumen; material: DP-attached | host: Bos | place: Iran: Karaj | collected 2018-10 | reverse complement strand
AGCAGATGAAATACGAAACGAAAGTATTAACCACAAAGTATCAGAAACCTGACGCATACGGGGCACTCTCGATGCCGGTGTATTACACAGCGGCATTCGAGTTCCCCGATGCCAAGGCGATGAGCGACGCCTTTTGCGGTCGCTCGATGGCACCGTCGTATGCCCGCATCGCCAACCCCACAGTCACATATTTAGAGGAGCGCGTCAGGCAAATAACTGGCGCACAAAGCGTGACGGCGCTGAATACGGGTATGGCGGCTATCCACTATGCCCTGACAGCGGTAAGCGGTGCAGGACTGAACATCGTGGCCTCGAAGCACTTGTTTGGCAACAGCGTCTCGCTGATTCGTGATACGTTGGGCAGTTTCGGTGTGGAGCCGCGATTCGTCGATTTCACGAAGCCCGAGGAAGTGGAGGCGCAGATTGACGATAAGACCGCTGCCTTGTTCTTCGAGATTATCACCAATCCGCAGTTGTTCGTGGCTGACATCAAGGCATTGTCAGAGATTGCCCATCGTAAAGGTGTACCCCTGATAGCTGATACGACCATCGTGCCGTTCTCTACCTTCCATGCGAATGAGTTTGGCGTGGATATCGAGGTGGTCAGCAGCACGAAGTATATCTCTGGCGGTGGCACGGGACTTGGCGGTTTGCTCATCGACTATGGACGCTATGACTGGTCGCAACATCCGTCGCCCGTCCTGCAAGCCCGCACCAAGCGCGTTGGTAAGAAACTGGCATTTACGGCTCGTGTAAAGACAGAACTGGTGACGAATCTCGGTTCGCTGATGACACCGCAGGCCGCCTATATGGAGACACTCGGCCTCGACACCCTCGACATCCGTTTCCACCGTCAGGCAGAAACTACGCTTTGGATTGCCCAGCAATGTCAGCAGCTGCCGGAAATCAAACGCGTCAACTATACTGGCTTGGAAGATAATCCCTTCCATGCACTCTCGAAAGCGCAGTTCGGTCCACTTCCAGGTGCCGTCTTCACCATCGACCTCGCATCGAAGGAAGCCGCCTGGGCGTTCATCGACAAGTTGAAAGTGATTCGTCGTGCCACAAACCTCTTCGACCGCAAGTCGCTGGCCATCCATCCCGCCTCCACCATCTTCGGTCTCTTCACCCCCGAGCAATGTGCCGAGATGTCCGTGCCCGACACGACGGTGAGATTAAGCATCGGTCTCGAAGCCCCAGAGGATTTGCTGGAAGACATCAAAAAAAGTCTCACCGAGAAGTGAGACTTTTTAGATATAAAATTCTGATGGATCTATCAATCCCGCACGGAGCGCATATTTCACCGCTTCGTGCGCTGTGTTGATGCCCAGTTTGCGGAAGATGTTTTTGCGATGAGTAGTCACTGTATGGACGCTGGAAAAGCGTTCGGCAGCAATCTCCTTGGTGGTCTTACCCAGGGCGATGCCCTTCACGATCTCCATCTCCGTAGTAGTCAGAACACTGGGTGTTTCTTCCTCTTGTTGTTGCTGTGTGATGATGGTCTCGAGGGCACGCTGGCTAAGGTAGCGCGTGTGGCGGTTGACAGCGCTGAGAGCCTCGCGAACCTCGCTCAAGGGACCGTCTTTGTATACTACGCTGAACTGATGTGACGAATACACAATACGGCGCAGAAACTGGGGGGTGAGCTCATCGCTGATGAGAATCCAATCAGACAGGTTGAAACGCTCGGCAATGATGAGTAGCTGATCCTCATCGGCAAAATCGAACAAGGTGTAGTCAAGCAGTACTACGGCACTCTCGTGCTCCTTAAGCAGCTCCACGAGCCTTGCCTTGTCGAAAGCACGATACACTACGTTTTCCTCGTCTTTCTTAAGCAGGCTTTCCAGCGCGAATTGCGTCAGTTCCTGATTGTCGGCTATAATATAATTCCTCATAATGTCGGTTTTACGAGTGCAAAGATACGAATTTTTTTTTAAACGACAACGGATTAAACGGATTGCACGGATGGAATCATTGGGACTGTTAGAATCCGTGCAATCCGTTGTTTATAATAATTCTGTGGTTAAATCTTGTCCAGAGCCTGAGCCAGATCATCGATAATGTCGTCGATGTGCTCGGTACCGATGCTCAGACGAATGGTCGATGGCGTGATGTGCTGCTCGGCCAGTTCCTCGGGCGAGAGCTGAGAGTGGGTGGTGGTGTAGGGATGAATCACCAAGCTCTTCACATCGGCCACGTTAGCCAGCAGCGAGAAGATCTGCAGGGCGTCGATGAACTTCCAGGCTTCTTCCTGTCCACCCTTGATCTCGAAGGTGAAGATGCTGGCAGCACCGTTGGGATAGTACTTCTTGTAGAGCGCGTGGTCGGGATGACTCTCAAGGGCGGGGTGATGTACAGCAGCCACCTTCGGGTGCTTGCTCAGGAAATCGACCACCTTCAGAGCATTCTCCACATGACGCTCAACACGCAGACTCAGGGTCTCAACACCCTGCAACAGGATGAAGGCATTGAAAGGTGAGATGGCAGCACCGGTGTCGCGCAGGATGACGGCACGGATACGGGTGACGTAAGCTGCAGCACCTACGGCGTCGGCAAAGACGATACCATGATACGAAGGATCGGGCTTCGCAAGGGTGGGGAACTTATCGTTCTGCTTCCAGTCGAATTTGCCACCATCGACGATAACACCACCAAGTGAACTGCCGTGACCGCCTAAGAACTTCGTAGCTGAGTGCACCACGATGTCAGCTCCATGCTCCAGCGGACGAATCAGATAAGGGGTGCCGAAGGTGTTGTCGACGATGAAGGGGATGCCGTGCTTGTGGGCTACGGCAGCCACACCTTCCAGGTCGAGCACGTCAGAATTAGGGTTACCGAAAGTCTCGGCATATACTACTTTTGTGTTGGGTTGGATGGCTGCATCGAGGGCGTCGAGGTCGTTCACATTAATAATAGTATTCGTGATGCCTTGAGTGGCAAGGGTGTGGGTGATGAGGTTATAGCTTCCACCATAGAGGTTGTCGGCAGCTACGATGTGGTCACCATTCTGCACAATGTTTTGCAGCGCGTAGGTGATGGCGGCTGCACCAGAGGCAACAGCCAAACCTGCCACACCACCCTCAAGGGCTGCGACGCGATCCTCGAACACTCCCTGAGTGGAGTTGGTAAGACGACCATAAATATTACCTGCATCGCGCAGTCCGAAGCGGTCGGCAGCATGCTGTGAGTTACGGAACACATACGACGTGGTCTGATAGATGGGCACGGCGCGGGCGTCGGTTGCGGGGTCAGCCTGTTCTTGGCCTACATGCAGTTGCAAAGTCTCAAAACGATAATTTTTCTTTGTACTCATAATCTTATCCTTTTTAAATTGTTAATATTGTTTTTACTTTCTTTTTTCTTACTTTTGACGCTGCAAAGGTACGGAGTTTAGAAATATCCTCCAAATTTCTTGTTTAATTCAGAAAATATTACTAATTTTGCGGCGTAGAAAGAAAATATTTCCGTTTAAGGCCATCAAAATGCCTCAAAACAGAATAAAACACTAAAAAGGTGTAACAAATAAAGAGTATAAGCGTAAAATATGGCAGAAATACTGGACGAAACTGACCTGCAGATACTGAAAACGCTGCAAAAAAACGCGAAATTGACCACCAAAGAGCTGGCCGATGCTGTGCATCTGACCCCAACACCCGTTTTTGAACGTCAGAAACGGCTGGAGAAGAAGGGATATATTAAGAAGTATGTGGCTATCCTTGATGCAGAAAAGCTGAATCTTGGTTTACAGGTGTTCTGTAAAGTCAAACTAAAACAGATAAACCACGAGATAGCCGATGCCTTCGTGCGCCGCATCCAGCGTATCCCGGAGGTGACAGAGTGCTATAACACCTCGGGCGCGTACGACTATTTATTAAAGGTACGCGCACGAGACATGAAACAATATCAGGAATTTGTACTGAACAAGTTAGGCGAAATCGAAAGCCTTTCGTCTATCGAGAGCACTTTCGTGATGAGTGAGGTGAAGCAGAGCTATGGCCTGAATATTTAGGCATTCTTTTTCTTGGCTTCTTTTTCGCGGCGTTTTTGTTCCTTGCGAGCTTCTTTTTCACGGCGCTTCTGCTCCTTGCGGGCTGCCTTTTCGCGCTTCTTTTGCTCTTTCTTGAGTTGCTTTTCCAGCTTTTTAGCTTCTTTGGCGGCTTCCTTGGCTGTCTTGCGCTCGTCTTTCTGCTCCTGCTTTTCCTTAGCGGCAGTTTCGAGAGCGTCGCGCAGCATCTCCTTGTCGAAGGTAAATACATGACCCAAAATGCCTAACGACAAAGTCTTGCTTTCGTCGTCGAGTTCTACGTGGGTCGTATTGAAAATCAGATAGTTGTCGACTTCAAGTTTGGAGTTGAGCGCCACTTCAACGGTCTTATTGACAATGTTCTTACCCAATCTGGACAGCACGCCATCGCCAATTCCACGCTTGGCAGCTTCTTCGTCAACATACTCCTTCACGGCTTCCATCATGGCATTCTTATGAGCCTTCTTGTCGGGGACCGTCTTTACCATTGCAATAACAGCGACGAGCAGGATGGCTCCAATCAAAAATTTCTTCATTTTTCTTTCCCTTTTTTGTTTATGATATGATTGTTATCTGAAAATGTATTTTATTTTTCTTGTTCTACCTGCTGACGGACAACGGCACCTGTGGCTGGATGCAGCTGCAGGTGGGTGATATAGCGACGGAAGAGGTCGCCATCGCGCAACTCAGTGAATCCAAATTGAGCCAAGGGCACCAGGAACTGTGCCAAGGTCTGGTCGTCCTGGCTGATGGTAAGCTGTGACATGCCAGGAACGTTGACATAGAATCCTTGTTGTTTCTTGTTTTCTGGGACAGGATGCTCAGCCGGACTCAGGTTCTTCAGATCTATATAATAAGGTATGCCTGAGAGGTCGTCCTTGTCGACCAGTCCTAAGCGACGCGAAATGCGGAATAGCACTTGATGGTTAATTTCTTTTTCGGGACAGAGCGTCAGTATGTGTTCAGAACTGTCGCGACGGACAGTACCTGTAAAGTGTGTCATCAGCTGGTTGCACTTCTGGTCAATCTCCTGAAGCATCAGTCGTAGCTGTTGCTCATCCTGTGGCATCTCGTCAGCTTCGCCTGTGGCCAATAGCTGGCGACGCTCCTGCAACTCCTGAATCTGTTGTGCGGTAATCTCGGCCATCTTCGCCGTACTGCCTGCTGCTAGAGCTTCGGAGGAGAGAAGGGAAGTTGACAGTTCTCTCTTTGAGAGTGTGGCGTTGCGAGGACAGTTGACAGTTGACAGATGAGAGTTAAAAGTTGAGAGGGTGGGAATGGAGTAGGCGAGGGGCTCATCGTTGACAGCCAATAAGGTGCCTTGTTCGCTAAGACGAACCTCAGCCGTTTCTGCCTTGCCTTTTAGTCGGACAGAATAACACTTCGAGGTGTCGCGTACGCCAAAACTGCTAACCTCACAACTGACAATGCGCTGGCTGATTTGCTCCTGCTGGACTACACCTTTCTGATGCAAGTAGCGTTCTGCATAGCGTGCAAACTGTCCTGGGGTGTAGGTCTGCTTTTCAATGAGCAGATGGATGTGTAGTGCCGTCTTGGGAAGGTAGTAGACGACGCCATCAGGTGTTTGTCCAGGCTGCAACTGCGTCATTTCCGGCTGTGCACTAAGCAACAGGGAAAACAACAAAAGACAAGCGGAATGAAATATTCTGTTCAGCATCAGCTTTCAAATTTCACTTTTCAACTTTGAACTCTCTTAAAGGCTTTTGGTAGGAATTTGATGATGTCGCTGGCTATGAGGCTCTCCTCGCCAACTTCCTGAGCGGCGATGTCGCCAGCCAGACCATGCAGATAGACACCTACGACGCATGCATCTTGAGGCTTGTAGCCACGAGCCAACAGACCTGTGATGATGCCCGTCAGCACATCGCCACTGCCTGCTGTGGCCATACCGGCATTGCCTGTCGAGTTGAACAGGATGTGTCCGCCAGGACAGCAGATAGCTGTATAGTGCCCCTTCAGGATGACATATCCTTTCAGTCGTTCTGCCAGTTTGCTGGCCTTGAAAATACGTTCATAGCTGTCGGCAGAGTGTCCTTCCATACGGTCGAACTCTTTGGGGTGAGGTGTCAGGATAATACCTTGGGGCAACTGTTGTAGCCAAGCACGATGGTTGGCAAGGATGTTCAGTGCGTCAGCATCGGCTACAATGGGGCATTGTGTGCGACGCAGTTGGGCAATCAGTGCAATAGCAGTCTGTTCGCTCTGCCCTAATCCGGGACCAATGCCCAAGGCACTGAAATCTTCCGTATCGACAGCTTCTGCAAACATGGTTTCTTCAGATCCCTTCTGAATGATAGCTTCAGGGACAGACATCTGCAGAATGGGAATGTTGCGCTTGGGAGAATTGATGGTAACCTTGCCTGCACCAGCACGCAGACAGGCACGGGCTGCCAATACAGCTGCTCCAGCCATGCAGTAGCTACCTGCAACGAGTAGTGCGTTGCCCATCTGCCCCTTATGGGTAAAGGGACTGCGACTAAGCAATAGTTGACGTACATCGTTTTCCTCAACAATGGTGTACTGAGCCTCAATCTTTTCCATACCTTCCTTGCTCAGACGGATGTCGAGCACGCGGAGGTTGCCCACGAACTGCTGGTTCTCAGGGAAAAGGAACGACAACTTGAGTTGTTGAAGGGTCAGTGTATGGGTAGCTCGGATAATGTTGGCACGCACGTTGTAGGTGTTGTCCTCTGTCATCAGACCTGAGGGCGTGTCGATGGCAACCACCTGGGCTGGAGAGGCGTTGATATACTTCACCAGCGAAGCAAAACCGCCTGCCAACGGTTTGTTAAGTCCAGAGCCGAAGAGTCCATCGACCACCAGCATGTTGGCTTCGAGGACGGGCGGATTGAACTCGTCGACTACCTCGACAAATTGCTTGATGCGTTTGTTCTCCTGGATGCGCTGTTTGTTGGCAGCACAATCAGGCGACAGACTTCCACTGATATTAAATAGGTAGACGCTGACCTGATAGCCCTTTTCTGCCATCAGACGGGCCACCGCCAGACCATCACCACCGTTGTTGCCAGGACCAGCAAAGACTACGACAGGTGTCGTTACGGAGTACATTTCCGTGATGGCCTGTGTCAATGCTTTGGCAGCACGCTCCATCAAATCGAGACTGGGAATAGGCTCGTTTTCGATGGTATATCGGTCCAACTCATGTATCTGAGCGCTAGTAAATATCTTCATTTGGCTGCAAAAATACGAAAAATATGCTAATCATTGGCTACTTTTTGCAAAAAAAATCGTAATTTTGCACCAAATTAATATTTTTGCAGCCATGAGTATCGTTAAAATCAAGGACAAAACATTCCAAACCTCGATTACCGAGGCCGAGATTAAACAGCGAGTGAAGGAGTTGGCCATTCGAATTAGTAAGGACTTGGAAGGCAAGAATCCCTTGTTGTTGGGCGTGCTGAACGGTTCGTTTATTTTTGCTGCCGACCTGATGCGCGAGATGACTATTCCCTGTGAGATCTCGTTTGTGAAGTTGGCCTCGTATCAGGGCATCACCTCAACGGGTAAGGTGCACGAGGTGTTGGGCATCAACGAGAATCTGACGGGTCGTGACATCGTCATTGTTGAAGACATTGTGGATACGGGTCGCACCATGAAACAGATGGTAGAGTCGCTGGGTACCCGCAATCCTGCCTCCGTCCATATCTGTACGTTGTTTGTCAAGCCCGACAAGATGGAAGAGCCGCTTGACATAGAGTATGCAGCCTTCTCGATTCCCAATGACTTTATTTTGGGCTATGGGCTTGACTACGATCAGCAGGGCCGTGGGTTGAAGGAGATTTATACGTTGGTTGAATAATGGTAATATCGTAATAACGGTATAACGTCATAACGTAATAACGAAAAGAATAGAACTATGCGTCAAATAAAACTGCCCCATCTGCCCAGTGATGTCGAGGAGCGTAAGAGCGACTTGATGACAGACTTATGGTATAAAGGAAAAGAAACAAAAATTATACAGGATAAACAAGAAAAAAGAATTCATATGAAGAATATTGTTATTTTCGGTGCCCCCGGTTCAGGCAAGGGCACACAGAGCGATCTGATGATAGAACACTACGGGTTAGGACATATCTCAACTGGCGATGTGCTCAGAAGCGAGATCAAGAAAGGTACGGAGTTGGGTAAGACCGCCCAGAGCTTTATCGACAAGGGCAACCTGATTCCCGACGACTTGATGATTAGTATTCTGGCCAAGGTCTACGACGGCTTCGGACGTGGACACAAGGGTGTCATCTTCGATGGTTTCCCACGTACTATTCCACAGGCTGAGGCCTTGAAGCAGATGCTCAGCGAGCGTGGCGATAAGGTAGCTGCTATGATTGAGTTGGACGTGCCCGAGGACGAACTGATGACACGTCTCATCAAGCGTGGACAGGAGAGTGGTCGTGCCGACGACAACGAAGAGACTATCAAGAAGCGTTTGGTGGTTTATCACTCACAGACCCAGCCCCTCATTGAGTGGTACAAGCAGGAAGGTTTGCATCACCACATCAATGGCAGTGGTACGCTGGAGCGTATCTTTGGGGATATACAGAAGGTTATTGATAATATCTAGGAAGTCCTAGGACATCCTAGGAAATCCTAGAAAAAGAATTAATGGAAAGCAATTTCGTAGACTACGTCAAGATATACTGCCGTTCAGGTAAGGGAGGCAGAGGCTCGATGCACTTGCGCCATGTGAAATATAACCCCAACGGAGGACCCGATGGTGGTGACGGAGGCAAGGGCGGCAGCATTATTCTGCGTGGTAACCACAACTACTGGACACTGCTTCATCTGAAGTACGAGCGCCACATCTTCGCTGAACACGGAGGTAATGGCGGTAAGGACAAGTGTCACGGGACAGACGGCAAGGATGTCTATATCGACGTCCCTTGTGGTACGGTGGTCTACGATGCAGAAACGGGCAAGTACGTCTGCGATATTACCTACGACGGACAGGAAATCGTGTTACTAAAAGGCGGACGAGGCGGACTGGGCAATTTCCAGTTCCGTACGGCAACCAATCAGGCTCCCCGCTATGCGCAGCCTGGTGAGCCTATGCAGGAGATGACTATCATTCTGGAACTGAAGCTGTTGGCTGACGTAGGATTGGTGGGATTCCCCAATGCCGGCAAGTCGACACTGCTCTCATCGCTGTCGAATGCGCGTCCGAAGATTGCCAACTACCCCTTTACTACGATGGAACCCTCGCTGGGCATTGTGGGCTATCGCGACAACAAGTCGTTTGTGATGGCCGACATTCCTGGCATTATCGAAGGTGCGGCTGAAGGCAAGGGCTTGGGATTGCGATTCCTTCGTCATATCGAGCGCAACTCGCTGCTGCTTTTCATGGTGCCTGGCGATACGGACGATATCAAGCGCGAATACGAGATTCTGCTGAACGAGTTGCGTCAGTTTAATCCTGATATGCTCGACAAGCATCGCGTGCTGGCTATCACCAAGTGCGACTTGTTGGATGACGAATTGGTGGAGATGTTACGTGAGACGCTGCCTGACGATCTGCCTTGTGTCTTTATTTCTGCTGTGGCCAATAAGGGGCTCGACGAACTGAAGGACGTGCTGTGGCGTGAACTGAATGCTGAGAGCAATAAGTTGGCAGCGGTAATGGCAGAGGATACACTGGTGCACCGTGACAAGGATATGACTCGCTTTGCTGAGGAACTGGCTGATGAGGGCGAGGATGAGGATATCGAATATGTGGATGACGAAGACATAGAGGATATCGAGGACTACGAGGACTTTGAATACGAAGAGCCGGATGATAAGTAAATCTTTTCTTGTAGCTGTTTTCTTGTTGTCGGCTTCTGCGTTGTGTGCCCAGTCAAAGGTTGCAATACAAAAACAACAACAAGATACTATTGCGACGGTATCGAAACAGTGGTGGTGCTACCCATTGCCTGGTGCTAAGGTGATTAGTCCTTATGGTGGGAAACGCCGTCATCATTCAGGAACAGATATTAAGACGAAGGCAAACGATAATATCTATGCGGCTTTTGATGGAGATGTAACCTATGCTGGCAATTTCTATGGCTATGGGTTACTGATACGTATCCAACATCCGAACGGGTTGGAAACTTATTACAGCCATAACTCGAAGAATTTAGTCAAGGCGGGCGATCACGTCAAAGCAGGACAGTTGATAGCTCTGACAGGACGTACAGGACGTGCAACTACAGAACATCTGCATTTTGAGACTCGTGTGAAAGGAAAGGCTGTTAATTCTAATAAGTATTTTGATCATGTGAATCATACTATTCGCATGAATGCATTCAAGAAAACAAAGTCAGGTTACGTCATCAAATAGAGACCTTCTGTTAAGACATAAAAAACGACGGCTCTGAAACAATTTCAGGGCCGTCGGCTTGTATAAAGAATCGTGTTTAATTGAATTTCAGAATCTGACCGGGCTTCAGCTTGGCATTCTTCTTCAAATGATTCAACTTCATGATGTTGTCCACTGAAGTACCACGTTTTCTGGCAATCGAGAAGAGCGTCTCTCCCTTCTTGACCTTGTGGAAACGAGACTCTTGTTTATAGCTGGCTGCAGGTGCTGCTGTGGCCAGTTCTACGTCCTCGCTATCACCACCGAATGTCATGCCACCGGCACCACGCACACGGGTTGCTACGACAGACTCCTTCTGATAAGTAGATTTGCGGAAGGTGTAGTAGTCGTCGACAACGTCCTGATTGCGGAAGTCGAACAGCAGGGCTGGATTCAAAGCAACGCCGCAGAGACGAGTCTCGAAATGCAGGTGTGAACCCGTGCTGCGTCCTGTATTGCCTCCCAGTCCGATGGGATCTCCGGCGCGAACGTCCTGATCTTCTACAACTAACTGTTTAGACATGTGAGCGTAGTAGGTCTCCAGTCCGTTATCGTGGCGAATCACCACATACTTGCCATAGCCGCGTCCTTCGTAGCGTACTACACGAACTTTACCATCGAAGGCTGCACGGATGGTGTCGCCAATATACACCTTAATATCCAATCCCTTGTGCTGGCGTCCCCAGCGGGCACCGAAGTTTGAGGTGAGCACACGACTTGTGGTGGGCATACAGAAATTCTTCAGCGAGATGCGGAACGAATCAGGCAGCACAGTCGTCTGGCTGTGGGCGTGCATGTTGTCCCAATCATCGTACAAATCAGCAGACGGAGACTCGTAAAAGGTCTCAGTTTCTATCAGTCTTTGCAGTGCAACACTGTCCACTGCCTTCATCTTTCTATCAATAGGGGCCTGGCGTGCCAACAAGTCCTGTCCCATAGTCGGGAGGGTACTCATCGTTGCTAAAGCCAGAAATGCAATTGTCTTCAATATTTTCATTTAATCAAATTTTCTTGGTTAATGGGCTCTATATTATCCCTTTTTCTACGTCTCTTACGAGGCGTTTTGTTTGTTTTTAGGAAAAACAACGGTGCAAAGGTACTAAATCTTGATGAAAATCAAGTATTTATTACTAATCGTTTAAGGTTTATTTGTGTGTTTTAACACTTAACGACTTATGAAATAGCCGCCCAATTGATATTTGTCTTGCGAAGTTCCTTAAGTCTATGCCACAAAATGGCGTAGCGTTCTGACGTACAAGTGGGGTCGTCGTCGATGATGATTTGTGCCTCATCGCGAGCCATCTGTACGAGTTGTCCGTCACGTGCAATGTCCGCTATTTTCAAGTCAAAAGCCATACCGCTTTGTTGGGTTCCTTCCAGGTCGCCAGGGCCTCGCAGTTTAAGATCTGCTTCGGCAATGCGGAAGCCGTCGTTGGTTTCGCACATGATATCTATGCGTTTTTTAGTATCAGAGGCAAGTTGGAAGCCTGTCACCAGAATGCAATAGCTCTGGTCTGCACCACGTCCCACGCGCCCCCTGAGCTGATGGAGTTGAGAGAGTCCGAAGCGCTGGGCGTCGAGAATAACCATGACGGAGGCGTTGGGCACGTTGACACCCACCTCGATGACGGTTGTGGCGACGAGAATCTGTGTCTCGCCATTGACGAACTTCATCATCTCAGCTTCTTTGTCTGCAGGTCTCATTTTGCCGTGTACCTTGCTCAGACGGAACTCTGGGAAAACCTGCGTTAACACTTGGAAGCCATCCTCGAGGTTCTTGAGGTCTATCTTCTCGCTTTCTTCGATAAGGGGGAAGACGATGTATACCTGCCGTCCTTGATGAATCTGTTGGCGTATGCCATCGTATAGCGAAGGCAGCGAACGGTCGAATACGTGTTGTGTAACAATGGGTTTACGACCTGGGGGCAGTTCGTCGATGACGCTGACGTCGAGGTCTCCATAGAGCGTCATTGCCAAGGTACGGGGAATGGGCGTTGCCGTCATTACCAATACATGTGGGGGATTCACGCTCTTGCTCCATAGTTTTGCACGCTGGGCAACGCCAAAACGGTGCTGCTCGTCGACAACAACCATGCCTAAGCGGGCAAACTGTACGGTGTCCTCAATGACGGCATGAGTCCCAACAAGAATCTGGACTGTGCCGTCAAGCAGTCCGTCGAGGATTTCCTGCCGACGCTTGCCTTTCACGATACCAGTCAGCAGGGCCACGCGGATATCCATACCCTCCAGAAAGTTCATGATGGTCGTAAGGTGCTGCTCGGCTAGAATTTCCGTAGGAGCCATGATGCAGGCTTGATAGCCGTTGTCCAGCGCGATGAGCATTGACATCAGCGCCACCAACGTTTTGCCCGAGCCCACATCGCCTTGCAGCAAGCGATTCATCTGTTTGCCTGAGCCCATGTCCTTGCGGATTTCGCGGATGACGCGCTTTTGGGCTTCTGTCAGTTGGAAGGGCAGGTTGTCGCGATAGAATTCGTTGAAGTAATCGCCCACTTTCGAGAATACGTAGCCCCTGTATTTGCGTCGCTGGTCGCTGGCATACCTTAGTATGTTGAGCTGCACATAGAACAGTTCTTCGAATTTCAGACGAAGGCGGGCCCGTTCCAGTTCCTTGGCATTCTGCGGATAATGGATTTTCCGTAATGCCTCGTCACGACTCATCAGGTGCAGCTTTTCTGTGATGAAAGGTGGAAGGGTTTCTGGCAGGGCCTCCTTCATGACGTCGAGAAGCGTCTTGGTGAGACGCTCTACTGAACGGGAGTTAAGCCCCATCTTCTTCATCTTCTCCGTCGTGTTGTAATAGGGTTGCATACCCATCGTCGACAGTTCCAGTTTCTCTGCTGCATCGATGTCCGGATGGGTGACGTTGATACGCCCGTTATAGACGTTGGGGCGTCCGAAGACAATATATTCCTTTCCGATGGTGTAACTCTGCTTGGCGTATTTGCCGCCATTGAACCACGTCAGGTCCATGACCTTGCCGCTTCCGTCGGTAAAGTGAGCCACGACGCGTTCTTTGCGGGCACTCATCTTAAAGGTCTCGAAACTCAGGATATGCCCTTTCACCTGTACGAAAGGCATGTCACCGTTCAGTTCGCTGATGCTGTATAAACGGCTCCGATCCACATGCTTGTAGGGGAAGTACTCCAATAGGTCACCAAACGTATGGATGCCCAGTTCTTCACCAAGCATCTTGCGTCTGTTGGGACCTACGCCAGGCAGGTATTGGATATCTTGTTGGAGCAGTGATATCATGCTGTCAGTACTTCAGCGATTCTAAGGTCGTATGGTGTGGTAATCTTGATGTTCTCGCGATTGCCTTCGACGAGGGTGACGTCGAAGCCAAAAGCTTCGACCACACTGGCGTCATCTGTAAAACCGTCGTTGTAGGGCTGTCGGTTGGCGGCCTTTAACAGCTGGATGTCGAAGCATTGCGGTGTCTGCACCAGGCGGTAATCGCTACGGGGAACGGTAACAGAGGAGTGCGCTTTTGGATTATCCGGCTTATCCGGATTTTCCGGAGTAAGTCTTCTGACCGTCTCTACCACAGGGATAACGGGTATCACGGCCTTCTTCGTACGTGCCGTTTCGTAGCAGTTACGAATGACGTCAATCGAGGGAAAGGGCCGTACACCATCGTGCACGCCAACTACACCTTCTGCGTCATCAGGAATGAGTGCAAGTCCGTGCTGCACACTGTGGAATCGCGTCTCGCCCCCATTGGCTAAAAGGTATTCCAACTTGAAGTCATACTCCTTGCAGAGCTCCTGCCAATAGTCCTGCTGGGCTTTAGGCAATACAAGGATAATCTGTAGGGTGGGAGAGTACTCACGGAAGCGCATCATTGTGCGCATCAGTACTGGTTTTCCGCCTATGGGCAGAAACTGCTTGGGAATGTCGCTTCCCATGCGAAGCCCCTTCCCTCCAGCTACGATGATCACATAGTCCATAGCGGAAGCAAATTTTTCACTTTTCACTATTACTTTTTACCTTGCATTAAATGCACAAAGCGCATGCCTTCGGCAATCTGGTCAGAGGTCTGCTTGTTGACCAGCTGACTCAGCAGTTCGTAGGCAAAGGGGAATGCGGCAGCAGGTCCCTCACCAGTAGTGACGTTACCGTCGACTGTAACGAGGTCGCCTGTGTATGTTGCATCTTCCAGAGCCTGCTCGAAACCAGGATAGCAAGTGGCCTCCTTCCCTTCGAGAATGCCCAGAGGAGCCAGTACGACAGCTGGTGAGGCACAGATGGCTGCCACCTTTTTGCCTGCCATGTGTTGGTCTACAACAGCCTTGCAAACGCCCTTGTGGTCGAACAGGTTCGAAGCGCCAGGCATACCGCCAGGCAGGAAGATGAGGTCAGCATCGTCGAACTCTCCTTGTTCGAACATGATGTCTGTCTCGATGTTCACACCATGTGCTGAGCGTACCAACGGGAAATCGCTGATGCTTACAGTCGTCACATCCACACCTCCACGACGCCATACGTCAACGGGAATCAGCGCCTCGACATCCTCGAAGCCGTCTGCTAAGAATACATAAACCTTTTTCATTTACCATTTGACTATTTACAATTTACGATTTTTCTTCTATTTCAGTGCTTGCAGGTACTGCTGAATGGTTTCACGCAGACCTAGATAGAGGGCGTCGCAGATAAGAGCATGGCCTATCGATACTTCGTCCGTCCAAGGAATCTGCTGGTGGTAATAGTGCAGGTTCTCGAGCGACAGGTCGTGACCGGCGTTGAGGCCCAATCCCACGCGGCGAGCCTCCTCGGCTGCTGCAAGGAACGGAGCGATGGCTGCCTCGCGATTGGCCTGATAACCAGCGGCATAGGGCTCTGTATATAGCTCCACGCGATCAGCACCGCATGCTTTGGCGCCTTCCACCATTCGTGGGTCGGCGTCGACGAAAATACTGGTACGGATGCCTGCGTCTTTGAACGTCTTACAGATGTCCGTAAGGAACTGACGGTTCTCGATGGTATCCCAGCCATGATTGCTCGTCAGCTGGTCGTGTCCGTCGGGCACCAGTGTCACCTGATTGGGCTTAACGGAGCACACCAGTTCCGTGAACGATTCGATGGGATTTCCCTCGATGTTGAACTCTGTCGTGATGAGTGGGCGGATGTCGCGCACATCCTGATAGCGAATGTGGCGTTCGTCAGGTCGGGGGTGAACCGTAATGCCTTGAGCACCAAAGATTTCTGCGTCGCGTGCTACAGCCAGCACGTTGGGGTTGTTGCCGCCACGAGCATTGCGCAATGTGGCGATTTTATTAATGTTTACACTCAGTTTTGTCATTTTTTTGCTTCGTTTTGTACCTTATTACACAAAGTTTTATTATCTTTGCAACCGCAAAGATACGAAATCTTTGGCAAATATCATCGAAAAAAGAGAAAAAAATGATGACGACACGAAAACTTAGGTTTGCCATCTTCGGCAATATCTACCAACCCAAGAAGTCTGTTTCCATACAGAAAATCCTTGCCTGTCTGGCTCAACACGAGGCTGAGGCCTATATCGAGCGCAACTTCTATACCTTTATTACAGAGGGTCAACAGTTGCCGCTGAAGGATGTCAATGTCTTCGACGACGACAAGTTCGAGGCCGACTTTGCCATCTCGATGGGAGGTGACGGAACGTTCCTCCGTACTGCCAGCGTGGTGGGTATGAAGCAGATTCCCATTTTGGGCATCAACACGGGTCGTCTGGGTTTCTTGGCTGACGTCAATGCGCAGGAGATAGAGCATACTATTACTGCGTTGCACGACGAGGACTTTGCTGTCGACACGCGTGCCGTTATTCAGGTGGAAACCAATGGGCAACCCCTGCAAGGTTACAACTGTGCATTGAACGATGTGGCTATTCTGAAGCGCGACAATGCTTCGATGATAGCCATTCGTGCCACGATAAATGGTGAGATGCTGACGACCTATCAGGCTGATGGACTCATCGTGTCGACACCAACGGGTTCTACAGCTTATTCGTTGTCTGTTGGCGGACCTATCATCGTACCTGGAACCCACGTGTTTTCGCTGACGGCTGTGGCCCCCCATTCGCTTAACGTGCGTCCCATCGTCATTGGCGAAGACTCTGTGATAGAACTATCCGTAGAAAGTCGTACGCAGAACTACCTTGTGGCGCTGGATGGACGCAGCGAGAAGTTACCTGACACCACGACGCTGACCCTGCGCCGAGCACCTTACAGAGTGCAGGTCATCAAGCGTGCAGGAACGAAGTATTTCCACACGTTACGCGAGAAAATGATGTGGGGAGCCGACCAGCGAGGCTAATTCCTAACCGTTTGTAAATCAGTTTTTTATTCCTTGGGCAGTTTCAAAATGAAACGGCTCCCTTCCTTGTAACTGGTGTCGAGGATGACGTCGCCACCCAGTTGTCGTGCTACTCTGCGTGCCAGCGAGAGCCCCAGTCCGATGCCTTCTTTATAGATGTCTGATTTGTAGAAGTGTTCGAAGATCTTTTCCTCGTCGCCTTCTTTGATACCGCATCCCGTGTCTGTCACGCTGAAACAGACCATATGGTCTTGCTTGTCGTAATGGGTACTGAAGGTGATGGTGCCCTGTTGCGTGAATTTCAGGGCGTTGTCCAACAGGTGGTGCAGAATCTTTTCCACCTCAATGCGATTCATCAAGATGCTGCAACATTCCTTCAACTGTGGGTCGAACACGATCTCGACAGCACTCGCTTTTTCCATGTAGGGCGCCAGTATCTGACGAACCAAGTCGTTGCACCCCACCATATCGGTCTTGTCGATATAGTGGATGCTTTCCTTGCCAGAAATGTCGAGCAACTCGTCGACGATGCGCACGATGGTATGTGTGCTGTGCGTAATGCGCTGGGCCATGTCCGCACGTTCCATGTCGCTCATCAGGGTTTGTGGATCACTGATAATCTGGGCATAGCCGCTGATGATGTTCAGGGGCGTGCGGATTTCGTGACTCATGTTTTGCAGGAAATTCACCTTCATGCGCTCCGATTCGTGACACTTGTCGCGGGCAATGAGCAGTTCGCGGTTCTGCTTCTGCAGTCTGCGCATATAGCGCAGGCGGTTCATGCGATAAATCAGGAAACCAATGAGCAACGCAACGGCTATGACAATGTGAAGGGTCCATTGATACACTCGCTTCAATTTGTTAGCAGCTTCGCTCTGTTCCTCTGCATGTTGCAGGTCGGTGGCAGAACCTACCATCTCCTCGCTCATGATGACGTTGTTCACAGAGTCCTTGATGGCCATGTAGCGTTTCTGGCTCTCGAAGGCACGGACAGTGTCACCTGCCAGTTCGTAGATTTCCGTCTGGAATTTAAATATATCGGTTGTGTTGGTTAGTTCGTAGGTCTGCTTGATGGCATCGTCGAAACGCTTGTCTGCAGCACTCTTGCAGATGACGGCATAGTTGTAGTAGGTGGTGCTGAAGTCCTCGCCCAGCGTCTTGCGCAGTGTCATGTATTCGTTGAAGGTTTTGTTCACCAGCCCCCAGTCTCTCATAGCGAAGGCCACAATGACTTTGAATCCGATGGCGTCGCTGTATTCATAGCCTGAATAGTTGGCTTTGATGACATCAATGGCACGGTCCAAGTGATTCAGTGCTTCCTGAGGCTGGGTGTCCATCTCGATGTTCGACAAGTCCATGTAGAGCGAGATAAGATTGGCGGGCTGGGCATGATCTACCTGTTCCAGTGCTTTTTCGAAGTACTGGCGGGCTAGGGAAATGTTGCCACGTAGGGAGTAGATGATGCCTTGCAGGTGAGTCGTCTTGTAGTACTCACCGGTGGCACCCCGCTTCTCCATATCGCTCTGCATGGCCATTGTCTTGCGCATAGCGCGATAAAAGTGGTTATGGTTTACGTCGTATAATACTTCATTCTTCCAGTTCAGATAGAATCCGCTGATGTCACCCTGCTTCAATAAATAGTTGCCGTATTCTTCGACAGCTTCATAGAATTCTTGTTCATTATTTTGGTTGAAGGTGATGCGTACCCGCTGAAGCAGACGACTGGCAGTGTCGTCCGCTTCCTGCGCTCGTACAAAGGCAGCAGACAAGCACGCAAAGGCAATGAATAGTATGGTAATTATATTTCGTAATTTTGTCATATTGATAGTTCTTTTGTTTACCGTTTATGGTTCGGTGATGCAAAGGTAGTGTTTTTACACTTATTCTTCAAATATTTTATGCAATAATATACAAACGCCCCATGATTAACATTTGTTTAGGTTTTAAAGACATTTTCCTTTAGTATAGCAGATTATTTATATTGCAGGCTTTGAAACCTACATCCTAAAATTTGAAACGTATATCCCAAACTTTGAAACACACATACCAAACTTTGAAATATAACATTTGGTTCCTAAAAACTGAATTACCTATGAGGAGAAATGCGAAAGGCCACGAGGCTCGCCCATATTATATATTAAATAAGGTGGAAATGTTAAAGTTGCGTTAAAACGAAAAATAATAGCGAAAAAGTTTGGATGGAAAGGAAATAAACCCTACCTTTGCAGTGTACTATTGAAGTAGCACACCAATACAGGATAAAATGAATAGTATAAACATAAACAAAAAACGTATGATTAACGTAGAAAACATCAGTTTCAAGTACAAGGGCCAAAAGGCGCTTGTTTTCGACGGGTTCAGTCTTCAGTTGGAGGAGAACCGCATTTACGGCTTGCTGGGCAAGAACGGCACGGGCAAGTCTACTCTGCTTTATTTGTTGTCGGGCCTGCTGCGCCCCGTCTCTGGTTCAGTATCTTGCGATGGCATCGCAACATACATGCGAACACCAGAGTTGCTTCGCGACCTGTTTCTTGTGACGGAGGAGTTCGAGATGCCCAACATCCGCCTCTCAGAATATGTGAAGCTCTACCGTCCGTTCTATCCCAACTTCTCGGCTGAAGTGCTGAACAGTTGTCTGCGCGACTTCGAACTGGAGGGCGACATTCACCTGAACGAACTGTCGATGGGTCAGAAGAAGAAGGCTTACATGTCGTTTGCAATGGCCACGAATACCAAATACTTGCTGATGGACGAGCCGACGAACGGTCTCGACATCCCCTCGAAGTCGCAGTTCCGCAAGGTGGTGGCCCAGAATATGACGGAGGATCGTACGGTGATGATCTCTACCCATCAGGTACACGACGTAGAGCAGATGTTGGACCACATCGTGATGCTCGACCAGCGCAGCGTGTTGCTGAATGCCTCGATGCAGGACATTCAGGATCAGTACACCTTCGAATACCGTACTCCGCAGGAGATGGACGACACGGTGCTCTACGCAGAGCCTACCCTTCAGGGCAATGCCGTCATCACCCGTCGTCAGGAAGGTGCCGCTGAGACGCAAGTGAACCTCGAACTTCTATTTAATTATAAGACACAGAATAAATAATCATTTATGGATAGCGGAAGCAAATTATTCACTTTTCACTATTCACTTTTACCTTAAAAATTATGAGTACATTTAATTTCAATAGATTTTCGCAGGCACTGAAGTGCCAGTTCTTGGTAAGTCGTAAGTCGTGGATTCGCCTCTTCGGCATCTATACGCTGGTCATGTTTATGGCTAACCTGTTCTTTACCCGTGTGCAGGGATTTTCCTATAATTCAATGGAAGAAGGTATAGAGGAAGGAAGCTGGTCGATGGAAGAATTGATTCGTACTTACACTCAACATGTGGAACAGACGAGTGTCTTTGGCGTCGTATTCTTCTGCATAGCTATGCTGTTTTGTGCCAGTTTCATGTTCTCGCAGATGAAGGATACGCGCAAGCGTTCTGCCTATCTGCTATGGCCAGTCAGCAATCTGGAGAAGTATGTCGTCAGTCTTCTGTATTCCATTGTGCTGATGGCTGTCCTCACCATTGCCGCCTATGTGTTGGCTGACGCCCTACGCGTATTCATCGACAGCTTGACGGGACGTATAATCGTCTGGGGAACCCCTATGATTTTTACTCGTATTATCTATAGTCCGGCTTTTGAGCATTGGCAGATGGTTTGGATGCTCTTCAATTGGGTGTTCTATTTCCATTCGCTCTACATTGTGGGCGGCACGCTGTTCCGTCGCCAGCAGTTCCTGTTTACCAGCGCTACGATTGCCGTCGTCGTCATCCTGCTGATTATTGTCCTGAACCAGATTGATTGGAACAGCGTCAACATCGATTTCATAAATGGCACTTGGGACGAGAAGACGAAGACCTATACAACGATATTCCATCCCTTCTTCTATATTCTAAACACGGCTATTACGCTCCTCATTCCCATCCACTATTGGATTTCGTATAAGCTGTTTACCCGCATGCAGGTTATTAACAATAAATGGTTGAACGTATGACTTTTACTAACGATAAAGCGATTTACATCCAGATGGCGGATCGCCTCTGTGATGAGATACTCGCAGGAAAATATAAGGACGACGACCGCATTCCCAGTGTCCGCGAATATGCCGTGATGCTCGAGGTCAATGCCAACACCGCCGTCAAGGCTTACGACGAGCTCTCTCGCGCGAACATTATATATAATAAGCGCGGCTTGGGCTACTTCGTCACGCCTGGTGCAAAGAAGCAGATCATGAAGGAACGCAAGAAGGAGTTCATGAAGGAACGTCTGCCTGAGCTTTTCCGACAGATGCAGCTGCTGGATATCACGCTAGAGGATATTGCGGAAGCCTATAAAGGTATAAATAGTGTTAAATAAGGATAGTTTCCTTCTGTGATGTGCAACTTTTCGTGTATTGCTTACGACAAATGTACAGAACTTTAAGGTAAAAAGCTTGTTTTTATGATTCACTTAAAAGACATCAACAAAACCTATCAGGGAGCACAGCCTCTGCATGTGTTGAAGGGCATCAACCTCGACATCAAGAAAGGTGAGTTTGTATCGATTATGGGAGCATCGGGTAGTGGAAAATCTACCCTGCTCAACATACTCGGAATTCTGGATAACTACGACTCGGGAACCTACGAACTGGCTGGTGTGCCCATTTGGAACCTCTCAGAAACTAAAGCGGCTGATTACCGCAATCGCATGATTGGTTTCATATTCCAATCGTTTAATCTCATCTCGTTTAAAACGGCAGTGGAGAATGTAGAGCTGCCACTGTTTTATCAAGGTGTGTCGCGTAAGAAGCGACACACCCTTGCGCTGGAATACTTAGAAAAACTGGGCCTGTTAGATTGGGCTGAACATTATCCTAATGAGCTTTCTGGTGGTCAGAAACAGCGTGTAGCCATTGCCCGTGCTTTGATTACGAAACCTCAGATCATTCTTGCCGATGAGCCAACAGGTGCATTGGACTCTAAGACATCTGTGGAGGTGATGCAGTTGCTGAAGAAACTCAACCAAGAGGATGGCATGACCATTGTTGTGGTAACTCACGAGAGTGGAGTAGCCAATGAAACCAATAAGATAGTGCATATTAAGGATGGTGTTATAGGGCAGATAGAAGAAAATCTTAACCACGATGCCTCGCCATTTGGTATGAATGGTATGATGAAGTAATAGTGAGACTATGCACGATATAATAACAGAAATATGGTCGACAGCACGGAGAAACAAGCTCCGTACTACGCTCACAGGATTCGCTGTGGCGTGGGGTATCTTCATGATCATCGTGCTGCTGGGTGCTGGCAACGGACTCATCAACGCCAATATGGAGCAGATGAAGAACTGGCTCACCAAGTCGATGGAGGTGTATGGAGGAACTACCTCGAAAGCATATAAAGGATTAAGCGAAGGACGATATGTTCAGCTGAACCAGCAAGACCTGAATGCTACAGAGACGGAGTTCAATAATCACATCGACGACGTAGGAGTTGTTTACTATCACAGCACTACGCTTACCTATGGCGAGCAGTATATGAATTCGCAGATAATGGGAGTTTATCCTGTTCATAGCAACATTGTTAAGCGTGCGTTGATATGCGGACGACATGTTAACGATATCGACCTGAAAGAGAAGCGCAAGGTGATAGTGCTGAATGATAAACAAGCTAAGGAGCTGGAGCCTAAAGACTATAAGACGCTGGTTGGCAAGAGTATCAAAGTGGGCAGTCTCTCGTTCAAGGTAGTAGGCATCTACAAGAGTCCCAGCGATGGTGAGAGTTCGGCTTATTCGCCTTATTCAACTATCAAGAGCATTTTTGGTGCTAACACTAAGAGTATAGGTAACATAGAATTCACTTTCCATGGGCTTACTACTGAGAAGCAGAATGATGCTTTCGAAAAAGACTATCGTCGTCGCTTGAATGCCAACCACCAGGCTCATCCTGAAGACGAGCGTGCCATCTGGATATGGAATGGCTACACCCAGAGTTTGCAGATGGAGCAAGGTATTGCCATCATCCGAACCTTCCTATGGGTTGTGGGATTATTCACGCTGCTTTCTGGCATAGTAGGTGTATCGAACATTATGCTCATCACCGTGAAGGAGCGTACTCACGAGTTTGGTATACGTAAAGCCATAGGCGCCAAGCCTTGGAGCATACTTAAGCTGATAATCGTAGAGAGTGTTATCATTACCACATTCTTTGGCTACGTAGGTATGTTGCTTGGAATATTTGCCAATGAGTATATGAACGCCACACTTGGCAATCAGGTAACTGACCTGGGAGTAGAAAAGATAAAGCTGTTTGTTAATCCTACCGTAGGACTCGATGTGTGTTTCGAGGCAACTATGGTTATGATTATCGCAGGAACCATTGCAGGGCTTATCCCAGCATTCAAAGCAAGTAGAATCCGCCCAATCGAGGCACTAAGAGCTGACTGAAGATTATGAGAATAGATATAGATACATATAGAGAAATAGTCGACACGATTACCCGCAATAAGGCGCGTTCGTTTCTCACCGGATTCGGAGTGTTCTGGGGCGTGTTTATGCTCGTGGTCCTTATAGGAGGCGGAAAGGGACTAAGAGAAATGCTGAACAAGAACTTCGAGGGATTTGCAACAAACACCGTTATGATATGGTCGCAGCAAACCACAAAGGCTTATAAAGGATTCCGCAAAGGTCGTTGGTGGAGCATGGACTCAAAGGATGTAGAGCGACTGCGCCAAAGAGTGCCAGAACTAGATGCTGTTGCGCCAATTATCTTCGCGCCATGGGGACGCTCGAACACAGCTTACTATGGCGATCAGAAAACATCGCCAAGAATCCAGGGAACAGTGCCTGAGTTGGCAAATATTATAGAGCCAAAGTTGTACTATGGACGTTTCATAAACGAGATGGACATTAAGGAGCAACGAAAGGTATGCGTTATAGGTAAGAAAATCTATAAAGACCTGTTTAAGGAAGGTGGCGATCCGTGCGGAAAGAAGATACGTGTAGACTCTACTTATTATGAGGTGATAGGTGTAGACTATAGTTCTGGAAGCATAAATATTAATGGTCGTGCTGAAGAGAAAATTACGTTGCCTTTTACACTGATGCAGTCAATGTTTAATCGTGGTAACCAGATAGACCTGATAGCAGCTACTGGTCGAAATGGAGTGGTTATGAGTACATTGACAGACCGCATACGTGAGACCATAGCCCGCGCTCACTTTATAGATCCAACTGACGAACAGGGAGCAATGATTTTCAATACAGAGCTTATGTTCCAGATGATGGACAATCTGTTTAAGGGTGTAAACATACTGATATGGATGGTAGGTCTTGGAACCCTGCTTGCTGGAGCCATTGGTGTATCGAACATCATGATGGTAACTGTTCGCGAACGAACCACAGAAATAGGTATCCGCAGAGCCATCGGAGCCACACCAAAGATGATTCTCTCGCAGATTATCTCTGAGAGTATATTGTTGACGCTTGTAGCAGGTATGAGTGGCATATTCTTTGGCGTCATGATACTACAGATGCTTGAGATGGCAAATACTGAGGATGGTATCATCCAGACCCACTTCCAGGTAAGCTTCTGGACAGCAATCTTCTGTGCCTTCGTGGTAGGATCACTTGGCGTGTTGGCAGGATTAGCCCCTGCAGCAAGAGCCATGAGCATTAAGCCAGTCGACGCCATGCGCGACGAATAACCCTAGTCAATTCTAGAATATCCTAGATCATCCTAGATAAATAATTAAAATATGAAATATATGAAACGCTATTCAAAACTTATTATCGCTGCGATTATCGCAATGATTTTCATTGGAACATTCGTGTTCCTATGGCAAAAGAGCCAACCAAAAGAGATCGTTTACAACGAGTTTACTCCTAAACTGGATAGTATCCAGAAGACGACCATCATCACAGGTAAGATTGAGCCTCGCAATGAGGTTAATATCAAACCACAGATTTCTGGTATCATCTCTGAACTTTACAAGGTACCAGGTGATCACGTGAACGCAGGCGATGTGATAGCTAAGGTGAAGGTAATACCTGATATGAGCCAATTGAGTTCTGCAGAGATGCGTGTGCGCTTGGCCGACATTAATCTGAAACAAGCTCAGACCGATTTCCAGCGCGAAGAAAATCTCTTCAATCAGAAACTGGTGTCAGCTGATGAGTTCGATAAGTCTAAGTTATCATTGAATCAGGCTAAGCAGGAGAAGTTAGCTGCTGTAGATGCTCTGCAAGTGGTTCGTGATGGTGTGTCGCAGTCAAATGCCAAGGCTTCTTCTACTCTGATACGCTCTACCATCAGTGGTGTCATTCTAGACATCCCTGTAAAGGTTGGTAACTCGGTAATTCTCTCGAATACCTTCAACGATGGTACGACAATCGCTACAGTTGCCAATATGAACGACCTGATTTTTCGAGGCAATATCGATGAAACAGAAGTCGGTCAGCTTATTGGTGGCATGCCTATGAAGATAACCATTGGTGCTTTACAAGACCTGAAGTTCGATGCAAATCTCGAGTATATCTCACCAAAGGCTGTTGAGAGTAATGGGGCTAACCAATTTGAAATCAAGGCCGCAGTGAAAATTGCTGAGGGTGGAAAAATACGTTCTGGTTACAGTGCCAATGCAGAGATTGTATTGGCAAAAGCAGACAAAGTGCTCAGCATTCCTGAGAGTGCTATCGAGTTCAGTGGCGACAGCACCTTTGTGTATATCGTTAAGGGTGAAGGAAAAAATAAGACCTATGAGCGTACATCAGTAACCACAGGTCTCTCTGATGGTGTAAATATCGAGATTAAGAAGGGTATAACGGCGAAGGATAAAGTTCGTGGCCCGGAAATAGTAGCTGATGATAAGGAGGACTAAGTTATGAATAAAAGTATTGTATGCTGCTTCCTTTTTGCAGCTATCTGCTCGCTCTCTGCTCATGCACAGGAGGCATGGACACTCCGTCAGTGTGCTGAATATGCGGTAGAGCATAACATTGGTATCAAACAGCAGGAGAACCAACGCCAGCAGCGTGCTCTCCAGCTCTCAACCAGTAAGAACTCGCGACTGCCAGATCTTTCAGCCTCTGCATCTGAGAGTTTCTCGTTTGGTCGTGGACTAACTCTGGATAATACCTACACAAATCGTAGCACTTCATCAACAGGTTTTAGCATAGGCACTAATGTACCCTTGTTTACTGGTTTCCGTATCCCTAATCAGATTAAGTTGAACCAGTTGAATTTGGAAGCAGCTACTGCTGATTTGGAAAAAGCGAAGAATGATATCCGTATGCAAGTGGCACAAGCATACGTGCAGATTCTTTATGATATGGAAATTGCTGATGTTGCTAAACGGCAAATTGCTATTGACTCAGGACAAGTTAAACGTCTGCAGGCCTTTGTCGAAAACGGTAAGGCAAGCCAAGCAGAACTGTCTCAGCAGGTGGCAACGCTTTCTCAAGCACATCTGACAGCAACTCAGGCTAATAATAACCTGCAACTAGCTCTCCTTACACTTTCCCAGTTGTTGGAGTTGCCCTCACCCAATGGATTTTCAGTTGTTCGTCCTGCAATTAGTGACGATACGACATCCTCTCTTGCCTTAAATCTTCCTTCCTCCCCAGAGACAATCTATCAGGAAGCTATTGCTATCAAACCTGAGATTCGTGCGGAGCAGATAAGGTTGTCCGCTGCAGATCGCCAGATAAATATAGCACGTGCAGCATTGTATCCGTCACTTAATTTGAGTGCCGGTCTCCAATCAAATTATTACAAAACCAATGGAATACCTGCTGACGCTTTCGCTACTCAGTTAAAGAATAACTTTTCTCAATACATAGGTTTAAATCTCAGCATTCCTATCTTTAATCGTTTCGAGACGCGTAATAGCATTCGTTCTGCAAAGATAGATAGAGAGAATCAGTTACTCCAATTCTCCAATGCTAAAAAGACGCTCTTTAAAGAGATACAACAGGTTTATTATAATGCCTTGGCCGCCGATTCAAAATATGTCAGTAGCAAGTCTGCTGCCCAGTCTAGCCATGATGCTTTTATACTGATGCAAGCCAAGTATGAAAACGGCAAGGCAAATATTACAGAGTTTAATGAAGCGAAGAATAATTATTTAAAGGCAGAGAGCGATCTGGTTCAGGCGCGTTATGAATATCTGTATCAAAAAGCACTGATAGACTTTTACCGGGGTCGTGAATTGAGTTTCTAAGTAGATTAAGATTACTAATAAAAGAGTGTTGCCCAATGGACAACACTCTTTTTGTTGGATATTTCAATCGAAATACGTTACTCAGCCTTTGCTTCCTCGGCTGCAGGAGCCTCTTCAACTGCTGCGGGAACTTCCTCTGCAACAGGTGCCTCAGCCTTAGGAGCAGCCTTGCGTGAACGACGAGTCTTCTTCTCAGCCTTATTGGTCTTGAGCATGTTCTCATCGAAGTCAACAAGCTCGATGAAAGCAATGTCAGCAGCATCGCCCTGACGGCTTCCGAGTTTGATGATACGAGTGTATCCACCTGGACGGTCACCTACTTTCTGGGCAACAGGACCAAAGAGCTCTTTAAGAGCTTCCTTGTTCTGCAGGTAGCTAAATACTACACGACGGCTGTTTGTGCTATCGTCTTTTGAGCGTGTGATCAGTGGCTCAACATATTTCTTGAGTGCCTTTGCCTTGGCGAGGGTCGTAGTGATTCTTTTGTGCATAATCAGCGAGATGGCCATGTTGGCAAGCATGGCACGGCGGTGATCAGCAGTACGGCCCAGATGATTGAATTTCTTTCCGTGTCTCATTTTTTACTTTGTTTCTTTTTTGGACAATTTATTCCTTGTCCAGTTTATACTTTGAAATATCGGTTCCAAACGACAGATTCAGACTCTCGAGCAAATCATCAAGCTCAGTGAGCGATTTCTTACCGAAGTTGCGGAACTTGAGCAGATCAGTCTTGTTATACTGCACGAGATCACCAAGGGTCTCAACATCTGCAGCTTTCAGACA
>JAEEGH010006838.1_pt1 | contig 27757 bp, 19 predicted proteins | sample 9134181 | NCBI WGS metagenome assembly JAEEGH01 (sample SAMN16246544, study PRJNA631951) | gut metagenome | biome: gut microbiome; feature: rumen; material: DP-attached | host: Bos | place: Iran: Karaj | collected 2018-10 | reverse complement strand
AAAGCCTTCGGACATCTTTATCACGGACGACGATATGATGTTCATCTGCGATTCCGGAAACAACAGGATCCTTCTCTATGACATCAAAAAAGACGCGGCCGCAGGTGAGATCAAGGGAGCTCCGATGAAGACTCCCACAGGCGTCTTTGTTGCTCAGAACGGTACGATATACGTAGCCGACAACGGTGCAAAGGCAATATTAAAATACGGTGCGGACCTTTCATTCATCGAAAAGTTTGAAAGACCCACAGAGCCCTCGTTTTCCGACACAAACTTCGATCCCTTAAAGATTGCGGTCGACAATGCCGGAAACATGTATGTGGTAGGTGAAGGCGTGTACAACGGTATCATCCAGCTCGCGCCCACAGGAGAGTTCCTCGGGTATTTCGCCGTAAACACCACAAAGATTACTTTTTCACAGCTGATCCAGAAGGTCCTGTTTACCAGAGACCAGCTCGCAAACCTGTCAATGACGGTGCCCACGACATTTTCAAACGTATTTGTCGACAAAGACGGTATCGTATATTCGACCAGCATGAGCGGGGATGACAATTCCCTTAAAAAACACAACACCTCGGGCGGAAACATGTTCAAGGGAGGCATTGTCGGCTGGAATGACATGACCGACGTTGCCGTTGACAAAAACGGTATCATATTCGTTTCCTCACAGAGAGGATATATCGAGATATACTCAAAGGACGGCGAGTTCATTTTCGAATTCGGCTCCTACCTCACAGGTACCGATATCGCCGGCATCTTCACATCGCTCCCCACAGTGGCTGTCGATTCAAACGGCTTCATCTGGGCGGCTGACGGTGACAAGGGATATCTTCAGTCATTCAGGCCCACCGACTATGCAAACATGATCTACAGCGCGATGGGGCTCTACGAGTCCGGGCGCTATGAGGAAAGCCTTGACGCATGGACCGAGGTGCTGAGACTGAACCAGATGTCGATGCTCGCGCACAATGGCGTGGGCAAAGCGCTTTTCCACGCGCAGCGCTACGAAGAGAGCCTTGAACACTTCAAGGTTGCGGAGAACAGGGATTATTTCTCCGAAGCCTTCTGGGAAGTGAGAAATGAAGCCATACAGAAGACGCTGCCGTATGTGTTCCTCGGCATAGTGATACTTATCATCGTATCCGTAGTTATCAAAAAACTTGACAAGAACAAGAGGGTGAAGGCTATAAGGACTTCCGTTACGGACAGGCTTCTCGACACACCGGTGCTCGGAGACGTTCTCTATATGTTCCGCGTCGCGGCGCATCCCAATGACCGCTATTACGACATTCGTGTCGGAAATGTCAGGTATCACAAGAAAAAGGCGGGATACGGACACGGGCATGCGACCGTCATCGGCGCAACGGTGATCTACATCCTTGCATTTGTGACCTACATGATCTACAGAACGGGCAAGGGCTTTATCTACCAGTATGTATCCGTTGAAGATATGGATATAGCGGGAACCGTTGCAGGATTCTTTGTCCTGATCGGCCTGTTCATCATATGCAACTGGCTCGTGACATCGATAAATGACGGCGACGGAAATCTCAAGACGGTATATATGCTTCCGGCATATGCTTTTGCGCCTCTTATGGTCGGAATGCTGATCATTGTGGCATTAAGCTACACGATGACCTACAACGAGAGCTTCATCCTCACCATCATCCTCGTTGTGAGCATCATATGGAGCGTCGTGAATCTGTTCTGCGGACTCATGAACATCCACGATTATACATTCAAAGAAACGGTGAAGAGCATAGTGATGACGGCATTTTTCATGATAGTCGCGGTCATCATCGCGCTCATCCTCACCATCATGGTAGAGCAGTTACTGAACTTTATCACTTCAGTCGGAAGGGAGCTGGTCCTGAATGTTATCTGACAAGAAAAAAACATCCGGAAAACGAAATATCATCCGTGCTCTGGGCCTTGCTCTCGCTATGGCAGTCCTCTCCGGAAACATCAGAACGGACGCCTATATCGATACGGGCCGTGACACTCGTCCCGCGCCCGAACGCGCGGAATATACGCTTTCTTCGACCGATAAATACGAGACACTGTACGAGACAGGCACCGTAAAATACCTTTTCAGGGACGACAGGGACATAATCGCGATAGTGGACAAGCGCACAGGCTATACCTGGAAGACAGGTATCGATGTTCCGTTTTCCAAGGAACTTAAGAACAATATCTCAAAGGCAAAGACTGAAGAAGAAAAGGCAGCTGCGTCGGAGCCCAGAGAAAAGAGCCTGAACACCACCTACATCGGCATAGCGAATTCACTTGTGACCATAGAATACAGTGAACTTGAAACGACAAAGTACCTTTCATCCGCATCGGAGAGCGGCGCTTCGTCAAAGCTCATGAAGATCACAGGCTCCGACAACAGATGGAGACTTGATGTCGATTTTTCAACGATAGACCTGAAACTTTCCGTCTATATCACCTTCGGAGAGGACACCATAACCTATGATGTGCCCTTCGAAGAGATGAGCGGTGAAGGCATTGCAAAACTCACAGCGGTGCTCCTCACGCCTTTCCTCGGGGCAAGCGGCGGCGAAGCTGAGTTTTACGATCCGGAGACCGGCGATTACGGCGAAGCAAGGGCAAAATACATGATCCCCGGCTATATCTTTGTACCGGACGGAAGCGGCGCTCTCATCAGATTTGCCGACAACAATGTGGCATTTAACCCCTACATAGGGGATGTGTACGGAAGCGATCCCTCGACAGAATCGTTTTATTACAGCGAAGTCACTGACGCGGTACCGATAAAATCCCCTCTGATGCCTGTGTTCGGAATTGCACACGGAAACGAACAGGCCGCATTTGTGGCATGGGCCGACAGCGGCGCCGAATACCTCGACATCATCGTAAACCCTGAAGAGACAAAAAAGGTAAAGTACACATGGGGCTATCCCAGATTTGAGTACAACATGACCTATTATCAGGTGTACGACAATGCGGGATCGGGCTATTTCACATTGATGAAAGAGCCGAACAAGTTTGATGTATCCATGACTTACCGCTTCCTCGCGGGATCGGGAGACACAGGCTACAAAGCGGATTATGTCGGAATGGCGCTTGCCTACAGGGAGCACCTCATCGATACCGGCATGATCACGGAAAAGACCGACGTTTCAAAGGACATACCGATAAGGCTCGATTTTCTTATGTCCGACGTTAAAAAGAGCGTTGTGGGGACCAGCCAGGTCGTAGTCACCACGGTGGACGACGTGAGAGACATCCTTAACGAGATGGCGCAGATGGGGCTCACAAACGTAAATTCAGGACTCATCGGCTGGCAGAAAAAAGCGGAAACGCTCGCAAAGCCCGCCGCATACAAGTTTCTTTCGAGGATAGGCAGCAAGAGCGCTTTCACAAAGCTCATTGAGGAATTTTCCGAAAAAGGCACAGACATTTCCTACTCAAGAGATTTTGTCACCATCAACAAAAAGATGATGACATACCAGACAAATTCCGCAAAGCACGTGAACACCTGGTATCTTTCGGTGGATAACAGCACGATCCTGCCCGAGAACGCGCCGATCCAGGAAACCGGCTACGCGCTTCCCAAAAGGACTGCGGAGTGGATCGAAAAGCTTTCCGAAAAAGCGGACGATCACAGCGACTCCTTTACCATAACAGGAGCGAGCTCCGTGCTCGTGAGCACGTATGACAGGAATGGAGTCGTTACGAGCCTCACAGAAGCCGAAAAGCTGATCTCCGACGCATGCGCAAAGGCTTCGGAAAATATGAAACTCAACCTTGAGACTCCGAACATGTACCTTTGGAAATACATGGACAGGTTTTTAAAAGCGCCTGTAGGGACTTCACAGTACGTTTTCGAAACGGATTCGGTACCGTTCCTCCAGATCGTGCTCCACGGCACCACTGAGATCTACGGACCTTATTCAAACTTCTCGTTCTACACACAGAGCGACATTTTACGAATGATAGATTACAACATTTCCCCTTCCTTTGTGTTTACCAAGGAGCCCTCATATCTCCTTGCGGATACCGTGTCCTCGGACATGTATTCCACAGAATATGCGCAGTACAGGGACCTTGCGGTAAGTGTATACAAAAAGGTGAACGAGATCCTCTCCGAGGTACAGGGCTATTCCTGGACAGACCGCACGGTGCTTGAGAGCGGCGTCATCGCGAACACTTACACAAAGAACGGAGAAACAAAGACAGTTTACGTCAATTACACCGATCAGGAAGTCACCTGCGGACAGACCACGGTTCCGGCGCTGAGCGCAGCGGTAAGATGACAGATCACGTTAGGAGCGATCCATGAAAAAGATGAAAACATGGAAACAGAGACAGAACAGAAGCGGATACGCTTTCATGATGCCCTGGATCATCGGGTTTGCCGTGTTTACGGCGTTTCCCTTTGCGGCGACCATATTCTTGAGTTTTACAAATGTGAGCTCGACGATCCTCGGATATGAGATATCCTGGGCAGGACTTTCAAACTACATAACCGCTTTCTTTAAAAACGTCGAGTTTCTGCCTGCTCTCGGCGGATATCTGAGGATGGCCGTGCCGTATACATTTGTTATCGTTGTGGTCTCTTTCATCATCGCATATGTGCTTGAGCATATCGGAAAGCTCCGCGGGTTCTTCAGGACCATCTATTTCCTTCCGGTCATCATAATGTCCGGACCTGTGATGAAAAAACTGCTCGACACAAAAGTGAGCGATATGCAGCTTCTGGCCGGCCATACCTATTCGGACATCTTCATCATCCAGATGATCGCAAGCTATTCCAGAGCGGCAGCGGGACTCATCACCGACGTGTTCCAGCAGCTCTCCACGATACTGTGGTTTACCGGCATCCCGATCGTCCTCTTTATAAACGGCCTGCAGAAGATCAACCCGAGCCTCTATGAAGCCGCAAAGATGGACTCCGCAAACGGCTGGCAGATATTGTGGAAGATCACGCTTCCCATCGTCCGCCCCACAGCCCTGATCATCACCGTCTTTACGATAGTACAGCTTGGAATGTTTGATATAAATCCCGTATATTCACTGATAGTGACCTATATGGGAAATACGAGCGGCGGACTTGGATTTGCGGCAACATACGCATGGGTATACACACTGGTGGTACTACTTCTCATGGGAGTCGCATTCCTGATATTCAGGGAACGCAAGAGCAAAGTAAAGCACTATTGATCCTGAAACCTATTACGAGGTCAGAACATGAAAAAGCATCTAACAAAGAAAAAGGTCAGCGAGAAGACAATGAGGATATTGTTTTACCTCCTCCTCATATGTGTCAGCTTTGTCTTCCTCGAGCCGATCTTCAGAATCATATCAAAGACCTTCATGACTCCCGAGGACGTCATAGATCCCGGTGTCAACTGGGTTCCGAGGAAACTGTCTCTGAACAACCTGAAAGTCGCGATAAAGGTATTGAATCTCAAGACGACGCTGGTCAATTCAATATTGTTTTCGGGGGCTCTTGCCGTAGGTGAGACCGTATGCGCCGCGATCACGGGCTTTGCGCTTTCAAGGTATGAGTTTGCGGGAAAGAAGTTCTGGTATGTGATGATACTCCTTTGCTTCATAGTTCCCACAACGGTGCTCATGGTGCCCAGGCTCATGATGTTCGTTACGGTACAGGAAGCCGTAAAATACACGCTCATCGGCACTCCGATACCGCAGCTCCTCATGTCGATATTCGGGCAGGGCGTGAATTCAACGATACTGATACTTATATTCCAGAATTTCTTCAACCTCATCCCGAAATCACTCGATGAGGCTGCGATGATAGACGGAGCCGGTCCTTTCCGTGTGTTCGTGCACATTGGATTGAGGCTTTCGCTCACCACGGTGCTGGTCGTTTTCCTTTTTGCTTTTGTATGGAACTGGAATGAGACCTATGTCACGGGAACGCTTTTAAGAAGCGGTCTGCAGCTCCTTCCTTCAAAGCTTGCTCTTTTCGACAGCGAGTTTGAGAGCGCGGTATCAAGCACGGGAAGCGCGTTTAAGCTGAACGAAGCATACAAGATGGCGGCAACGTTCATTTCGATAGCGCCGCTCCTCCTTCTCTATTCCTTTGTACAAAAGAAATTCATCGAAGGCATTGAAAACACCGGAATCACAGGAGAATAAAAAATGAAAGGCAACAGGAAATTCACCACAGCCGCTTTTATGCTGCTGGCCATGCTGGCAGTAGCGGCCTGCGGAGCAAAAGACAAAACGGGAACAGATCCCGGAAACGCAGGTGATGTTAACGCGACACCAACCGCGGGAGGAAGCATTATGGAAGATGAAAGTAAATTCCGCGTCGGGACCCAGATCTCGGACGCATACGTCGATCCCGCCACCGTCACACAGGTGCCTGAGGATCAGATAAAGGCAAAGGGCTATGAATATGACTACAATGCCCTGACATACGAGCTTGTGTGGTCGGACGAGTTCGATTACGAAGGCGCTCCCGATCCCGCAAAATGGGACTATGACACAGGCGCGAGCGGCTGGGGAAATCACGAGCTGCAAAATTACACACGAGGAGACAATGCCGAAGTAAAAGACGGACACCTCATCCTCACCGCAAGAAAGGAAAAGAGCGGCAATGCGGATTATACATCCACAAGGCTCGTTTCCCGCGGAAAAGGCGACTGGCTCTACGGCAAGATAGTCGTAAGAGCAAAGCTACCGACAGGAAGAGGCACATGGCCTGCGATATGGATGCTCTCCACCGACTGGAAATACGGCGGATGGCCCAATTCCGGAGAGATCGACATAATGGAGCATGTGGGCTATGACCAGGATGTGATCCATTATTCGATCCACACCGAGTCCTATTATCACTCCATAGGCACCCAGAAGACCTACACAAAAAGGATCGAGGGTGTGAGCGATGATTTTCATGAATATGCCATTGAATGGCTTCCCGACAAGATCATCTTTTACACGGACGATGTGGCGACTTACACCTATGAGCCTACTAAGTACAAAAGCACGCCGACCTACAAGGAATGGCCCTTTGACAAGCGTTTTCACCTTCTTCTCAACATCGCTGTAGGCGGTGACTGGGGCGGAGTAAAAGGCGTTGACGAGGAGATATGGCCTCAGACCATGGAAGTGGACTATGTGAGGGTTTACCAGAGCCCCGAGATCAAGGCCATCACAAATTCAGGAGAAAAGTAAAGTGAACGAGAGATACAGGGTTAATGAAAGTGATTTTATAATTGAGGATTATGACCGCACGGCGCCGTTTTCCGGCTTCCTTCCCGGACTCACCGGTGAGGACGGCATCCCGATGTGGGCGTTTTACACAAACAGAGGACAGGCGCTTGCGAGCCTCGGCATAAACAGCAAATCCGAAGCCATCATGGAATTTAATCCTGCATGCACGGAGTATGAAAACACAGCGCTCAAGGGTTTCAGGACTTTTGTGAAGCTTGACGGGAAGGTGTATGAGCCTTTCAGATACAGAGGCGACGCAAAACGCACGATGTTCGTGAGAAAGAACAGCCTTAAGATCGAGGAAGTGTCAAAGGATCACGGCATCAAAGTGAGCGTAGACTATTTCATCCTTCCCAAAGAGCCCATCGGAGCGCTTGTGAGAAGAGTGAAAATTGAAAATATCAGTGGAAAGACGGTCTCAGTGGAGACGCTCGACGGCGCCGCAAAGATAATACCCAGAGGCATCAGCAACGGACAGTTTCAGGAGATGGGAAATCTCTTTAAAAGCTGGACCGATGTAAAGAACGTGAAAAACAACGCGCCAATCTTTGCAATGCGCGCATCCACGGATGATTCCGCGGAAGTGGACGAGATCAAGGGCGGTTACTTTTACACCTCGGTGATGGATGGAAAGACAATGCCTTTTATCTGCGATCCGGAGGAGATATTCGGGTTTGATACGTCCCTTTGCTTCCCTGTGGCATTTGAAGACAGGGGCGTTTTAGAGATTCCTTCCTGCAAACCTGTGGTGAACAAGGTTCCGTGCGCTTTCACACCCATTTCGGCAACGCTTGAAGACAGAAATGTTATCACGTGGACATCGTTCCTTGGCTTCGCGCCTTCGGAAGAGATGCTTAACGAAATGATCGGGAGATTCACGGGGCATGGCTTTGTTTCTTCAAAGTTCGTGCTCGCAAATGAGCTTGCGGAAGAACTCACAGCGGATGTCCGCACCGAGACGGCATATCCCATGTTCAACAAATATGTCGAGCAGTGCTATCTCGACAACTTCCTGAGGGGCGGTTATCCCGTTGTGGTCGGAGATTCGGTGCTCTATCTTTACAGCCGTAAGCACGGCGATCCCGAGAGAGATTACAATTACTTTACCATAGACGGCGAGTATTATTCCCAGGGCAACGGCAATTTCAGGGATGTCTGCCAGAACCGCAGAAACGACGTTTTCTTCTGCCCGGGACTTAAAGATCACAACATCAGGTCATTTGCGAGTCTTATTCAGCTTGACGGCTACAACCCACTTGAGATAAGGCCCGCGACCTTTACGGTAAAGCCCGGCAAAGAGGAGGAAGCAAAGAAAGTGCTCCACGATGCGTTCGGGTGCGACTTGATCGACAAGGCGGTCGAGGGCAGGTTCAAGCCCGGTACCGTGTTCCGCGAAGCATCACGTAAGGGCGTGAAGCTTAACGCCGATCCGAAAACAGTGATAGGGCATCTTCTGGCTTTTTGCGACGAACACGTTGAAGCGGGCGCTCTTGAAGGCTATTGGAGCGATCACTGGGATTATATAATGGATCTCGTGGACAACTACAGGACAGTATACCCGGACAAGATGGAGGAAACTCTTTTCTCAGGCGGATACCCGTTCTATGACAGTGAGATCCGCGTAAAGGAAAGAGCGCGTACTTATGTGGAAGACAGGGAAACGGTCAGACAGTACGACTCTGTGGAAAGAGTATCACGTGACGATCATGGCTTTGTTCAGGGACAGACCAACTGGAAGAAGGACAAAGACGGAAATATCATCACCGTTTCGCTTTATGCAAAGCTTTTCATTCTGGCGCTCGTAAAGTTCGCGTCAATGGACTCCTACGGGATGGGTGTTGAAATGGAGGGCGGAAAGCCCGGCTGGAATGACGCGATGAATGGCCTGCCTGCGATGTTTGCGGGTTCCATGCCCGAGACCTTTGAGCTTAAAAGGCTTGTGAAGTTCCTTCTCGAATATGCGGATACGGCATCGCTTACTGTTCCCGCAGAGGCCGCAGAGCTGTTTGAAAAGATAGACGAACTTGTAAAAAGATATCCTGTTCCCGCTTCTTTGGACGAAGAAGCAAACGGAAATGGCGGCACAAAGGATTTTGTCTACTGGGATGAAGCAGCATCCGCAAGGGAAGGATACAGAAGCAGGATATACGGCGAGATGAGCGGGGATATGAAGGAACTTGCGGAAGAAGACGTGAGAAACTTCCTTCAGGCAATCCAAAAAAGGATCGATCTCGGCATAGAAAAAGCGAGAAAACTCTGCAATGGCAGCATCCCCACATATTTCACCTACGAGCCCACCGAATGGGAGATACTTCCCACCAGCGACGGAAGAGGAAGACATAATGCAAAGGTGAAGGGCTTTAAAGCAGTGATCCTTCCCGCGTTTCTCGAGGGCCCTGCCCGTTACCTTGCGGCAACCGCAAAAGACGCGGCAGCTGTGCATGAAAGCGTGATGAACAGCGGGCTTTACGACAGAAAGCTCAAAATGTTCAAGACCAGCGAGTCCATAGAGGAACTGCCGCTCTCCTACGGAAGAGTCAGGGCTTTCACACCGGGCTGGCTTGAAAGGGAGAGCATCTTCCTGCACATGGAATACAAATACCTTTATGCGCTTTTGAAGAACGGGCTCTATGACGAGTTTTACAAGGCTTCGAAGACAGCGATGATCCCGTTCATGGATCCAGAAGTTTACGGCAGGAGCACGCTTGAAAATTCCTCATTTATCGCTTCAAGCGCAAATCCTGACGAGAGAGTTCACGGAAGAGGCTTTGTCGCAAGACTTTCAGGCTCCACCACCGAGCTTATCAGCATGTGGATTAGGATGTTCATGGGAGACAGAGGTTTTTACACGGAAAACGGTGAGCTCAGGCTCACGCTCAGCCCCGCGCTTCCCTCAGACTTCTTTGACGGACACGGAAATGCCGGCTGGACCTTCATGGGACAGTGCCGGATCGTATATCACAACAAGACAGGTAAAAACACCTACGGCAAAGACAGGGCGAGAGTAGTCTCGATGAAACTCCTCACGACTCACGGGGACACCGTGGAAGTGGCGGGTGACACGCTTTGCGGAGATATCGCGCTCACGCTCAGGGACGGCGGCTTTGTCCGCATCGATGCCGAGATGGAATAAATATCACGGAGATTTTTATGAAATACTGGCCTGCCCAAAAGGCAATATGTTATTCGGGATACAGAGAAGGACAGTCCCCGCTCACGGGGATATGCCCAAGTTATGCCGAAGTGGAAGAGGATCTCAATATCCTTGTGGAGGACGGCTTCAGATACATCAGGATGTATGAACCGAATTCTCACGCGCGCACAGCGCTGAGAGTCATACGCGACAACAAGCTTCCTCTCAAGGTTATGCTGGGGATCGACCCGAAGCGTGAGTTCAACAATGTCGGATGTCACTGGGTAAAAGAAAGTCTTAACGCAAACAGGCTGCAGAAAAACGCCGCATACAACGACAGGATGCTCAAAAGCCTCATCACTCTTTCAAAAGAGTATGAGAAGGAGATAATGTGCGTTTCCATCGGAAACGAGAACCGTCCCGACTGGGGAGCAGATCTTGTGACGGCCGACCGTCTGATCGAATTTGCCGGAAAGTTGAAGGAAGGCTGCAGTCAGCCTATCACCTACAATGAGGGTACACACGAATGGCTTGCGCTGGAAAAACTGGTCGAGATCCTTGACGTTGTTTCCATCCACAGTTATCCCCTGTGGAACGGCGTCGCAGTCGACAAAGCGCTCGAGATGAACAAAAACGACTACAGGCTCATAAAGAACAAATATCCTGACAAGGAAGTGATCTTTACCGAGTGCGGATGGTCAACGATGAGCAACGGCAAAGGAATGAGCGAGGCTCAGGCCAAGGAGGAATATCAGAAGATCTATATCGAGAGCCTGTGGAAATGGGCCGAGGAAGAAGATATACAGGTCTTTATCTTTGAAGCTTTTGACGAACCGTGGAAAGGCAGCGAGGACGCGACGGAACCGGAAAAACACTGGGGAATCTACAATGTTGACAGGACCAAGAAAAGCGTCTGGAGGATGAGATAATGGTAACCATTAAGGATGTGGCAAGGGAATCGGGAGTGGCGATATCCACCGTTTCCAATGTGCTGAACGACGTCGGGAATGTGAGTCAGGAAACCGCGAAGCGCGTGCTTGAAACGGTTGAACGGCTGAAATATGTCCCAAACGTAAATGCAAAATATCTTAAGACAAACAAAAAGAACACCATCGGTCTTTTTGTTTCGAGCGTGCAGGGTGATTTCTACAGGCAGCTCGTACAGGCGGTGCATCTGCAGTGCAAGATCAACGGCTATATCCTTAACATCTATGTAAGCAATGAAAACACGAGTGAAGAGATATACAGCATGATAATCGGGTCAGGTGTCGAAGGTGCCATCATCATGAACGACGGTATCGGAGACAACTACATCGACAGGCTTGAACGTCTTAACATGCCTATCGTCTTTATCGACAGGGTATACAGCTCGGAAAGGATATCGAGCGTCACGATAGACAATGGTTTTGGCGTTACACAGGCACTGGAATATCTGGTAAAACTCGGACACAGAAAGATAGGCTATTTTCACGGAGTCGACAACTTTGATGAAAAAGCGCGTTTTAAAGCCTTTACGGAGACCATGGAGAGGTTTGGGCTTTCGGTCGAGGAAAAATATATGCTGAACGGTTTCTTTGAGGAAGCGGTGGCATACAGTGAGATGTACAAGCTTCTCATGCGCGGCGGAGAGCTTCCCGATGCTTTCTTCTGCGCAAACGATGAGATGGCGCAGGGCTGCATAAGAGCCATGACCGCCATGGGCATACGCGTTCCCGAACAGATAAGCGTCGTGGGATTTGATGATTCCATTCTCGCTCCTCTCTACAGACCGGCGCTCACAACGGTGCATGCGCCTGTTGTGGAGCTGGGCAGCAAGAGCGCCACTGAGGTCATAAGGCTTGTAAGACACGAAGGCGATGATTCGGGTATATCGGTAAAACTCAAGCCTTCGCTGGTAACGAGGGATTCCTGCCACATTGTCACGGAGTAGGAAGTTTTTGATCCTGGAGAATATGATCATGCTTAAGTTTATTGACGATCACGGAACATTTGAAATTAAAAATGCAGGTGCGAACTCGTACCTGTATTTTCCTGTATGTAACGAAGCCGGGATAATGGGATCGGTAACGCCCACGCTTTCCGGAGATCTGATGACGGATCAGAACCATTTCATTCTTCAGCCGACAAGCGTGGAAGATCTTCACAACAACAAGTCTTCAAGGAATTTCTGGCTGAAGTTTGAGGACGGCGCGATGCGCTCCGTCACAGGCGTGTCGGTATGGCAGAAGGCCGAGGGTCTGGAGGAAACGACGGTGCGCGGAGGTCTCCTCTGGCATGAGACCGAGAGGGTTTTGCTTTGCAAAAACACACGTATCAGGGCAAATGTGACAAACTTTGCCCCGGCTGCTCCTGTGACCTGCGAGATCATGAGAGTGTGCCTAAAAAATGAGGGCGACGGCCCTGTGACTTTTTCGCCCATAGCAGTGATACCGCTTTATGGACGGTCTGCGGCTAATCTTCGTGACCACAGGCATGTCACAAGCCTTCTTCACAGGACAAAGACAGTGAAATACGGTGTTACACTGACTCCCACCTTGAGCTTTGACGAAAGAGGCCATTTGAAAAACGATACCACATATTTTGTCTGCGGTACCGACAGCAGCGGACAGGCGCCCGAAAGCTTTTTCCCCACAGTGCTCTCGGTGACGGGTGAGGGCGGGGATTTTGAAATGCCCTTCGGAATAATGAACTCCGACAAGGGCGTGGAAGCGGGCCGTTCATTTGACGGTGTGGAGTCCGTGGGAGGGCTCTCGTTTAAAAAGTGTACTCTTAACCCCGGGGAACAGGCAGAATATCTGGTCTTCATCGGGGCGGGAGACTATGAAGAAGCGATCAGTTCCTTTGGCAGTTCGGAGTTTGTAAGCAGAGCGCTTGATGAAAACAAGGCATACTGGTATTCAAAAGCAAGACAGAGCCTTGATGCCTGCGGCAATGCAGCGGAAATTCTTGCCGGACAGGGGCTGGATCCGAGCGACATAAAAAACTGCCTTCTCTGGGTTGCGGCGGAACCGGTGCTCAGGCGGATCTACGGCTGTTCTTTCCTTCCGTATCACGATTACGGAAAGGGCGGAAGAGGATGGCGCGATCTTTGGCAGGACTGCCTTGCGCTGATGATAGGCGATCCGTCTTCAGTGAGAGACATGCTCGTAAATTATTTCGCGGGAGTGCGCGCGGACGGTACAAATGCGACGATAATCGGGAAAAAGCCCGGAGAATTTCTGGCTGACCGTAACGGCATCGCAAGAGTGTGGATGGATCACGGCGTCTGGACCTGGATCACGATGAAGCTCTACATGGAGCTTTCCGGCGACATGGACGTGCTTTTGGAAAAACAGGTTTATTTCAAGGACATGCTTTGTATGCGGGCAAGAGGAAGAGATGAGGCGGCAGCCGGGACAAAAAGCGCTTCGACCATACTTCTTGACAACAAGGGTGAGGTGTACAAGGGAAGCCTTTTTGAGCACATGCTCCTTATGCATGTCACGGTCGCGTGCGACGTCGGAGACCACGGAAACATGCTTCTTCGTGGAGCAGACTGGAATGACGCACTCGATATGGCTCCCGAAAAAGGCGAAAGTGTCGCTTTTACAGCGGCTTATGCCGGAAACATGCGTGAAATGGCGGAATATCTTGAAAACAGAGGCGGAGAAGTATCACTTCTAAAGGAGCTGTGGACTCTGACTCAGAAGCTTCACAGCATTTGCATAAAGACCGGTTCAGAGATCGCGGAGACGACTTCCGAAAAGAGGAGAGTGCTTTCTGAGTATTGCAGTACTGTAGCGCACTGCGGTTCCGGAGAAAAGGTGAAGGTAAACGCAAGAGATCTTTCGGAAAAACTACGCGATATCTCTGACTCGATCATAAGCTATATCAGACAGAACGAGATGCTTCGGAAAGATGATCTTTCCTGGATCAACGGCTATTATGACAATGAGGGGAAGGCTGTGGAAAGCCTTGAAGACGGAAGGATAATGCTCACAGGGGCGGTTTTTGCGATAATGTCATCTGCTGCCGGAAAAGACGATGTGGCAAGGATGATAAAAACCGCCGACAGATACCTTTTAAGCAGGGAGTCGGGCGGATACAGACTGAATGTCAGGTATCACGATGAAGAATATTATGCCCGCAATATGGGCAGGATGTTTGGTTTTGCTTACGGCAGCAAGGAAAACGGCGCTGTGTTCTGCCACATGGATGTGATGTACGCTTACGCGCTTCTCGAGAGGGGCTTCAGAGATGAGGCGGTCAAGGTCATCGCGGGGCTTTTACGGCAGAGCATGGACTTTGAAAAAAGCCGCATGTATCCCGGAATACCTGAATATTTTGACATGAACGGAAGAGGGATGTATCCGTATCTTACCGGCGCCGCAAGCTGGCTGCTGCTGTTTTTGTACAGACTCGGTAAAGACGGTCGACAGTGAAAAGGAGGCTATGAAACATGAAAGCATATCTTACGGACCATTCAAAAAAGATATACTGGCAGGAATGCCCCGCATTTGAGGCAGGAGAGAACGCGATGCGCACCGTGCGTGTTTACAGGGATTGCAAATACCAGACCATCAGAGGTTTTGGCGGCGCTTTCACGCAGAGCAGCGGGTACAACCTGCAAAAACTCCCCAAGGACAAGCAGCGGCAGTTCATCAGCGACTATTTTTCTGCAGACGGACTTGACTACAATCTTGGAAGAGTGCATATCAACAGCTGCGATTTTTCGCTCGGAAATTACGCATACCTTAAGGACGCATCTGAGCCTCTGAACAATTTCGATCTTTCGGAGGACGAGAAATATATCATTCCGATGCTAAAAGCGGCGGGAGAACACGGAGAGCTTGAACTTCTGGCGTCTCCCTGGAGCCCTCCGGCATACATGAAGACCAACGGAGAAATGAATCACGGCGGAAAACTGAAACGTGAGTTTTACGGTGACTGGGCCGCATATATGGTAAAGTTTGTGCAGGAATACAGAAAGCGCGGCATAAACATAGCCATGATAACCGTACAGAATGAACCTGCGGCTGTCCAGACCTGGGATTCCTGCATTTATGAGGCGGATGAAGAGGGCGTGTTCGCGGCGTCATTCCTCGGTCCCGCGCTCGAAGCGGCAGGGCTTTCGGATGTCAAGGTGTTTGTCTGGGACCACAACAAGGAGATACTCTTTGACAGAGCCTGCACTTCGATGAGCGTGCCGGGAGCGCATAAATACATAGGCGGTTTTGCTTTCCACTGGTACACGGGAGATCATTTTGACGCTGTAAGGCTCACTCAGGAGAGATTCCCGGACAAAGAGCTCCTTTTCACCGAAGGCTGTGTCGAATACAGCCGTTTTGCGGGATCCGATGAGATAGGCAAGGCCGAGATGTATGCTCATGACATGATGGGAAATCTGAATGCCGGAGCAACTGGCATCATCGACTGGAATCTGCTCCTTGACGCGAAGGGCGGTCCGAATCATGTGGGGAACTTCTGCGCGGCGCCTGTAATGTGCACCGAGGACTTCTCGGATTATGAAAAGCGCCTCAGCTATTATTACATCGGGCATTTTTCGAAGTTTGTGAAGAAAGGCGCGAAGAGGCTCGCTGTGTCGAAGTTTTCGGATGAACTCGAGATCGCGGCTTTTGAAAATCCGGACGGCAGCGTTGCGGCTGTCATCCTTAACCGCACCGATCATGATGTGTGGTTTGCGCTCTCCGACGGGAAAAACTCGAATTATATCACACTGCCCGCGCACAGCATAATGACTGTTGTAAGATAGTGCAGGGTATCAAAAAAGAACGCGTAAAGCGTTCTTTTTTGGTGCCCTGCAGACGAAGGGACTTGAACCCTCACCCACTTGCGTGGATATGAACCTGAATCATACGCGTATGCCAATTCCGCCACGTCTGCAAACGAATGAATTTTACCATCACAGCAGCGAAAAGTCAATCGTAAAATTTTTGTAAAGTATCGGGAAATGTGATAAAATCATAGAGTGGTTTTGCCGATATTACTTCCGAAGAATAAGATTTGGATCTGTTTTTGTGCAAAAACAGATCCAACTGTAAAGGGGCTGCTCATGGACATCAAAAAAAAGCTCATAAATGCATTACTTATCCTTGCTGTTGCAGGTGGACTCGTCTGGGTGATACTGGCGCTTCCGACGGGCACGACAGAGACGTACGGGGGGCTTACGAGAACTCCCACACCGACTCCGACAGCCACTCCGACTCCCACACCGCGATGCAAGGAACTCATCGTTGAATGGCACGGTGACGAAGTTGTTGTCGGGAATACCTTTAATACAAACGACCTGCATGTCTACGGCATTTTCACCGATGACTCCATGAAGCGGGTATATGACTACACGCTCAGCACCGAAGAGATCACAAAGGTTGGCGAAAACAGCATCATAGTGAGATACCAGGGAAAGGTCCAGAGAGTGATCATCCCGGGGAAGGAAGAGCTGAAGGTCGTCGAACTCATAGCGGAGTACAAGGGCAAAGGCGTCATCGTCACAAACGAGATAAACAAAGACGACATAGAGGTCTATGCATTTTACAACTGGCCTGAAAAAGACCCGCTTAAATTGAAATCAAGCGCTTTTTCCATCACCCCGTCAAAAGTCACCAAAATGGGTGAGAACACGATCACCGTCAAATACGGGGATGTGACCACGACCATTGAAGTAGAGGGCCTTGAAAAGGAAGTAAAGGACGTCGAGTGCACATACCTCGGTAAGGGCGCTCTGGTGGGCACAAAGCTCACGAGGGAAGATTTCCAGGTGAAGGTCACCTACAATGACGGAAGCTATGCCGTTCAGGACAAGTTTTCCATCGTAAACCCGAGGATAATGGATGAGGGCGACAACGTCATCACAGTGACCTGGCAGAATTACATGTTCGACGTTACGGTGCCGGGAATAGCAAAAGACAGGCTTGCCGATGCCTTCGAAGGAATAGGTGACTATGATGCGAGCACTGTCATCGTGATGATTGTTAGTAACGACAAGCGCGTTAAAACTATCTCAGTGGATCCCGTGGAGCAGAAATACCTCAAGGAGGCTGTCGACAGGGTTGTTGTGACCACCAAGTACATCGGTTTTGACGTGAACTACAAGGATCCCGAAGTCATACTGGAATTTCCGATCCTCACAAGAGTCACCAGACCTGACGATTACGACCCCGAAAAATTCGGAGTTTACTATACACCGAACAGAAAGACCATAATGGCACGCGTAAACGGCGAGTACATCGATGATGAGCAGAAGCAGTACGCTTTTTACATGTGGGAGCCCGGAACATACGCGATCCTTGAGGAGATAAGCAGTAAGCTCGTCACTTCGATCTCCGTCCTTGAAAACTATATCACGATGAAAAAGGACAGGACCTATTCACTTGAGCCCGTTGTGAGACCTTTGTCCGCCGAAAACCAAAAGCTTACCTACTGGTCGAGTGACGAGAAAGTCGCCACGGTAAGCGACACCGGCAAGGTCACGAGCGTCGGCGCGGGCAGATGCGAGATATGGATCGAATCCACGGACGGCTCAGGGATATACACTATCGTGACGGTAAATGTCAAAGAAAAATAATAATAGATTTATCGATATTTAATAAAACGAGGCTGCTGCAAAGCCCCCTTTGGTTGCAAAAGTAGGCGGAATGTGATATTATAACTGTGTGTGACTTAAAAAGGTCAAGCTCGGGGAGGCCCAAAATGGATAAGATAATTACCATAAGCAGGCAGTACGGAAGCGGTGGAAGAGAGATCGGAAAAAAGATCGCAGAACATTTCGGCATACCGTTTTATGACAACGAGCTGATAACACGCGCCGCAAGAGAAAGCGGATATGCGGAGACCGCCTTTGAAAATGCTGAAAAAAAGGCGACAAACAGCCTCCTTTATTCCATTGCCATGGGCATGAGCGCCTACGGCAGTCAGGAAGCAGGCTTTTCACATCTGTCTCTCGATGACAGGATATACCTCGCACAGTCGGACATCATCAAAAAATGCGCCGAGGAAGGGCCCTGCGTTATCGTAGGACGTTGTGCGGACTATATTTTAAAAGACCGCACGGATGTGGTTCATCTCTTCGTCTATGCGGATCTTGATTTCAGGATCCAGAGGGCGATACAGATCGACGGAGTGCCCAGGGAAGAAGCGGAATCCGTCGTCATCAAAAAGGATAAGCGCCGTGCCAACTACTACAATTACCATTCAGGTGAAAAGTGGGGCAAGGCATCAAATTATCATATGTGTCTCAATTCCGGATTTATCGGGATCGAGAATGCCACACAGTTGTTTATCGACTTCTTGGAAAAGGCTTGAAAAAGGTCCGGCGTGACACGCCGGAAACGGACCACGGACGGTTCGTCATGATTCGGGAAAGGAGGTCCCGAGATGCCATTTTTAAGTGTTTACAACAACCTAATACAAGGCCATGTGATGATGCGCCAGACACGTTTCGACACGCATAAGCGTTCGGAACTCAAAGAGATCTACCAGCGCATCAGACGTATGAACGTGGACCAGCCTTTCTACAAGGTGGACTTTGACGACGATACGCAAAAGTACACGCTTGGAGTGAAGGACAGAGCGCTCGAGCTCACTTCTTCGCTCAAGGAACTCAGTACAGACGATGATTCCAATGTATTCAAACAGAAGGCTGTTATTTCCACACGGCCTGATGACGTTGAAGCCGAGACTACGGACGGCTTCAACAGAGAAGATTTTGATGAGCTTGAGATAAATGTCCTTAAGCTCAGCGAAGCACAGACAAATTCAGGCAGAATGCTGTCCACCGGTGATGTGAACCTCCAGCCTGGACAGTATGGTTTCACCGTAGGCATCGAAGACAACTATTTCGCTTTCCAGTTTAATGTTTCCGAAGGCTCCTCCAACAGGGAACTGCAGACAAAGCTTTCGGACTTCATAAACAAGACCAAGATCGGCCTGAGCGCCAGAGTGGTCGCGGAACGCGGCATGTCACGCATAGACCTCGCAATGAAGGCCAGAGGCACGCAAAATGCTGACGGAGTGGCTTTCAGGTTTGAAGACACAAAGCGCCCCGACAATGCTTTCTTCGGAATAGTTGAACACTTTGGTCTCAACCACATCACACAGAAAGCATCAAACACACAGTTCACGGTAAACGGCACCGAGATAGTCACAGCCGGACGTGAATATGTGCTCAACAACGGACTTAAGCTCAATTTCTTGGATACAACACCAAAGGACGACCCTGCCATCGTAAAGCTTGTGGTGGACGACCGCCCTGTTGTCGACAAGATAGTGGGCTTCGCTGAAAAATACAACTCGTTTATCGACTTTGTAAAGGGCGGCTTTGCGAAGATCAAAGCTTCCGGAAAGCTCCTTTACGAAATGGGCTCAACCATAGACAGGTACAAGGATGTCCTCTCGGAGAACGGTATCAATCCGGGCGACGACGGAAGACTGGTAATAGATACCGGAAGGATGACGGAAGCTATCAGGGACGGAAGACTCGAAAAGGTCTTCGGCAGCGACAGCCCTGTCACACTCGGGCTTATGAAGCGCTTCTCGGATGTGACGATCAATCCGATGGATTATATAGACAAAAAGATCATCACATATCCGAACACCTCGGTAAAACAGCCTTACAGCCCGTACGTTACCTCCGTTTACAGCGGACTGATGTACAACAACTATTGTTGATATGCCGAAAGGCTTAAAATGAAGACTTGGGATATCTTGAAATACATCAGACGGTTCACGACACTCACCGCTATTTCCACGGCGGTGAGTTTGTTTGCTTTTCAGGGACCCGTCGCAGCTTATGCTTCGGTGCAGGACTACAACGATCCGTTCCTTGACGGACAGTGGGCGCTGCACAACACAGGAAAATACACCTACTATTCAAACAGCTACAACTATACCGAAGCCGGGACCAAGGATGTTGACATCAACCTTTTCGAAGGATGGGATGTCTATCCGCTTAAAAAGGATTCCACGGATGAAGTGATCGTAGCGCTTATAGACACAGGCGTCGATATCACGCATGTCGACCTCGCACAGAATATCTGGGTAAACAAGAAAGAAATCCCCGCAAATGGCATAGATGATGATAAAAACGGATATGTCGACGATGTAAACGGCTGGGATTTTTATAATGGTGACGGCACTGTCTTTCACGATCAGACCTATACGGATCATCGCAATTCGTGGGGAGAGGAGGATCACGGAACGCATATAGCCGGGGTCATCGCCGCAGCTGCAGGGAACGGCAAGGGAATAGTGGGCGTTGCCTCAAATGTGAACGTAAAGATCATGGTGCTCAAGGTGAACGGCGGAATGAAATCTGAAGGAAGCGCCGCAAATGCCGTGAAAGCCATCAAATACGCCGAAGCAATGGGCGCCAAAGTGGTCAACATGAGCTGGGGCACATATTCCTTCGATCATTCGCTCTATGACGCAATGAGCCGGTCTTCGATGCTTTTTGTATGCGCCGCGGGAAACGACGGCAGCGATAACGACAGTAACCCCATGTACCCCGCAAGCTACGATCTCGACAATGTTCTTTCGGTGACCTATATAGACTCGCAGGGCCGTTTTGACCTCAGCAAAGTCACAAACGGCGGCGGAAATTATGGCCTGAAGACCGTAGACATAGCGGCTCCCGGAAAGGACATCCTTTCCACAGTGTCGGGAGGATATGCCTACAAATCGGGGACGTCTATGGCTGCGCCTTTTGTGACGGGCGTTGCCGCGCTGTGCTATGCTTTTGACAAAAGCTTTGATGCACTGACCGTAAAGAGACTGATACTCAGCAATACAAAGTCACTGAGCTCACTCTCGGGAAAGATCGCTGTGCCCGGCATACCTGATGTGTATGCTCTCGCAAAAGCGCTTTCCACACGTGTTTCCGACGAGACCGCGCCGAGGATCGAGCTCTCCCAGAAGATCGAAAACGGAAAAACGACAGTGACTGTGAGCGCTTTTGACGACGGGACGGGAGTAAAACTCATTAAATACGCACCTTCAACGGTAAACAGGGACTTCTTTGAAAACGACGGCACCGTGATCGCAAACGGTGAGGCGTTGAAGCTGACTGACGGTTATTATACGTTTTATGCCGAAGACTATGTCGGAAACACCGTCATAAAATCAGTGTTCATAGGAGAGGACAGGATGAATCCTGTTTTAAAAGCCGCCTTTTCGACCACCGATGATTACAAGTCGTATGTGATCGACATATCGGCAAGCGATGCCGAGAGCGGGATAAAGGTGGTCAGATATATGTCCGGAAATGTCCAGCGTGACAAGATAAAAGCCGACGGAAAAGAGCTGAAGCTTTCGGACGGCTCTGCAAGCTTTACCGCCGACATAAAGACCGACACGGTTACCGTTTATGCTGAAGACAACTACGGAAACGGCACTGTCGAAGTGGTAAGACTAAGATTCCAAAAGGCTGCAGGTCTTATGCTCAGCATGACCGAGGGCCACATCTCAAGGAACGGCAGCTATGAGCTTAAAGCGTTTGTGCTTTCCGCAGGCTCGACCGACAAGATCAGATTTGAAAGTTCAGACCCCAAGATCGCATCTGTCAGCGCAGACGGTGTGATCAAAGGCGCAGCAAAAGGAAAATGCACAATTACAGTGACCACACAGAGCGGGATCACCGCCACTTGTGTGATATATGTGGATTAAGCTTATGCTTATAGATGAGACCGAACACCTTATCATACGTGAATGGGAACCTTGTGAAGCGAAGGAAGCCGCGGAGCTTCTTTCGCTTTTTGATTCCAAAGCCGGTTTTGACGAAGAAAAGGTCCTTTCATACATCGACGTGGCTTATGGCTTTTACGGATATGGTTATTGGGGCGTTTTTGAAAAGAAAAGCGGCAGGATGATCGGGCTTGCGGGGTTTCGCGAGGGAAGCTGTCCGTTGGAGATAGGCTATGCCGTGCGCGAGGAATACAGAAACCGCGGATTCGCGACGGAAGCGGTAAAAAGTCTGACTGAGTTTGCTCTCTCGGATTTTTTGTGGGTCGTGACAGAAGAGGACAACCACGAAAAAGAAGAGGAACTGTTTTGCGAAGCCTCATCGGACAGCGCACAGATAAAGCTGTTCGGCCTGTTTTACGAGGAAAAGCTTCTGTGCTACGGAAGAACAAAAAAAGACAATATCGCATCTCAAAGAGTGCTGATAAGTAATGGGTTTAAGGAGATAAGATGAAAAAAGGCGAGATTTACGAGGGTATCGTAAAAGAACTGAAATTTCCAAACAAAGGAATAGTGGAGTCGGAAGGGGAAAAGTGTACAGTAAAGAATACCATTCCCGGACAGAGGATATCCTTTCGCGTGACAAAGAGCAGGCATGGCGACAGCGAGGGAAATCTCCTTGAAGTCCTTGATAAAGCGCCGAACGAAGCAGTGATCCCAAACTGCCCTCATTTCGGAAAATGCGGAGGCTGCGCGTTCCAGTCACTTTCTTATGAGGACCAGCTCTCTTTAAAAGAAAAAGAGGTTCTAGATCTCTTAAAAGACACAGAGATCGGTAAATATGATGGTGCGCTTGCAAGCCCTGATATTTTTGGCTACAAGAACAAAATGGAGTTTTCCTTCGGAGACGAGGAAAAAGGCGGAGAACTTACACTGGGACTGCATAAACGCGGCTCTTTTTACGATGTTGTGCCCGTTCCGGGATGCCGTATCGTATGCGAGGACGTTCGAAAGATCCTTATTGCGGTACTTGAGGAATGCAGAAGGCAGAAACTTTCCTACTATCACAAAATGAAGCACGAAGGGCTTCTCAGACACCTTATGGTGAGACGCTCCGATTCTACAGGCGAGATATTGCTCGGACTAGTCACCACAACACAGGAAAACATCGATCTCACGGCTATCTGCGACAAAGTGCTCTCACTTGACCTTTCCGGCAGGATATCAGGTTTTCTGCATATCATAAACGATCTTCCGGCGGACACTGTGCAGGCCGAGCGCATCGATGTGCTCTACGGTAAGGATCACTTTTATGAAGAGCTGCTCGGACTCCGCTTTAAAGTCACGCCCTTCAGCTTTTTCCAGACAAATTCCAAAGGCGCGGAAGTTCTCTATTCCACGGCACGTTCATTTATCCTGCCCTCAGTCTCGGGGCGTGATCCTGTGGTATTTGACCTCTATTCCGGCACCGGAACGATAGCTCAGATGCTGTCTCCCGTTGCAAAAAAGGTGATAGGTGTGGAAATAGTGCCCGAAGCCGTGGAATCCGCAAAGGAGAACGCCCGCCTCAACAATATAGAAAACTGCGAATTTATCTGCGACGATGTTTTAAAGGCCCTTGATACGATCGAAGAGCGCCCGGATTTCATCGTACTCGATCCTCCCCGCGAAGGCATCCACCCCAAAGCACTTCCGAAGCTCCTTGAATACGGCGTGCAAAACATGCTCTACATATCCTGCAAACCCACATCCCTCGCCCGCGACCTTCCGGCATTCATTGCTGCGGGGTACAAAGTAGAGCGCCTTGCGATGGTCGATATGTTCCCATGGACGGCAAATATTGAAGTCGTGAGCCTTTTGCAGAAAATGAGCAACACCCGGGAAAGAACGATCGATCTGGGTGTTGAAATGGAAGACTATCATAGGATCAAGAACAGAACGGAGGTGCCTGCAGATGCCACGGAATGATAATGAAAAATGGCAGATGGACCTTGAAGAATATATCAGACAGGGAGAACCTGAGCAATCAGAGAAATCCACTGCGTGAGATATTTGCCGAGAACTCATGGTACTTCAGAAACTCACTTGCCAGAGCCAATTATAATGATCTGGGCAAGGGTATCAGCGCTACTACAATATATTTAGAACGATTTTTTGAAAACCTTCTGATGGGGTATCAGAATGAATTAAAGAATAGATTTATCCATGTGGATTACAAGGAACAAAGTGCAATTCAAAGTGCAATTGAAAAAGATTCAAAGTGCAATAATTGCACTTTGGAGGAATTGGCGATTTTAAAGGAATTACTAAAGAATCCTTCGATAACGCAGAAAGAATTGGCCGGGATAATTGGAAAATCGGAAAGAACGATAAAGACACGCACAGTTGAAATGCAGGAAAAAGGATTAATCCGCAGAGAGAACGGTAAGCGTAACGGAAGGTGGGAGGTACTGGTAAAGCTGTGATGGATACTTATGTTGATGAAAGAGACTACACCCTTTTAGAAACTGACAAATATACTTTCTTTGTTCTTAAGCGGATCATGGGCGAAAAATGTGAACTTCTTCTGACTGACCACGAGAGACTGATCCTTTGCTTTACGGGACATCCGTTCCCGGTTTGGATATGGACAGCAGATGATGCATCAGAAGAAGAAATGGAAAAGGCATATCAGCTAGCCAAAGAAAAAAAGTTACTCACCGGAGAATATCATTTTAACATTAAGTATTCTCTTGCAGAGTATTTCATAGGACGAGCAGCGGAAGATGGATTAGAGTTGAAAATCTCCACAAATATGTTTGCATATGACTGTCTTAACCCTGTCAAACCGAAAACAGAGGCAGAGGGAGAGATTTACCGTTGTGAGATGAAAGACTTAGAAGAGGTAGTTGAGTTTCTGGCGGTGTTCCACGATGAAATTGGCATTGATCAAAAGGATAATAATGGTTACAGGAAAGATGCAGAATCTTTTATCAATACAGGGAATATGTATCTTTGGAAGGATGAAAAGGGGCGGAGCGTAGCAAGCTGTAAGTATGCGCCAGCCGGAGATATGGCATCGATAAACCTTGTGTTCACACGCCCCGAGTATCGCAGAAAACATTATGCGGAAAACCTTGTTTATCAGGTTACGATGAAAGTGAAGGAAGCAGGATATGTACCGATGCTTTATACCGATGCTGATTATGAGGCGTCAAATGCATGTTATGAGAAGATAGGATATATTCTTCGCGGCAAGTTGTGCACAATCGGTTAATGTATCTCGTAGTGAAACAGATTAAGATTCCACAAAAACATTTTGATAAAACCATAAAAATGCATATAATACACATGTGGTTATTGGAACTGTAAACACACCATCAACAGGAGGAGGAACAAGATTATGAAAAAGGCAAGACTGTTGGCATTGGCAATAGGCGTAGGTCTTACCTTGGCAGCATGCGAAGGTAAGGAACCCGATACCAAGCCGGAAACTAATGTTGAGGAAGCGGAAGAAGTTGAAGAGGCAGAAGAAGAGGTTGTTGACCCTGTGGTTAAGTATCCTGCGAACATCGATCCTTCAATGATCCATCCCGGATCATTAAACAGCGATGAGGACACTTCAGACCGCTGGTATCCCAATGGAGATACTTCTTCGGAGCTGACCTTCACCCTTACCCAGACATCCAAGCGCGATGACTGTGTTGGCCTGGCATTCTGCCAGTATAAGGTTCTGGATGGAAAAGATGATGACCTGATCGATATGCCTCTGCGTGACGGTGGCAACGGACATGCCATCACCGGTGAGTTCACCTTCATGAAGGATAAGAGCGTAACTTATGATTATGACTTTACGTTCCAGGATAACTTCACCTGTTACGATTTCAAGACCGGTACCGTATGGAAGAGATGCCATCCGGATTTCGGCTGCAAGGATCAGCAGTGGTATAACGATGCATTTGCAGGCCTGGTTGCATACCGTGACCTTTCAAGCAGCAAGTATCAGCAGATCGTTCTGAATGAGGATGGAACCTTCGTGGAATCCGTGACCGGCATGGATGATATGATGGGACGCTGGGAAGTGCAGGCAGCCAATGTGCTGATGCTTATATATGATAATGCCGAGGATGCAGGCATCCAGGTAGTGGATGCAGGCTCACTCCTTGAGGACGGCGGTGAGAGCGGAAGCGAGACTACCTACAGCAACAGCTGGCAGCAGGAGTTCACCATCACTGCAGACGGAAAGGTTACCGAATTCGGTCTTTTCCCCGTATATGACGATGATATGAACCTTACAGGTTATAAGCCTGCATTTGAGCTTACCACAAAGGCAAACCTGGAAGCACTCCAGAAGGAAAAGGAAGAGGCTATAGCAGCAGCCCTTGCAGCAGGAAGCCCTTATCCGAATCCTGAGGTAGATGACATCATGGATATAACTCTTGATGGTGTTAATCTTGACCAGGAACCGGACTACGTGATAGAGAATATCGAGTGGGATGATAAAGAGGCTGATAATTACAGGGATAAAGTTTCGAAGCTTATGAAGAGCGAAGAAGCGAAAGGCTGCGTATTTGAGCTTCACGGACAATTTGTGAACGGCGGTTTCAAGTTCTTTACTGCTGACGGCGCACATTCCATGATGGGTATGACCTGGTTAGCAGGCGGTGGAGACAAGCCTGAAAATGACAGGGATCTTATCATTAAGGGTGTTCTCTGGCAGTACGGTACCAACTGGTATGTATTCTATGATCTGGATCATGTGACATATGTAGACTAAGGTTCGGAATCTAAAAGAGGGGCTGTCGCTTTTGATGATGAAAATCATCAGGGCGACAGCTTTTTTTCTTCAAAAATGAGTTTTGTCCGGGAATTATAAAGACATTTTGATAAAATATATATTAAGATGGGTAAAAAGGAGTTACAGAATAGTGGATTTGCGGGATTGCTACATGGAAGAGGATTTGTTCCCCAAAATCTTTACCGATTATGAGGAGAGGGAATACGGAATCCTTTTCTTTAATACTGATAATAAGGATTCTTATGATTCGAACCATGCAGTGATATATAAAGATAAGATTCATGATCTGCAGCATGTGCTTTCGGATATTACCGAGTTTTATAAGGAAAAGGGATGCAGGCCCATCATATATCAATCCATGCTGGATGATAACTGGTTCGATGAAATACAAGAAGAACTCTCGGTGGCCGGATTTAAGAGTTGGATCGAAGGCCAGGAATATATGCTCCAGGCTGACGAGAACAGGATTATTCCCAACCCTGATATTACAGTCAGAAAAGTTTCGGAATGGAGCGATGGTATAGAGAATGTATTTATAGAAGCAGAAGAACCCTGGGAAATCAAGGTTGCGAAGAAAACACTGGACTGCCCGGAATCATGGATGTTTGCAGCAAGTATGAATGGTAAGATTGTCGGATTATTGTACGGACATATTTCAGAGAGGGCCTGCCGGGTGGATTACCTTATCATATCCAAGAAACACAGAAAAGCAGGTGTCGGTCGTGCTCTGTTTTATAACTATGTGGAGTGGTGCAGACATACCGGCATTGATAATGTCTATATTTGGCCGGACGGAGAAACGCCCAAAAGAATATACGAAGAAGGCGGCTACAGAGTGGTTGAAATCCGCAAGGCAGGACGCGCAGTATTGGGAGAATAGCAAGGATAGACAGATAATAGATTAAGCCGGACAAAACGGAGCATAAACAGACAGGATTTCTTTTGCAGTTCCGTGTAGTATTAAT
>JAEEGH010006836.1_pt1 | contig 27760 bp, 25 predicted proteins | sample 9134181 | NCBI WGS metagenome assembly JAEEGH01 (sample SAMN16246544, study PRJNA631951) | gut metagenome | biome: gut microbiome; feature: rumen; material: DP-attached | host: Bos | place: Iran: Karaj | collected 2018-10 | reverse complement strand
CGATCGAGAGACGTATGGTGTTGCGGTTGATGCCCTGATCTTTGAGCTCATCGTCGTTAAGCTGCGAATGTGTGGTCGATGCGGGATGGATAACCAGGCTCTTAACATCCGCTACATTTGCGAGCAGCGAGAATATCTGCAGTGCGTCGATGAATCTCCATGCCTCGTCCTGGCCGCCCTTGATATCGAAGGTGAATATCGAAGCGCCTCCGTTCGGGAAATACTTCTCATACAGAGCGTGATCGGGATGATCGGGCAGTGAAGGATGGTTTACCTTTTCTACCTTGGGATGGTTCTTCAGGAACTCAACGACTTTTTTGGTGTTCTCGGCATGGCGCTCGAGTCTTAAGGACAGTGTCTCCACGCCCTGCAGGAGCAGGAATGCGTTGAAGGGTGAAATGGTGGCGCCGGTGTCGCGGAGCAGGATCGCGCGGATGAATGTAACGAACGCTGCGGGGCCAACGGCATCATAGAACGAAACGCCGTGATAGCTGGGATTGGGAGCCGCGATGTTCGGATATTTTCCGGAAGCCTTCCAGTTGAACTTGCCCGACTCAACGATGATACCGCCAAGGGTGGTTCCGTGTCCGCCGATGAACTTGGTAGCGGAATGAACTACGATGTCAGCGCCGTGCTCAATGGGCCTGATCAGATAAGGAGTACCGAATGTATTGTCCACAACTACGGGCAGGCCGTACTTATGAGCGATAGCGGCGATCGCGTCGATATCCGGGATATCGCTGTTGGGATTGCCGAGGGTCTCGAGATATACGGCTCTGGTGTCATCCTTGATTGCAGCCTCAACCTCCGCGAGACTGTGCGCATCGACAAAAGTGGTGGTGATGCCGTACTGGGGAAGTGTGTGCGCGAGCAGGTTGTAGCTGCCGCCGTAGATGGTCTTCTGGGCTACGATGTGACCGCCGTTGGCCGCAAGAGCCTCAATGGTGTATGTGATCGCAGCCGCGCCCGATGCCAGCGCGAGAGCGGCGCTGCCGCCTTCGAGAGCCGCGAGTCTCTTTTCGAGAACGTCCTGAGTGGAGTTGGTGAGTCTTCCGTAGATGTTTCCCGCGTCAGCGAGTCCGAAGCGGTCGGCTGCGTGCTTGCTGTTGTGGAATACATAGGAAGTGGTCTGGTAGATCGGTACCGCACGTGCATCCGTAGCCGGGTCTGCCTGTTCCTGTCCAACGTGTAACTGAAGGGTTTCAAATCTGTAGTCGCTCATAATCTTTATTCTCCTTTTATTTTGATTTATAATGTAGTCATGTAGTCATGTAGTCATCTCGCGAACTCTGTTCGCTCGATGTACGTTTGCTCGGCACTCAGCCGCACTTCGTGCGTCTGCCGTTCGTATCGGTGCAATCACAAGCCTGCGGCTCGTGATTGTACCGATATCGTCCGGCACTGCTCCGCAGGCTGAGTGCGCTCGCTTATCGCGCAAAAAAGCCCGGGGGCTTATGCTTTACTCCCGGGCAAATGGCTTACAATATGCTGATGCAGTATTATTGTTTTTTATCGGGGCGCGCGGATGCACAGTCGTACGCCCCGGCCATTTCTGATGCCCGGGAGATGCGCATTCGACAACACATGACGATATTGGTTACGATTGCTGATCTGTTCATCACGACGCCTCCTTTTTTATAAGTTAATCGTAATATAACACTATCAACCTACCGTGTCAATAGGTGAATTGAAAAAAATTTTTCCTGTTGTATTACCCTATTACCCTGAGGTATAATAGGTAAAACAACTGGGAGGCGGTAATATCATGATTTCTACGAGAGGAAGATATGCGATCAGAGTGATGATCGACCTGGCTGAAAACGACAACGGCAGTTATATCCCCTTAAAGGATATCGCAGCCAGACAGGGTATTTCCAAAAAATACCTTGAGATAATAGTTAAGGATATGGTGGCGGGCGGACTGCTCGTCGGAGCCAGCGGAAAGGGCGGCGGCTACAAGCTCTGCCGCAAGCCCGAGGAATATACGATAGGAGAGGTCATCGAGCTGATGGAAGGCACGATGGCGAGTGTGGCATGCCTCGAAGCCAATGCCGCGCCCTGCCCGAAGGCGTCCGAATGCCGCACGATCGCGCTCTGGGCCGAGTATTATAAGCTTACTCAGGATTTCTTTGGCAGCAAGCACCTGAGCGATCTCATCAGGAAATAAGGTAAACGGGAGATTCTTATGCACGGAACAACGGTAAAGGGAACTGTCAGATACACTTTGCTCAATGTCGCGTATTTCGCGGCTTTTTGTACCGTGCACGCGTATGCCGCGGTCTATCTTATCGCAAAGGGTTTCAGCAACACCGAGGTCGGCGTACTGCTGGCGGTCGCGAATATCGTATCGGCTGTCCTGCAGCCGGTCATAGCCGATGTCATTGACAGACCCGGGTATCTGACGAACAGGCGGTTCATCATGATCTCCGTGCTCGTGATACTGGCGGGCTCGGCTGTACTGCTGTTCCTGCCCGGCAATAAAGCGGTGATCTTCTTTATATATGCGCTCATATATATGATACAGTTTGCGTATCAGCCCGTGATGACGGCGCTCTGCTTCGAATATCAGAAAGCGGGCTGCAGCATCATGTACGGTCTGGCGCGCGGACTCGGTTCGGCGAGCTTTGCGGTAACATCGATGATCATCGGCGGTATTGTTGAGAGAAACGGCGTATCGATATTGCTGTGGGTTAATATCGGTACGATGATCGTTTCCGCATTAGTCGTTTATATCTTCAGAAAACCGGAGCCGGCCGATAATGACACGGCAGGCACAGATACCGCAGCTGCCGCAGGCAACGGTGAACGTGCCGGTGACGGTGAACCGGATAAAGGCGTGGCAGCTTCGGCAAAGAATAAGACCTCCATCGCCTCGTTCGTGGGCGCGTATCCTGCGTTCATGCTGTTCCTTGTCGCAGCGGTCTGCTTTTTCTTTGCCCATAATATGATCAACGATTTCATGATCCGCATCATAAATGAGCTCGGCGGCAATGAAACGGAGCTCGGCTACGCGACATTTCTGCAGGCGATACTCGAGCTGCCCGTTATGGCGCTGATAGCGCTCGTACTCAAGAGGATATCGGCGGAAAAGCTGCTGGTGTTTTCGGGATTTGCCTTCTTTGTTAAAATACTCATCCTGATCTTTGCGGGATCGATGCCGATGATGTATCTGAGCCAGTCGTTCCAGCTGTTCGCGTACGCGGTATTTATCCCTGCAGGCGCCTATTATGTCAGCAAAACGATGGACGCCTCGGACCAGGTAAAGGGACAGGCATTTATCACGAGCGCGATAACTGTCGGCGGAGTTTTTTCAAATCTTGTCAGCGGAGTGATACTCGACCGCTCGGGGATCAGGGCGATGCTGATCACGGGAACGGCGGTCTGCGCGCTCGGAGTGCTGATCGCGTATATAGCGATGACAAAGCTCCCGCACCGTGCCGGAGCGAAAAAGGATATGAGACATGAACAATAAGAAATTCAATCTTATCAGCATATGGGTGATAACCGGTACGCTTGCGGTGCTTACCGGTCTTCTTCTCATATTCTTTATCGCGTTTTCAGGGTCTTTGAGCAGCCCGCACGATGATGTGACCTACGGGAAATACTATGTGCTGATCACGGACAATCCCGGTTCGTCGTTCTGGCAGTCGGTATATTCTTCGGCGCTGGAGGAGGCTAAGGAGCAGGATGCCTATGTCGAGATGATCGCTGAGAATCTTTCCGGCGACTATGCGATGACCGATCTCATGGAAATGGCCATCGCCGCGCGCGCGGACGGCATCATCGTGACCGCGGGAGAGGCGGACGGCATGACAGAGCTTATCGAAAAGGCTTACAATGCGGGCATCCCTGTGATCACCCTGCTCAACGACAATACCAACTCAGAGCGCCTCAGCTTTGTCGGAGTGGGCAACTATAACCTCGGCAAGGAATACGGAAAGCTCATAATAGATATGGCCAATTTCAGGGAGTTTGCCGGAGAAACGATAGATGTGACGGTGCTGCTCGACGCGGGCTCCGAGGATTCGGGACAGAACGTGCTCGCGGCCGCGATCCAGGAGGCCATAGAAAAGGATATCCCCGACGCGGTGGGCAGGCACAAGCCGATAGCGATCAGCCTCGAGGCTGTTGACGCTTCAAACAATTTTTCCGTTGAGGAGTCGGTCAGAAAGCTCTTTGTCAGCGGAAAAGAGAACATACCCGACATAATCGTGTGCCTTAACGAGAACGATACGAACAGCGTATATCAGGCCGTTGTAGATTACAACGAGGTAGGCCGCGTAAATATCCTCGGATACTACGATTCCGACGCGATCTTAAAAGGCATCGAAAGAGACGTTATCCGGGCGACGCTTTCGATAGATACGGGGCAGCTCGGCAGATACTGCATCGACGCCCTGACGGAATATTACGAAACGGGCAATACGAGCCAGTATTTTACCGCGGACAGCTATGTTATAGATAAGACGAACGTCGGTGAATACAGGAAGGGGGAACAGCATGATCAATAAGATCAAAGGTCTCCCCTTAAGGATAAAGATGACCGGCATCTCGCTGGCCGTAAACATGCTGGTATTCATCATCAATATCGTTCTCCTGGTGGCCATGAACAGGATGTCGGACAGGATCGATACCGTATATAAGGCCAATCTGCAGCTGAACGAGATATCCGCGGCGATCAAGGACGTGCAGGACAGCATGACCGAGTATCTGGATACAAAGACCAGTGACTCGCTCGAGGATTATTACCGCAGCGCACAGAATTTCGCGGAGATGACCGAGGTGCTCGGCGATGAGATAACGGACAGCAGGCTCGGCAGGATGGAGCGTTCCGTGAAAAACATGTCGGCCGCGTATCTTGATGAGGTAGGCCAGACCGTAGACGCGAAACGAGGCAGGAACGTAGAAAAGTACAGGACCCGCTACGAGGAGGCCACGCGGCTGTACGGCTATATCAACAACTACATATACAGCCTGAACAACGAGCGATTCATGGACAATACCGAGAGCTACAGGGAGATGCTCACGGCGTTCAGACGCTTCGAACTGTTCGGAAACCTGATCATGGGAGCGGTTATATTCACGACCGCGCTGCTGATACTTAACCTTACGTCAAACCTTATGAGGCCTTTGAGGTCGCTCGCCGGCATGGCGGACGAGGTAGCGAAGGGAAACTTCGAGATCTCCACGGTTCCCGCGGAGTCGGACGATGAGATAGGCGTAGTGACCAGGGCTTTCAACAAAATGGTCGCCAGCGTTCAGGATTACATCGAGAAAATACGCCAGAGCGCTGAGAACGAGCGCATCCTTAAGGAAAAAGAGCTGATGATGGAGACACACCTGAAGGACGCGCAGCTCAAATACCTGCAGGCGCAGATCAACCCGCATTTCCTGTTCAACACGCTGAACGCGGGCGCGCAGCTGGCAATGATGGAGGGCGCGGACCGCACCTACGAGTATGTGCAGGTCATGTCCGAGTTCTTCAGATATAATGTCAAAAAAGGCAGCAGGACCGTAACGATCGGTGAAGAGCTCGAGCTCGTCGACAACTATATCTACATCCTGAACGTGCGCTTTTCCGGCGATATCCATTATGAAAAGGATATAGACGCCTCGCTGACGGATGTCGAGATGCCCAGCATGATCCTCCAGCCCATCGTCGAAAACTGCGTGAACCACGGTATACGCGAGATGCTGGGCGAAGGAAAGATAAAGATGAGCGTCTACGCGCTCGATGACACGGCCTGCATCAGGATAGAGGACAACGGAGCGGGCATGGATGAGGAGACCGTCGAACGCTTAAGGAACGGCCGTCCCGCATCGGATGAGAAAAAGGATTCGAACGGCATCGGGATGGATAATGTCTATGCCCGCCTGAAGCTTTTCGCGGGAACGGACGACTGCTTCTCGATAGAGAGCGACGGACCCGGCAAGGGCTCGAGATTCACGATCTACCTCGATATAAAGGGTTCACGGTATCGTTGACGCACACAAAAGGACCGGCGGATAGCGGCCGGACAGGAGAGACGATGTACAAGATAATGCTTGCAGATGACGAAGGCATAGTCATCGATTCATTGAAGTTCATAATACAAAAGGAATTCGGCGATGACTGCGAAGTGGAGTTCGCAAAGACCGGACGCAATGTCATAGAGCTCGCGGAGACCTTCCGGCCGGATATCGCGGTAATGGACATACAGATGCCGGGCATCAACGGCATAGACGCGATGCGCGAGATACGCAAGACCAACGACAAGGTCGTGTTCATAGTCATGTCCGCCTACGATAAGTTCGATTACGCGAAGGAAGCGATGAAGCTCGGCGCGATCGAATATATCACGAAGCCCATGGAACGCGGCAGGATCGTATCCGCCCTCAAAAAGGCGATGGTCATGGTCACCGAGGAGAAGAACCGGCGCTCGAATGACCTGATGATCAGGGAAAAGCTCGAGACCGTCATCCCGATACTCGAAAACGGCCTGATCTACAATATCCTGTTCCATGAGTATTTCGACGAGGACATAGACAATTACAAGACCATGCTCGGTCTCCACGCGGAGAACGCCTATATGATGGTGCTGGTATCGGGTGACGCGAAAGAGGGCAACCATATGACCAACGCCCTCGGCTCGAGCGTTAAGCTGCAGCAGAACTACAGGGAGATACGTGAGTATATCAAGCTGTATTTCAGCGGCATCGTGGGCTCGGTAATGAGCAACAAGATCGCGGTACTGGTGCCCTGCGACTACGAGGAGATGGAGTACGGAGAGCGAGTCAGGGTCATTACGAACGCTCGCGAGATGATACATAAGCTGAGCCATACCATGGACATCGCGTTCAGGGTAGGCATCGGAAAGGTCAACAGGCTGGCCAGGCAGGACAATTCCTACAGGGACGCGATCAACGCGCTGCTGATGACGACCAACACGGTCGCGCATGCCGACGATCTGCCGATAGGCTGCGATTTCGAGGGAGAATACCCGATCGATCTCGAACTGAGGCTCTTTGAGGAGATCGCGAAGGGGCGCACCGAGGCTGCGCTCAGTGTCGCGAGGGATTTCTTCGACTGGATCAAGACCAAGGACATCATGGATATCCGTCTGAAGATCCTCGAGTTCGTCATGCGCGCCGAGACCATAGCGTACGAAAAGGGACTTACCTATAAGATCGAGGACCGCCGCGATTATCTGCCGACGGTCATGCGCGCGAACGACGCGGAGAGCCTCTGGGAGTGGTTCAAGGACAGGCTGATATTCTCGGGCACGAGCATTTCCGAGAAAAAGACCGAGACGACCAACGATGTCGTGGAGGCGTCAAAAGCCTATATCGAGGCCAATTACACAAAGAACATCACGCTCGACGACCTGTCGATGGCGGTAAACATCAGCTCGTATTATCTGAGCCGCATATTCAAGGAAAACACGGGCGAGAATTTCATCGATTACCTGACCAGACTGCGCATAGAACACGCGAAGGAGCTGCTTTCCACCACTCAGTACTCGATGAAGGAGATAGGCGTCATGTCCGGGTATTCGGACCCGAACTATTTCAGCAAGTCTTTCAAGAAAAACGTGGGTGTGACTCCCACGGAGTACAGGGAAGGCAAATGACCGGATAACGGAGGGGGAACAAGTGAAAAGACCGACAGCATTGGCTCTGGCCGCGATCGTGATGATTAGTGTCATGCTCGCGGGCTGCAAGCCGGGGGAAAAGACCGTTGAGAAAAACGACGGGGTTGAGGACGACCGCATCGAGATCGCGATGAGCTTCGACTCGTTCGTCATCGAGCGCTGGCAACGCGACAGGGACGTTTTCGTTTCTACCGCAAAGGAGCTCGGCGCCACCGTTAATGTCCAGAACGCTAACGGCGACGTGGAAAAACAGAAGGAACAGATAGAGTATTTTATCAAAAAGGGCGTTGACGCCATCGTTATTGTCTGCATAGATTCCGACTCACTGAAGGAGACCGTTCAGAAGGCAAAGGATGAGGGGATAAAGATCATAGCCTACGACAGACTGGTCACCAACGCGAACGCGGATCTGTACATTACCTTTGACAACGAGATGGTCGGCACGATGATGGCCGAGGCTCTGGCAGCAAACGGGGCTGAGGGCGGGAACGTGCTGATGCTGCAGGGTTCGCCGCATGATAACAACGTTCCGGCCGTGGAAAAGGGATTTAAGGCAGTCTGCGCCGATAAGGGAATGAGCATTGCCGACGCCATTTTCTGCGACGGCTGGAGGGCAGAGATCGCGGGGGAGTACATCTATGAGAACGAGGATATCGTAAAGAGCGTTGACGGCATAATGTGCGGAAACGACAACCTCGCGGGACAGGTTATCAGGGCTCTCTCGGAGAAGAGACTGGCAGGGGAGATACCTGTGGTCGGGCAGGACGCGGACCTCGAGGCATGCCAGAGGATAGTCGAGGGCACCCAGGCGATGACCGTGTACAAGCCGGTCGAAAAGCTCGCGAAGCGTGCGGCTGAGTGCGCGATCGCGCTGGTAAAGGGCGAGAGCATATTCAGCGCCGATCTGTCCACGATAAACGACGGGACCTACGATATCAGGTATATAGGCCTGACACCGATAGCGGTCACAAAGGAAAACCTTGACGAGGTCATCATAGGCAGCGGCTTCCATCTGAAAGAGGATGTTTATCTGAACGTGCCGGAGGACTAATGGTAATTTTTTGCGTTTTAAAATGCAGTGCATGACAAAAAAGTGCACTGCATTTCTTTTTTTCAAAAGCAAGTGGGTAAAATAATCAAGATTCGTCAAAATTAATTCCTACCGGGGTATGGTATGCTTTTTTTGCAACAATTAATCACCACTATTTCAGGAGGGCATTTTATGAAAAAGATTGTAGTTTTATTACTCGTTCTGGTCATGGGTCTTTCCACTCTGACCGCATGCGGTAAGAGCTCGGGCGGAACCAAGGTTGGCGTTTCGATGCCTACAAAGGATCTGCAGAGATGGAATCAGGACGGCGACAACATGAAGGCAAAGCTTGAAGCAGCAGGCTACACCGTTGATCTTCAGTACGCTTCGAACGACGTTCCCACTCAGGTTTCACAGATCGAGAATATGATCAGCTCGGGCTGCAAGGTTCTGGTTATCGCATCTATCGAAGGCGATTCGCTCGGAACTGTTCTTGAGCAGGCTAAGGAAAAGAACATCAAGGTTATCGCGTATGACCGTCTTATCATGAACTCTGACGCTGTTACCTACTACGCAACATTCGATAACAACATGGTAGGCGTTAAGCAGGGCGAGTACATTGAGTCACAGCTTAATCTGAAGAGCGGCGCAGGCCCCTTCAACATCGAGCTCATCACCGGTGACCCCGGCGACAACAACGCAAGATTCTTCTTCGGCGGCGCTATGTCGGTTCTTCAGAAGTACATCGACAACGGACAGCTCGTTGTAAGGTCCGGTCAGAAGGATTTCGATACAGTTGCTACACAGAGCTGGTCGACAGAGAACGCACAGAACAGATTCGACGCTATCATCGCTGCTTACTATGCAGACGGAACACAGCTTGACGCTGTTATGGCTTCGAACGACTCAACCGCTATGGGTGTTACCAACTCCCTTATCGCCAACTACGAAGGCAACCACAGCAACTGGCCCATCATCACCGGTCAGGACTGTGATAAGGCTAACGTTAAGAACATGCTCATCGGCAAGCAGTCTATGTCGATCTTCAAGGATACCCGTGACCTCGCAGCTAAGACCGTAGAGATGGTTGACGCTATCATGCAGGGCAAGGATGCTCCCGTTAACGATACCACGACTTACGACAACGGAAAGGGTATTGTTCCTTCATACCTTTGCGAGCCCGTATTCGCGGATGTTAACAACTACAAGAAGCTGCTCATCGACTCGGGCTACTACAAGGAGTCGGATATTCAGTAACCAATTAAAGACGGATGCGCAGGCGGGCTCGTCCCGCCTGTTGCGCGTCCGAGACACATAAAGATAGAAAGGGAGGATTAAAATTGGCTAAGATTCTTCTCGAGATGAAAAACATAACCAAAACCTTCCCCGGTGTGAAAGCACTCAGCAATGTTAATCTGCAGGTGGAAGAAGGCGAGATCCACGCTCTCGTAGGCGAGAACGGTGCCGGAAAATCCACATTGATGAATGTCTTAAGCGGAATATATCCTTACGGTACTTACGAGGGGGACATCGTCTACGACGGCGAGGTTTGTAAGTTCAACCATATCAAGGACAGCGAGTCAAAGGGAATCGTTATCATTCACCAGGAGCTCGCGCTGGTTCCTTATATGACTATCGGCGAGAACATGTTTCTCGGAAACGAGCGCGGAAGCAGATTCCGCATTAACTGGAACGAAACGAACGAGCTTGCGGCAAAGTACATGAAGATGGTAGGCCTTAACGAGCAGCCGCAGGTTCTGATTAAAGATATAGGCGTGGGCAAGCAGCAGCTGGTAGAGATCGCGAAGGCGATGGCCAAAAACGCGCGTCTGCTTATCCTGGATGAGCCCACCGCTTCACTTAACGAGGAGGATTCACACGCGCTGCTCAATCTGCTGATCAAATTCAAGCAGAACGGCCTGACCTCCATCATCATTTCACACAAACTGAACGAGGTTTCATACGTTGCGGACAAGATCACGGTCATCCGCGACGGCTGCACGATCGAGACGCTGGACAAGAATGTCGATGATTTCTCCGAGACACGCATCATCAAGGGCATGGTAGGCCGTGAGATCGCGGACCGCTTCCCGAAGAGAGAGAAGCACATCGGAGACATCAAGCTCGAGGTTAAGAACTGGACGGCTTATCATCCGATCTACGCGGGCCGCAAGGTTGTCGACAATGTCGATTTCAATGTGCGCAAGGGCGAGATAGTAGGCATATCCGGACTCATGGGCGCGGGCCGCACGGAGCTCGCGATGAGCATATTCGGAAAGAGCTACGGCGACAATATTTCGGGTCAGGTATTCATTGATGGCAGGGAAGTTCACATGAACACCGTCAAAGAGGCGATTGCCCACAAGCTGGCCTACGTTACCGAGGACAGAAAGGGCAACGGACTGATACTTTCCAACACGATAAAGATCAACACGACGCTGGCAAATCTCGACGGAGTCAGCTCGCATAAGATCATCGACAAGGACAAAGAGTTCGCCGCTGCCGATGAATACAAAGCAAAGCTCGCGATCAAGTGTCCTTCGGTAGAGCAGAACGTCGGCAATCTTTCCGGCGGAAACATGCAGAAGGTGCTTCTGGCGAAGTGGATGTTCGCGAACCCGGATATCCTGATCCTCGATGAGCCCACAAGAGGTATCGATGTAGGCGCGAAATACGAGATCTACTGCATTATGAACCAGCTGGTGGCGGAAGGAAAATCGGTCATCATGATTTCTTCCGAGATGCCCGAGATACTGGGAATGTGCGACAGGATATATGTAATGAACGAAGGCAAAATGGTGGCCGAGCTCGATGCGTCCGAAGCATCGCAGGAAGCCATCATGTCACACATCATCAAAGCCGGTTAAGGAGAACTTAAAATGACAAATACAAAATTACTTGATTTTACTAAAAAATATACGATGATCATCGTACTGGTCCTGGTATTCGGACTGTTTGCCATTTTGACCGGAGGAAACATCCTTCTGCCGGCAAATATTTCCAACATCATTTCCCAGAACGCGTACGTTTTCATCCTTGCTACAGGTATGCTGCTCTGCATCCTGACAGGCGGAAACATCGATCTTTCGGTCGGTTCGGTAGTATGCTTTGTCGGAGCCGTGGGAGCGAAGCTCATGGTTGAGCTCGGCGTTCCGATGATCCTCACGATCCTGATCATGCTGGTAGTAGGTACCGCGATCGGTGCTTTCCAGGCTTTCTGGATCGCTTATGTAAGAATACCTCCGTTCATCGTAACGCTGGCGGGCATGCTGGCGTTCAGAGGTCTGAGCAACGTAGTGCTGAACGGTCTTACCGTTTCGATCAAGGACTGCACTTCCTTCGTAAATCTGTTCGGCGGCGGCGCAAACTGCTATATCCCCGACGTTTTCCATTTCGACGGCATCAACGGACTCTGCCTGATCGTGGGAATCGTGCTGGCGATCGGATTTGTTGCGATACAGCTTAAGAGCAGACTTACCAAGATCAAGAAGGAGTACGAGGTTGAATCGGCTGTGGCTTTCTGGGTTAAGACCTTACTGATCGCGCTCGTTATCTTCGCGTTCGCGTTCAGACTGGCACAGCACAAGGGTATCCCGACCGTACTTATCTGGGTATTCCTCGTTATCATCATCTACGCTTACATTACTTCCAACACGACCGTCGGCCGTTCGTTCTACGCTGTCGGCGGCAACGAGAAGGCTACAAAGCTTTCCGGTATCAATACCAATAAGGTTTACTTCCTCGCATACACCAACATGGGTCTGCTTGCGGCACTCGCGGCAATGGTTACCATCGCGCGTCTGACCTCCGCACAGCCTACCTACGGACAGAACTACGAGATGGACGCCATCGGCTCCTGCTTCATCGGCGGCGCTTCGGCTTACGGCGGAATCGGTACGGTTCCCGGCGTTATCGTCGGCGCGGTTCTCATGGGCGTTATCAACATGGGTATGTCCCTGATGGGTGTTGACGCCAACATGCAGAAGGTTGTAAAGGGTATGGTACTTCTTGCCGCGGTTATCTTCGATGTAGTATCGAAGCGCGGAAAGTGGTTCGCAAAAGGCTGATCACGCTGATTACTGTTTCTTCATAATTTTCAGGGTGCCTGTCACCATAAACTTTTGTTTATGGTGACAGGCACCCTGACTTTGTGGTATAACGGGATTAAGGGAAATTCTGAATAATATTCGGAGGCATGATGATATGATCGTGGCAGCTTCAGTCGATAATGCGATACGCAGTTTGTTCCAGATGATAGTGATCGTTGACGGTGAGACGGAACGGTATGAGATCGTCGATCATAACAGCGAGCTCGACAGCATATCCACGGGCTCGGAGGAGGATACAAAGCGCGGAGAGTTCAGGGCGTTGTGCAAAAGCTTTAAAAAGCATATCCATCCCGCGGACAGAGAGGAGTTCAGAGAGTTTACCGACAGGGAGCATTACGCCGGGCGGCTGGGGACTCATGTTCATGTTTCCATGGAATGCAGGATCAGGCATTCGGACAGGAAATATTACTGGTCGGAGCTCGTTATGTGCAACACCGCGGAAGAGGACAGCACCGCGGGGTGCGATTTTGTTTTCATGGTCAGGGACATCAATGAAAGAAAGAGAGCCGAGCTCGCGCGCGAAGCCGAAGACCGTGCGATACTTAAAAAGCTCCAGGATAAATACGACAAACTTTTCGAGGAGAACATGACCGATCAGCAGACCGGCTGCTATAACCGCAAGGGCCTGAAGTACTACTCGGAGATCGTCATAGAGGACGCGAAGAAAAACGACAGGCATCTGTTTGTGTGCGTTGCGGACCTGAACGGACTGAAATACCTGAACGACACCTTCGGGCATGCGGCCGGCGACGAGGCGATCGCCGTGGTATCGTCGGAGCTGAAAAACGCGGCTCCCACGGGCAGCAAAGCGGTCCGCATAGGCGGAGACGAATTCCTCCTGTTCGCATCGATCGATCCGGACAGCCCCGAGCCGGATGAATTTGCCGTAAAGCTGGACAGCGCGATCGAGGCGTACAACAAGTCACATTCCAATCCCTACAAGGTCGGCGCGAGCTACGGCTGGGTGCTGCTTCCCGCGAAAGAGGACATGACGGGACTGGACGAATATATAGAGATCGCGGATCAGAAAATGTACGAAATGCGCGTGATAAGAGACAAATACAGAAGAGAATAAAGTACTGCGGATAATGGCTGAGGAAGGATTGCAGAAATTACCGATTGCGGTATAATGCAATTAATGGGGAGGTTGAAAAACCTATGAAAAAGTGGAAGACCTGGCAGATCATTCTGTTTATAGCAATGTGCGTATGTATGAATGTTTGCGGAAGGCTTATAGCCGTTCGCTTTGATTGGCCTATCTGGGCCGATTCGTTCGGCACCGCTCTGTGCGCCTACATCGCGGGACCCGTGTGCGGCGCGATGGTCGGACTTTCGGGAAACCTGGCATACGGCGTGGTCAATAACCTTTCTGTCGCCTACTGCATCACAAGTATCGCGCTCGGCGTTATCGTGGGCATCGCGGCCAAGAAGAAGTGGTTTGCGCAGTTCTTCGGTTTCATGATGGCTGCGTCTCTTACCGTGCTTACGGCACTGGTCGTTTCGGTTCCCATCAATTTTATCTTTAACAAAGGCTTAACGGGAAACAAATGGGGCAACGGCGTTATAGCCTATTTTGTGACTAAAAAAGTGCCCTTCGTTCTCTGTGCCGTTATGGGACAGCTGGCCATCGAGTTTGCCGACAAAGTGCTTACGATCGCCGCTGTTTATATTGTTATTCTGATCAGACGCTGGTGGCGCAATGACCGCAGGGTAAAGGAGACCTTAAGCGGAGGATCCGCTGCGGCCGCAGTCATCATCATCTGTCTGTTTGCCGGCATTTCGAGCCCTTCGGCAGTTCATGCGGATACCGCGTATGTAACAGACACCACCGATTACAACGATTATGTCCAGAGCGTTTACAGCAGCAACAACGGACTTCCCTGCGGTGAGGCAAACGACATCGCGCAGACCAATGACGGTGTTCTCTGGATCGGTACTTACGCAGGCCTCTACCGCTATAACGGACGTGAGTTCCGCTGGATAGACAACTATGAGAGCGTTAAGAACGTCAACTGCCTGTATGTCGATGAGGAAGGCCGTCTGTGGATAGGAACTAACGACAATGGTCTGGCCATCGTGATACGTGAGGAGGTAGTAAACGTACTCGACCAGTCTGACGGTCTGCCCTCCAATTCCGTGCGCTGCATCACGCGCGCTTCCGACGGATACTATTATGTCGGGACCACCGGCAGCATGCAGATACTGGCAATGAATAACGGCCTCAAGGCTGTGAATACACTCGGGGACATCAACTATGCCGACAGCATTTCCGCGGACGAGCGCGGACATGTGGCGACCGTTGCGTCTGACGGCAGGCTGTTCCTGCTCAAAGAAGGAGAAATACAGGACTGCATTCAGCTTCCCGAGGGAGGCGAACTGTACAACTGCTGCGCATTCGCGCCCGGCGGGACACTGATGGTAGGTACCTCCACAAATCATATCTATTGCTTTGATGTGAACGGTGATAAGTTTAAGGAACTCAGCATGATCACCTGCGAGGATGTAGCAAGTATCAACAACCTCAATTATCTCAGCGATGGAACACTGTTCATCTCCACTGACAGCGGCATTTCCTATATGGATGTTAACGGCTATCACCGCCTGAATACAAATGAGTTCAACAATTCGATCGACAACATGCTCTTTGACTATCAGGGCAATCTGTGGTTCACGTCATCGAGACTGGGACTCCTGCGTCTGGCCAAGTCGCCGTTCAAGGATGTGTACGGCGCGGTAGGCATGGAGCGCAGGGTGGTCAATGCCATCGTTTTCTGGCAGGGCAACTATTACATCGGCACCGATAAGGGGCTCGATGTGGTGGACAAGGCCTGCAGATACAGGATAGAGAATACGCTTACCGAGGAGCTTGCGGGCAAGCGTATCCGATGCATGTATGTGGACAGCACCGGCCATCTGTGGGTATGCACCTATGGCAGCGGCCTGATGGAATATGCGCCGAACGGCGAATCGTGGGCATACAATGCGGAAAACGGCAGCTTCGGCAGCCGCGCAAGGCTCGTGACCGGGCTCTCGGACGGTACTATACTCGCGGCCGGAGATACGGGCATCAGTTTTATCCGCGATCATAAGATCGAAAAGACCGTCAAGAACGAGGACGGACTGATCAATTCGATGATCCTGACAGCCACCGAAAGAGGCGACGGAACGATACTTGCGGGTACCGACGGAGACGGCATCGCCGTATTGAAGAACGGTGAGGTCGTGGACATGATCACGCGTGAGGACGGCCTGAGCAGCGGCGTTATCCTGCGTACCGTAAAGGATCCCAAATCGGAAGGCGTGTTTATCGTTACGAGCAACAGCCTCTGCTATATGGAGCCGGGCGGAACGATCAGGGTACTCGACCAGTTCCCGTATTTCAACAACTATGACATCTGGGTAAAGGATGAGGATACCCTCTTCGTTATGTCGAGCGCCGGAATCTATGTGGTTGAGCGCGACGAGCTCGTTGCGGGCGTAGATATGGTATGGGAACTCCTCGATGCCAGAAGAGGTCTTGGTACATCCCTTACCGCCAACTCATGGAACTATTACAACGGCAATGGTGAGCTGTTCCTTCCGTGCGATACCGGAGCATATATAATCGATGTGGAAAAATACAACAGTGATGTGCGTTCGTACCGTATGCAGCTGGCATCGATACGCGTGGACGGCAAGCTCCAGCCTCTGCCCCGCACCGGCGCCATCACGATCGGACAGGGTGTCAGCCGTATAGAGCTGGCTCCCGAGATCCTGAACTATACCATACAGGAGCCCAATGTAGGTTACTATCTCGAACACTGTGATCCCACATGGATCATTGTTCCGCAGAACAGCCTGAACAACATCAGCTATTCGAATATTCCCGCGGGTTCTTACACTTTCAGCATCGCCATATTCGACAGTGCGGGTGAGCATATCCTCGAGAAACGCAGTTTTGAACTGGTCAAAGAAGGTGAATTCTACGAGAAAAGGGGCTTTAAGGTCTATATGCTCTTGCTGCTCTCGACTTTCCTTGTATGGTGCACCTGGTTCATTGTACAGAGACAGCTTAACAAGCAGGAGATCAAGCTGAACATGGCAAACGAGACAGTACTTGCGATAGCGAAGGCCGTCGATGCCAAGGATGTGCGAACTCATCAGCACTCCATGCGTGTTGCGGAATACTCCGAGCTGATAGCGGAAGAGATGAACTGCTTCAAGTGGTGGGAGCGCAGAAAGGCCCTCTCAAATCTCAAAAAAGCCGCGCAGCTGCATGATATCGGCAAGATAGGAATACCCGACGTAGTTCTGAACAAGGTCGGACGACTGACCGACGACGAATACGCGAAGATGAAATCGCATGTTGTGCGCGGAGCCGAGATACTCAAGGATTTCACGCTGGTGGAGCATGTTGAGGAGGGCGCCAGATTCCATCATGAGCGCTTTGACGGACGCGGCTATCCTGACGGACTCAAAGGCGAAGAGATACCGCTGTTCGCCAGGATCATAGGCGTGGCCGACGCTTTCGACGCCATGACTTCAAACCGTGTTTACCGTAATCATATGGACAGCGATTACGTTATGAACGAGATGAAGCGCGGCAGGGGCACGCAGTTCGACCCCGAAGCTCTCGATGCGTTCTTCCGCCTTGTGGATAAGCACGTTATCGATCTTGACCGTCTCTATGCCGAAAAACGTGCGGAGATCCAGATGGCTGTCGATCAGGAGGCTCAGGAAGAGCTGAAACGCCGTGTGGAAGAGGACAAAAAGATACAGGCTGACGAGATGAAGAGCGGCCCGGATGAAGCCGCAAAGACCGAAACGGCCGGGGATGCCGCAGCGACCGGGAAAGGAGATAAGGTATGAAGCGTGTATATATCACAACTGCGCTGACCTGTCTGGTCGTACTTTTCGCATTCATAGGTCTTTTCAGGGCACTGGATCTGTCGGGCGGACGGAGCAGCCTGAAGGTGGGTTTCATCTACGACAATGATGAGAGTACGCCGTATACCTATAATTTCTCGCTGGCCAAGGACGCGCTCGAAAAGAAATACGGAGACCGCGTGAAGATATTTACCAGCAGCAATGTGCTGGACGATGAGATGGAAGAACCGCTCAGGGAAATGGCTGAGAAAGGCTGCGACATCATATTTTTCAACGGTTACAGCGAACTGGTCGTAAAACTGGCCCCCGAATATCCGGATATCGAGTTCTGTCAGGCCTCTTACAGAGACATGAACGGCGTCGAAGTCCCTGACAACTACCACACATTCAAGGGCGAGGCCTATCAGGGCAGATACGTGAGCGGTATCGCGGCAGGACTTAAGATAGCCCAGCTGATCTCGGACGGTGTTATCACAAAGGATCAGGCCAATGTCGGATTTGTGGCCGCATTCCCCACATCCGAGGTTATCTCGGGATATACGGCCTTTATCCTGGGTGTGCGTTCCGTTGTTCCGGAAGCGACCATGCGTGTCTGCTACACTCATACATGGAGCAGCTACGCACAGGAAAAGAAAGCCGCAGAGAAAATGATAGCCAAAGGCTGCGTGATCATATCGCAGCACACCGATACGATAGGACCCGCCATAGCCTGCGAGGAGGCTCTGCAGGAGGGCAGACAGGTATATTTCGTCGGATATAACCAGAGTATGTCAGAGGTAGCACCGGGCTCGTCGCTTGTTACCTCGAGAGTATGCTGGGAGCCGTATGTGCTGGCGGCCGCGGAGGCTCTTTTCAAGAATAAGCCGATAGAGACAGTGGTTGCGGGACATATTCACGGACACGACGTTTCGGCCGGATTTGAGAGAGGCTGGGTGGAAATGCTGGACCTGAACGAGCAGGTTGCCGCGCCCCGCACCCAGACGGCCATGAACAACGCGATAGATCAGTTTAAGCGCGGAGGCGGAGATTTCGTATTCCGCGGCAATTATATCGGAGTTGATCCCGATGAGCCCACAAATACGATCAGTCTTAAGGGCGGCTACTCCGAGAACGCGAACACCTCGTATCCGCTGTTCGGGTACATACTGACGGATATCATAACGATAGAGGAATAAAAAAGAAGGGTGCCTGTTGGCACCCTGTTTTCATTTCTTTTTCTCAAGATCCTTCGCGTGAGCCTTGATCGCGTCAAAGGTCTTATCGCTGATATAATGCTCGACCCTGCAGGCATCCTCGGCGGCTGTCTCCGCGTCAACGCCCAGGTCGGTAAAAAGCTTTGTGAGCACGGTGTGGCGCTCGTAAATGCGCTGCGCCAAGATCTCGCCTGCCTTGGTAAGCTTTAAAGACCCGTCATCGTCCTTTTTGACGAGGCCCTCATCCTTTAAGAGTCCGATGGCACGGCTGACGGAAGGCTTAGAAAAACCCATGTGCTCGCCGACATCTATCGCGCGAACGGAACTCGACTCCTGTGACAGAACATAGATCGTCTCCAAATACATTTCTCCGGATTCCATCAGTGACATATCGTAACCCCCCTCAAGCAACATCTTATCATATTAGATTATACCATACAAATTACGAGTTGGGAAAAAATATTAAAAAAAAATAAAAAAGTGCTTGACAGGTTAGCTACGTCTAACTATAATGAGGAACGGTTAGAACAGACTAACTTTTTTGTTTGCACCTGAGTTAGATACGGCTAACAAAACGAAAAAGGGAGGAATAACATGATGCCCCTTATTTATGCGGAAGCGGGACAGCCCCAGATCATCAAAAAGATCGGCGGGAGTCCGGAAGTTAAAAAGCACCTGGAAGATCTGGGCTTTAATGTAGGCGGCGAGGTAAGCGTAATGAACTCACTCGGCGAGAATCTGATCGTAAAGGTCAAAGAGAGCCGTGTGGCTGTCAGTGATGAACTTGCCAGAAAAATAATGGTCTGAGGAGGAGAAAACATTGAAAACACTGAGAGACGTAAAGATCGGACAGACGGTCAAGGTTGTTAAGCTTCATGGCGAAGGCGCGGTAAAGCGCAGGATCATGGACATGGGGATCACCAAGAATACGGAGATCTATGTCCGTAAGGTCGCACCCCTGGGAGATCCCATCGAGGTAACGGTCAGGAATTACGAGCTGTCTCTGCGTAAGGCTGACGCGGAGATGGTAGAGGTTGAATAATACGTTAGCATGAACTAACAAAAGATCAGTAAGCGAATGATAATTGAAAGGACATAAATAAGATGAACTTACGTATTGCACTTGCAGGAAACCCGAACAGCGGTAAAACGACCCTGTTCAATGCCCTGACCGGTTCGAATCAGTTTGTCGGCAACTGGCCCGGAGTAACCGTGGAGAAAAAGGAAGGTAAATTAAAAAAGCACGATGATATCACCATCACCGACCTTCCCGGAATCTATTCACTTTCTCCCTATACACTGGAGGAAGTTGTTGCCAGAAACTATCTGCTCGGCGAGCGTCCCGACGCGATCCTGAACATCGTTGACGGTACCAACCTTGAGAGAAACCTGTATCTTACCACACAGCTTACCGAGATCGGTATCCCGGTAGTCGTAGCGATCAACATGATCGATGTTGTCAGAAAGAACGGCGACAAGATCGACATCGCAGAGCTTTCCAGACAGCTCGGCTGTAAGGTTGTTGAGATCTCCGCCCTGAAGGAGACCGGCATCATGGAGGCAGCCGAGGCTGCCATCGACGCGGCAAAGAATACAAAGACGGTTCCCCAGCACACCTTCTCGGGTCCCGTTGAGCATGCGATCGCGCATATCGAGGAAGCGATCGTTCACGATATGCCTGAGGAGCAGCAGAGATGGTACGCCATCAAGATCTTCGAGCGTGACGACAAGGTGCTCTCTTCAATGAATATCCCTTCGGACAAGCTCGCGCATGTTGAAAAGGATATCGCAGCGGCAGAGAAGGAGCTCGACGATGACGCGGAGAGCATCATCACCAACGAGCGTTATGTATATATCGCAGAGGTCATCAAGGCCTGCTATAAGAAAAAGAAGGCGGGCGCCCTGACAACGTCCGATAAGATCGATAAGATCGTGACCAACAGATGGCTCGGACTTCCGATATTCGCAGTTGTTATGTTCCTGGTTTACTGGATCGCGATGGTCGGCGTCGGCGCTTCGGCTACCGACTGGGCAAACGACGGACTGTTCGGTGACGGATGGCATCTGTTCGGTATCGGCGGCAGAGCGGCCGATGAGGCAGCAGAAGAGTACGGCGACGCTATGAGCGCTATCGGCGCATATCTTGAAGTAGACGCTGAAGACGAAGAGTTTGACGCCGATGCGGCTATCGCCGAACTGGAAGGCATCACCGGTCCCGCAACTTCCACAGTTGAGGTTGAGGATGAGGAAACGCTCGCGGTAGACGAGATGACGGTATACTACGATGCTGTTCCCGAGGACGCTGACGAAGGCGTTATCGGAATGTCCTTTAAGGATGCGGTCGCTTATGTTAAGGAGAACGGCTTTGAGGAGCCCGATCCCGCGGATTACGGAGTATGGGTACCCGGCGTGCCTGTTCTTATCGAGAGCCTTCTCGACAAGATCGGAACCGCAGACTGGCTCAAGAGCCTTATCCTGGACGGTATCGTAGCCGGCGTAGGCGCGGTACTCGGATTTGTTCCCCAGATGCTCGTACTGTTCCTGATGCTTGCGTTCCTTGAGGCTTGCGGCTACATGGCGCGTATCGCATTCGTGCTCGACCGTATCTTCAGACGTTTCGGTCTTTCGGGCAAGTCCTTCATTCCCATGCTGGTCGGCACCGGCTGCGGTATCCCCGGCATCATGGCATCACGTACCATCGAGAATGAGCGTGACCGCCGTATGACGATCATGACCACGACATTTATCCCCTGCGGCGCTAAGGTTCCCTTCATCGCGATGATCGCAGGCGCGATCTTCGGCGGCAGCGCATGGATCTCGACAGGCTCGTACTTCATCGGTATGGCTGCGATCATTATCTCGGGTATTATCCTGAAAAAGACAAAGATGTTCGCGGGAGACCCCGCTCCCTTCGTTATGGAGCTTCCCGCTTACCATATGCCGACACTCGGCAATGTACTCCGCTCCATGTGGGAGCGCGGCTGGTCCTTCATCAAGAAGGCTGGCACGATCATCCTTGTTTCCCAGATCGTTGTATGGTTCCTTTCGGGCTTCGGTTTCGCGGAGGACGGTTTCAGGATGCTTGAGGAGGATGAGATCTCGATCTCGATCCTTGCAAAGGTCGGAAACGCCATCGCATGGCTGTTCACTCCTCTCGGATGGGGCAACTGGCAGGCAGCGGTCGCTTCGTTTACAGGTCTCGTAGCTAAGGAGAACATCGTAGGTACGATGGGCGTTCTCTACGGAGGCGGAGAAGAGAGCCTCTATGCTACACTCGCAGGCGTATTCACCGGAGTTACCGGTATGTCGTTCCTGGTATTCAATCTTCTGTGCGCACCCTGCTTCGCTGCTATCGGTGCCATCAGACGTGAGATGAACAACGCGAAGTGGACCTGGTTCGCTATCCTTTATCAGTGCGGTTTCGCATATGTGATCGCTCTTATGATCAACCAGTTCGGCGGCCTTTTCACCGGCAATGCGAACGTACTCGGCCTGATCTTTGCGATCGCATTACTTGCGGTTATCGTTTACATGCTGTTCTTTAAGAAGTATACTGAAGCTGCAAAGCTTACAAAAGAAGTTAAGATCTGATAATATGTAGTTTATGATCCCCGGCAGCCGGAACTAAGGCTGCCGGGATAAGAGTGAGAAGCGGAGGATAATATGCTTGAGTTTTTATCCGAAAATCTCGGAACTATCATTGTTGCGGCGGTTTTGCTCGTTATCGTATTTTTTGTCGTAAGGAGCATGGTCGTCGCGAAAAAGAAAGGAAAAACCACCTGCGGGTGCGGCTGCGCGAACTGTGCGATGAACGGCACCTGCCATAAAAAATGAAAGATTTAACCCTGAAGTTAAGTCTTTTATTTTTTAAATGTACAGTTAGACAAGGCTAACTGCCTGAAAAGGGGTTTAAAAGGATATATGGTACTGACTGCTACTAATAATTCTACCGAGGATTATCTGAAAAATATTTTGATCCTGCATACCAGAAACGGCTGCGTAAGGGCTGTCGACCTGGCTGCGGAACTGGGAGTGACGAAACCCAGCGTCAGCGCGGCAATGAAGAGACTCCGCGCGAAAAAGCTGGTATTCATAAACGAAAACGGTCATATATGCCTCACCGAGGCCGGCAGGGCCATTGCCGAAGAGATCAACAGCAAACATGAGCTGATCAAGCATTTTCTCATGAACATAGGCGTAAATGAAAAAACTGCGGCAAAAGAAGCATGCAGCATCGAGCATGCCATAGGTGAAGAGACATATGCCCGTCTGGGGGAATTCTGCAGCAAAACTATGCTCGGTCTTAAATAAGCCGGGATCATCAACAGGAGGTAAAAATGAAAGCGGATTACAAAAACTGGATGCCGAAGGGCATGGTACTCGCAACAGCGTGCGGAGCGGGGATCGCGCTGATACTCTATATCGTATTCGGGATCGCTCCGGTGCTGCAGGAAGGGACTTTAAAAACGGTCCTCGGCATCGTATTTCTTGTACTTACGATCGTACTGGCGCTGGTTGCCTTGTGGATGTTCCTGATGTACAGGGCATTTTCGTACAACGGAAAGAGGCAGATGTCAAAGCAGATCATTGAAGGCATCGCGGCATATGTGAAGATTCCCGACGGAGGAAAAGGACTCGATGTGGGATGCGGAAGCGGAGCCCTCGCGATAGCCTGCGCCAAAAGAAATCCGAAGGCAGAGATGGTCGGTATCGACCGCTGGGGCAAGGAATATGCTTCTTTTTCAAAACAGCTCTGCGAGAACAATTCAAAGGCTGAAGGAGTCAGCAATACTTCGTTCATGCAAGGCGACGCCTGCAAGCTGCCCTTTGAGAACGAGACCTTCGACGCGGTGACCAGTAATTACGTGTATCACAATATCCCGAGCAGAGACAGGCAGGGCATTCTTCTCGAAACCCTGCGCACGCTTAAAAAGGGCGGCACTTTCGCCATACATGACATCATGTCCAAAGCCAGATACGGGGATATGCAGGCATTTGCGAAGAAACTGAAGGACATGGGCTATTCCGAAGTACAGCTCATCGACACCACGAACGGAAAGTTCATGACCCGGTTCGAGGCCCTCTGGATGGAGCTTTCGGGATCGACATTGCTCGTAGGAAAGAAATGAAGATTAAGGATTGAATTTTTAATGAAAATACATGAGTTTGGAAAGGAAAACTTACAGGTCATAGTGCTGGTACATCCTTCGATCGTTATGTGGGATTACTTTGAATACGTTATCCCGTTGATGGAGAAAAAATATCATCTGGTCATTCCGGCCATTCCGGGATACGATCCTGAGGTGAAGGGTGATTTTTCGAGTGTTGAAGAGATATCGGCAGAATTGGAAGACTGGCTTATTGGGAATGATCTTCGGGATGTGGCTTGCATCTACGGATGTTCCATGGGCGGAAGCATTGTCGTGAGAATCCTGGCGGATAACAGGCTGAATATCCGGAGTGCCGTTATCGACGGCGGGATCACGCCGTACCAATTCCCTTGGATCATTACGAGATTTATAGCGATAAAGGACTTTTTGCTGATATATACAGGCAAGATCGGCGGAGCGAAGCTCCTGGAAAAGGCGTTTTCTACGGATGAGCTGTCAGAAGAGGATGTTCAATATGCCGCTAAGGTATTAAAGATGATCAGTGCGAAGACCATCTGGAGGACATTTGAGTCCTGCAACAATTATTCTATGCCGGGAGATATCAGGACAGACTGCAAACACATTGAATACTGGATTGCGGAGAAGGAAGTTAAAGATCGCAGAGGTGATGTGGCTTACATAAAGGAAAACTTTCCGGACACAAAATTCAGAAAGATCAAAGCTGTCGGACACGGAGGATTGGCACCTTTTAACCCGGAAAAATTTGCAAGAGGAATAGATCGGGCCGTTAAGGAAGCTATGCCGGGCTTACCAGACATGTGAATTTTATCAGGCGTTCCGATCTTTCGGACGGACCTGCCTGCTATGATGAGGTGATAAGGAAGTGAAAGGAATTCAGTTTGATCCGGTAAAGGATGGTTTTTACGGAACATGGTACGAGAACCCGAAAGGATCCGATTGTGCCATGATCGGATTGTTTGGGGATGATCCAAATGATTATATGGCCAAATGCGGCGCAAAATGGCTTCATAAACAGGGCGTGAACTGCATGGCGATGTCTCCCGGCAAGAAGGATTACAGTCATGTAAACTGCCCGCTTGAGAGGATAGAAACTGCCATTAACTGGTTAAAAGGACACGGTAATAAAAAGATCGGCATCATGGGAATGTCCACGGCCGGGATGCATTCTCTGGTGGCTGCGTCGTTTTTTTCCGATATTACCCTGACATTCGGTATCACGGCAAGTGATTTTGTTTGGCAGGGATTTGAACAGGGGAAAAAGGACGGATGCAAGGAGTGGCCGGTTCCGAACGCTTCAACCCTTTCGTGGAATGGCGAGCCTCTCCCGTATATGCCTTTTGTATATAAGCATCCCGAGTACTGGCAAAAAATTCAGGAAGAGACGAAGGGGTCGGGAGATTTTATCCGCTCTTCAAATCTGTTTATTGATTCGGAAAAAGCACGACCTCATACCGAAGAGGAAATGATAAAGATCGAAAACATAAACGGGAAACTGATCCTGATCGGTGCGGACGATGACGGCTTGTGGGAAGCGGGCAAATATGTGCGGCGCATGGACGAGCGCTTAAAGAGCAGACCGCATAAATGTGAGTATGAGGCGGTTGCTTACAAATACGGTACGCACTTTGTATTGCCTGAAGGATTATTGAGAATTGCGATGCCGGTCGGGTTAAAGTTCATACTGCGTTTTATGTTTAAGTCTGCGAAGGAACACCCGAATGAGTGCGAGGAAACCAGAAAGGATATTGACAGAAGGCTTTCGAAGGCACTAAAAGAGTGGAAAACTTAAGCGAAGGAGAATCGGACCATGCAGACTGATTACAGTAAACCTGATTGGGAAAGAATAGCACATTTATTTAAACTAGGGATCATTTCATCTCTTCTGGCGCTTATAGGCGGCGATATGCTGCTGGGATGGGGAACCGCCGATATGTCACTGACAGGCATGGCCCGGTATTTCTCCAGATATAGCGCGGTTTCGGATACAAGGATCTTCTGGGCGGCCACGCTGGGGATGATAGGGATCGCGATAGAGACATTGTGCTTCTTCGGAGTATACCGCGTCATTGCTGCGAGGTCCGATAAATATGCACATGCTTTCAGGGCGGGACTGATCGGGATGATGTTATTCGGACCGTTTTGCCACGTTATGTGCTGCGCGGTGATATATCATCATAACGCTGTGACAGGAATAGACCCGGATATAGCGATAGATGAGGCCCTGCAGTTCGCAAAACTATTTCTTCTGCCTGTTACGGTTATCTTTTTCATATTCTTTATGATCATGAATATAGTCCAGATAACGGCATTCGCAAAAGGGAAAACCCCTTATCCGAGATGGTGTGCGGTGTTTACGATGCTGACTGGAATTATTGATATAGTGATCATGAAAGCGGTCGGCAATCATGCGTGGGCTTGTGCACTGTCAACCGGATGGCTAAGCTTCGGCAGCATGATCACATTTTCGGGGCTCTTACTGAATATCCCCCAAAGAAAGGGGTAAACGAACATGAGATTTCTGGCGCGGGGAGGAAGAAGCGTGAGGACTTTGGTTTTCGGAGCGGGAGTGATAGGAGACCTCGTTGCATGCGAGCATTGCAGGAACGCCGTGTCGGAAATGGAGCAGATAGACAGTTTCTATGAAAAACTGATGGAAGGTTATCCCAAAGATAAACTCAAGGTCTGGAACAGGCTTCGCGCTATGATGCCGACATGGGATGAATTACACGAAAGGTACGGGAATTGAAATTCTTGATATGGAGGTAGCAGCGATGCTGTTAACGATATTTCTGACAATCATATTTTGTGCGGCGATAACGCTGATGATGTTTGCAGCAGTTGCATTTATTCAGGACAAGAAGTTCTTTTCCTCGGCGCCGAAAGAAGCACAGGAAGCGCTGCTGCCAAGAGATAAAGAGCTGTTTTACGGCGCACGGACGATCGGATGGACGCTTATGGTGTTCAGTTTTCTCATGATCATCGGTGTCGGGGTAATTTCAATCTGGGACGGTTTCAGAAGTGAGTTTACTTTTTGGCAGTTCTTCCTTCGATTCGTGTTGATCTTCAGTATATACAAGATTTACGACATGATATGTTTTGACTATTTCCTGCTTATGAAGTATCACTTCTTTCAGTTTTATTTCCCGGAAGTGGAAAGCGTGTATTCGAACAGGAAGTACGGCTACAACATAAAGAGCCAGCTGTTGAAACTATTGGTGATCTTTCCTGCCGCATCAGCCCTTGCGGCATGGATATGTTCGCTGTTATGACACCTGGTGAACTGATAAATCCAGTGAATATCAAAAAGGAAACAGAATAAAATGACTATACATGAATTCGGAAAAGAAAATGAGCAGATCATCGTGCTGGTGCATCCTTCAATTGTGATGTGGGATTATTTTGAGTATGTGATCCCACTCCTGGAGGGAAAATATCATCTCATAATCCCGGCGATTCCTGGATATGATCCGGATGTTAAGAACGATTTCACCAGTGTCGAAAGAATTTCGGCAGATTTGGAAGACTGGCTTATCAAGAATGATTTCAAAGATGTAGCGTGCATCTATGGTTGTTCCATGGGAGGCAGCATTGTTACGAGGATTCTTGCTGATAACAGGGTAAATATTCGGAGTGCCGTCATCGACGGAGGAATAACACCATATCAGCTTCCATGGATCATCACAAGGTTCATAGCGATCAAAGATTTCCTGTTGATCTATACAGGTAAACTTGGTGGGGCAAAACTGCTTGAAAAAGCCTTCTCGACGGATGAACTTTCGGAAGAGGATGTGCAGTACGC
>JAEEGH010006833.1_pt1 | contig 27764 bp, 20 predicted proteins | sample 9134181 | NCBI WGS metagenome assembly JAEEGH01 (sample SAMN16246544, study PRJNA631951) | gut metagenome | biome: gut microbiome; feature: rumen; material: DP-attached | host: Bos | place: Iran: Karaj | collected 2018-10 | reverse complement strand
ACCAGAGCCTGAACGTTATTCAGCGTTACATAAAAAGCATCCGGCCAGTCAGCAGGCTTCTTAAAATAAAGCGTACCAGCACAGCCAGCCCATACACTCTGCACACCTGCAACGAGCATACCTGCACCCAAAGCCCACTTCCACAGGGAGTTCACTGATGTATTCTTCATGTTTATTTCCATCGATGGTTTTCCTTCCAACTAGGCATACCAAAAAGACCGGCCTTTTTGAAATGCCACATACCGCCCTCAAATTTATTCTTTTCTACGTAAAAATGCCAACTCTTTTTGTAATTTTTGATTAAAAAAGCGTTTTTTTCTGTAAACAAACGGTGGATTAACTTTTGACAGTGAAAAAAATCACAGAAAAAACGCTCCTTTTGTAAAGAGTAGTTTTCAAACCAGACTGTAGAGCGTCCATAAGAGATGCCGCCCCTTCGATTTCGGCCCTTCGGCAGGCTCAGGGACCTGACTCCTGCCCCCTGAAACCCGTCACCTCCCTGGATCCTTCGACTACGCCCTTCGGCATGGTTCGGCAAGCACACCAACCACTAATCACTAAACACTGTCTACTTCCTACTATTTTACTACATTTCAAGGCAACACGGAGTGTCTTATGCAGGATATGGACCGAACAATTGCCAGCGGAAACACCATCAAACTACCGATAGCCCAGCTACGACCGCACCTGATTGTGCTTTACCCGCAAAACCAGTTCAAGCAGATACCGCTTACAAAGGGAACGGTTATCTTGGGCCGTGGGCAGGACGCGGACATCCGCATGGACGACGAACTGGTAAGCCGCAGGCATTGCGCTCTCACTTTCGACGGAATCGACGTGACGGTCAAGGACCTGGGCAGCACCAACGGCACCTTCGTGGACGGCTCCCCTGTCGCCGAAAGCAAGCTCGAAGACCACAACCGCCTGCAAATCGGCAAGATGGTCCTGAAAGTGGATTTCAAGGACGCCTCCGAAGAAGCTTTCGACCGCGAACTCTACGAAGCGGCCACCATGGACCCGCTCACCCGTATCAGCAACCGCCGCACCTTTATGGACAGGAGCCTCGGCGAACTTGCGCTCGGGCGCCGCAACAACTACTACGTCCATACCATCATGGTCGACGCAGACCACTTTAAGCGCGTGAACGACACCTGGGGCCACCAGTGCGGTGACATGGTTCTCAAAGAAATCGCAAGAATCCTCAAGGAAGAAAAACGAGAATCCGACCTACTCGCCCGTTACGGAGGCGAGGAATTCGTGTTGCTTTTAAGCGGAATCGGCCCAGAAGACGCCAAAAAGAGCGCCGAACGCCTGCGCAGCGCCGTGGAACGTCACCGTTTTTCGTGGAAGGACACGATTATCCCCGTGACAATTTCACTGGGGCTTGCGAGCCGCCAAGGCGAAAACATCGGGAAAATCGAGGAAATGATCGCCGAATGTGACCGTCTGCTGTATATTGCCAAGGAAAGCGGCAGAAATCAGGTGGCCTTTTAAATTGTAAAAAAATTTCTAAATTTGGCGTCGAAATGTCTAGTTTGAATTCCGATCGCCTTAACTCCTTTGGTTCTGCAAGCATCCCGAAACTGGTGTTGCAGTTCTCGGTCCCGGCCATCATCAGCATGCTGGTGAACGCCCTCTACAACGTGGTGGACCGATTTTTTGTAGGCCAAGGCGTCGGTAGTCTCGGCATTGCTGGCATTACGCTGTGCTTTCCGATTTGCCTATTTATAATGGCGATGTCCATGATGGTGGGCGTGGGCGGCAATACGCTTTTCGCAATTCGCCTCGGTCAAAAGAAGTACATCCAGGCAAGCATTATCCTGAACAACTCTTTTTCGCTGCTGATCCTGATGGCCATCGGCACGTTCACGCTCGGCGAAATTTTCATGGTGCCGCTCCTGAAATTGTTCGGTGCAAGCGAGCAGACTTTGCCGGTTGCCAGCAGCTACATGCGCATTTTGCTGTGCGGCGCCGTGTTCCAGACAATCGCCCCCGGCATGAACCACTTTATCCGTTCGATGGGACACCCCAAAACGGCCATGTTCCGTGAAATCGCGGGCGCCGTCACGAACATTATCCTCGACTACCTCTTTATCATGAAATTCCACTGGGGTATCGAAGGCGCCGCCTGGGCGACCATCGCCTCGCAGCTTGTCGCCTCGGCACTCATCACGCAGTTTTTCGTCAAGAAAACAGCGCCTATCCACATTCGCTGGCGCCACATGAAACTCCGTGCAGCCTATGTCCGCAAGATTTACATTCTCGGCCTGCCGCCTTCCGTGATGCAGATTTGCAACAGCCTGATGAACGCGATTTTGGCCTGGAGCCTCACCACTTACGGAAACATCAGCGTCAAGGCGACCGGAGCCCTTTCGGGGGGCGACATGGCGATTTCCGCATTCGGCATCACGAACAGCATCATTTCGATTATCATCTTGCCGCTCCTCGGATTTGTCCACGGAACGCAGCCGATTATCGGCTACAACTACGGCGCCCGCCTCAACAGCCGCGTCAAGGAAACCCTCAAGTTCGCCTTCATTTACGCAGGCGGGTTCATGTTCATTACCTGGGCAATTCTCATGTGGCAGGCAGAAACCTTCGTGGCACCGTTCGCCCCGAACGATCCCGAGCTGGTAAAGCTTGCCGCCTGGGCCATGCGCATCTTTGCGGCTGCATTCTTCATGATTCCCTTCGGCATGGTATCGGGGAACTTTTTCCAGGGGACCGGAAAGGCGTTCAGAGCCATGTTCCTGAACGCCTGCCGTCAAGTGATTCTGCTGATTCCGTTCTTGCTGATTCTGCCGCACTTCTTTGAGCTGAAGGGAGTGTTCATGGCGCAGCCGATTGCCGACACGGGGGCCGCTATTATCGGCCTTGCCATGCTTTGGCATGAACTAAAGAAACTTAAGTAGAGATCCCCGCCTGCGCGGGGATGACAATGGGAATTGAAGAGATCCCGGACCAAGTCCGGGATGACAAATTGGGCGTCTGGAATGACGTTAGCGGATGTTCACGCGGCGCATTGCTACCCCGACACGGACCACATAGGAACCCGCGCTTAACGCAGGAACTTCCGTTTCTCCAGAATAGGCAACACCGCGGTAAAGAACGCGACCCTGCAAATCCATCACGGCGTAGTTTTTTTGCATCTTCGCGACCGACTCGGCTAGAACAATCGTAAATTGGAAAGGCCCAGTCATCTTCAGACGGAATCCAGGGAATTCATCAAGGGGCTGTGAACTCGACGAAGATTGCGCCGAGCTGGAGCTCACTTTTACGCTAGAGCTCGAAGAGGAAAGCTCTGAACTACTCGATTTTGCACGAGAGCTTGAAGATTTAGGAGAAACTTTCTGGCTACTGCTCGACTTCGCGGAGCTACTCGAATCTTCAATAATCTCGGCTCCCTTTGAGCTGCTGGACTTTGCAGAACTGCTAGACAACACACTCGACGAAGACCGTGCCGAACTTGAAGAGGATGCCTCCGAGCTGCTCGATTTTGCACGGGAACTCGACGACTTGGCAGAACTGGAACTCAATTCTTCGTTTACATCTAAAACGTTCACCGTTATATTCGCAGTGTCAGAGAATCCTCCGCCATCAGAAACACTCACCCTAAACTTAAACGAAGGATTCGTTTCATAATCCAGCTTCATTGGGTCCTTCACAACAATAACATCACCATCGATTTTAAACGGCACGTCTTCAACAATAGAAAAAGTAAGTTTACGGAACTGAGCATTTTTTACATCGGGGTCAGATGCCTGAACGGTTCCCACGACAGTTCCCACTGGAGAATTTTCAGCGACCTCAAAGGTTGCACCAAAAATTACCGGAGGTTCATTTACATCAAGAATCTTTATGGTGCGAACAATGGAATCCGACAATCCATCTTCGTCGGTGACGGTTATTTTCACCGAGTAACTGGAATTCAGTTTTTCATAGTCTAGGTTAAAGCCATCTTTAACTGTAATTACAATTTCCACATTTTCACCCAAGCTCAAAGATGCTGCAAAAAGTTTATCAGCCCCTTTTCCATTCGCATCCGCCAAAGTAACCAGAAGTGTATTTACATTCTTGTCGCTACTCACGGCATATTTATGGACAACCTTTCCTGTCGGTTCGTTTTCCCTAGCATTGATCGTTCCCTCACAATTTTCGTCACTTGCAAGACAAGATATCACAGGTCCAGCCGGAAGAGGGGCATCATCAACGACCAAAGTAAAAGAGCCTTCTCTATTTCCATTCAAAAGTACAGCACCCTCTAAATCATACACCCGTAGCGTCAATGTTTCCGAGCCTTCATTCAAAGCATCGATCATCGCATTTAGATAAATTTTGCTTGTCGGCTTCAAAGCTCCAGCCTTAATTTTCACCGATTCATACGCTGCATCACAAATCGGGAAACTCGGATAAGAAGAGCCTCTATTAAAATCCTGAATGGACGCAACCCCAGCAGGCGTAGATGCGGAATCCTTGACATCATAGCAATACTTAAACATGACATCCGTCATAGCCTCCTTATTAAGCTTTAGCGGAATTTCGACATTCGAATTACTTTCTGCAATATCTGCACCAGACATGTAAAGAATAGGATCCAACGAAATCGTTGGTGGATCAAACGGAACGTAGCGGACACTTTTTCCATTAAATTCACTACCAACCATCACCTCACTTGCAATAAGCTGACCCGCCAAGACAAGATTTGAGCCTAGCGTCATTGTTCCGTGCGTCATAAAGGTTCCCTGAATATGGGAAGAGCTATTCATACTAGGCCACGTCATATCTTGCTTAGAATAAAACAAAAGATTGCCGGCATAATCCTCATTTGAAACGGGAGTTTCTGTCGTAATATTTGTCCATTTGGACTTCGAATAAACGGCCTTTTCGTCTACATAAACCACCTGAACAACAGCATCACTACTTACATCAATACTTTTTGCAAAAATTCGAACAAGCGTCCAGGGCGATTGCATCCGAACATTTAATTTCGCTCCACCACCTAGCATGATGTTTTCTACGGAAAAGTCAACGACGGCCTCTTCTGGAGGAACATCTATTGTGTACGTGGTAGCACTTACATCGATATTTTCTAGAACGATGGTATTCGAAGTTAAGGCAGTGGGATAATCGGGAACTTTTAGATTCGTCAGAACCGCAGGCACCTTGTCGTAACTGCAAGCACCCTTTGTTGCCGCCGTTCCTGTATACAGACTACCGCCAGAGGCCGAAATATCGCTAGAAGCATATTCGTTCACACTTCCCCCGATACAGTAGGTCCCGTAAAACTCATTCCCATTCGGCCCCGCTAAAAAGTTGCCGGTCGTGCGCACAGGTCCTGTAAAATAATCCACGCCGTTACTTAAAACAACATTTCCGCCAACATAGATCGGTCCCGCTAATTTATTTCCGTCGTTCAGAAATGCCAAATCCCCGGAAGCCGTACCAACCGCCCCTAAGGAATCCGAAATGACCGAGTGTCCAAGCGTTATCCCTTCCGTTCCCCAAATCTTGAAGGATATCAGCTTATCCCAATAGATTTGCTGACTGTCGGCAGGAACACCCTCAAATTCGAACGGAGCCACGGATGCCGCCGAAGCAAGCCCCGCCATTGCAAGAATCAGTCCATAAAAGTATTTCACAAACATCGCAGAGTCCCCTTTCCCTAAATAAACCAATACGCTATGTTAAAGCGACCTTGCCATGTCTTTGGAGAATCAGGCGTATCGCACAAGGGGGTAAGCCCCAATACAAAACGCAAATTGAAATCCAGGAATGACGATCCAATCCGACGCATTACACCTATGCCAGCAACGACATCAAATTCAAATGCCTTCAAGCCGCCGTCCGCCTCGTAGTCTTCGGTTCCAAATTCGTCCGTAATCGTCGACTTGTGTTTCGAATACAAATTAAAAGATACCATCGGGCCCGCTTCTACATATACCAGGGACGGCATCATTAGACGAAGTGCCACGGGAATATCGACATTGAACTGCTGCACGGAATATTCAATTTCCATATCCGTACTTTTGGACATCTTATTTTCATCGCTCAGTTTCACGGTCACGTCAGACTTTCCGGAACCCGATACAAAGGACGCTCCCACATCGGCACGAACCCCGAAATACGGATTGAAAAGGAACAGACCACCGACACCGAGGTCAAAACCAACGCCCCAATAGCTACCGCTAAGATCATCGCCTCCGGTCGCCTTCACAGAGTAATTTTTATTGAATTGTATATTCGCAAGTCCAAACTGGGAATCGTAAAAATCACTGTAAAACGCCCCGATAATGGCCCCACCCCAAATCCATTTCGCTTTTTCTTCGGGTTCTACGGGAACCTCTGCCTTCGGCTCAGCTTCGGGTTCCACCTGAGGCGCAGCCGGAAACATCGCATCCTTGGAAAGTTCATTTTCCAGTTGCTTTTCGGACACCATCAAAAACAGTGCTTGCGCCTTGCCCCTGATTTCAACTTCCAGCTGTTCCACATCGGGACTCTTGGCGGCAAAACTACCGATGAGTTTATTTCCTGCCGTTTCGTAAAGTTCTACCGTAATCGTAAGGTTCGAACCGAAACGTCCGATACGCCCCTGCGCCACGTAGTCCGCTGAAATATTCTTGCCCGTTTCGACAAGGCAGCTCCCTTCGCAATCCTCTATCGCCTTGCCGGGCGGAAGCATCATCTGGATGTTTTCGCGAGTCATGATGACAAAGCCCTTGGAGGCAGGCAGCGCCTTTACCGCCTCAGAACGAAGAACATCCGTAAGGTACTGTTTTTCCTCTAACGAAAGGGCATCTTTGGCAGATATGGTTTCGAGGACCGCAACATGGGTCGCAAACAATAAAGCCGGGAAACAAAAAACGAGGATTGAGACTATCAGCGAGAGCTTTTTCATCTAAGGGGACCTTTCGTATAAAAAAAATCCCTGCGCGAAGCAGGGAGAAATCAACGCTAGTAAAGTTTCTTCATGTCGGTGAGTTCGCCTGCCTTTTCGTGGAAAAGGACCAGCGAGCCGCCCTGCACCTTCTTGAAAATCTTGGTGAGTTTTTCGATGGCATCACGCTCTTCAAAGCCGATTTCGTTGTAGGCGGTTTCGCCAATCACGATACCCACGTTTATCAGGTCGGGGGACTTGCGGCGCAGGTAATTGAGCAAATCTTCGTCATTGTTGAGGATGTCGGTCGCCGTCGGCTTTTCAAGTTCCGCCGGGTCACGGGTGCTTACCAGGAGCGGATACAGGTCGTCGGCAATAATCTGCTTGGAATTCAGGTAGAACGTGTTTCCGACAAACAGGCTGATAGAGTCATTGAGCACCTGACGCACTTCGACAAGGACATCGCTCTGGGAAGACGCTTCCTGGATTTCGAGTTTAGACGGACCGCAGGCCATGAGGGCGAGCGAGACGACGGACAGAATAGCAAGGGCCAGCTTTTTCATATTTTCACCTCTTTTATAGGTTGTAGAAAACCTTTTTCCTTAATATAATATTTATTTGTTCAAAATGCGAAGGGCACGTTCAATTAATTCGGGTTTTAGGTCGAAAATCCGGCTTAGGGTCTCGACCCTGACGGAATCCTCTATTTTTTCCATACGGGAGCCGTTCGCATCGCGGGTCACCAAATTTCCCTTTTGATAGTAGTACTGCACACCCCGTTCACGATCGAGGCGGTTGAGCACCGGGTACGTCATCATTTCGCGGTAGAAGCTTTCGTTCCAATGCTGCTTGAATTCTTCGACGGATACGCCTTCGACAGGGTATTCAAAGCGGAGTTTCATCGGGGATCCCGCACCGCCCGTCCATAAGGCCATACTTTCTGCGTTCGGGCGGTCCAGCCTTACCGTATTCGGGACCAGCGGAAAGAAGGCTGTGCCCGCCCCCTGCGGGGGCGGGAGCGGGATCGGCAGCGGATCAAAAATCAGATAGCCGGGATCGAAGAGGTATTCTGTAGACTGTGGGGCTAATGCTAGCGATGACAGCGACAACGCATCCGGATCGGGGAGTATAAGGGCGCAGTGGATATTCCTTTCTTTACGCTTGTGGCCCATCACCAAGCGCGGGGAAAGCCACATATCCTTGAACACCTGATAAAGATGCCAAGTCATGCTAAAGCACGTGCCACCGCCCATCCAGGCATCGACATCGTTCTGAAAACTGTCGTCAAGCTTTTGCGCAGCCGAGGAACTCCCCGTCGATTCGAGACGGATAATCTTCGTCAGGTTCTCGTAGGTGACTTTAGACAACCTATCGCAAATGTCCTGGATTTTTTTCCACATATCAGGAGTCATGACTACAATTTAGAAATAAGATGGAGATCCCCGCCTTCGCGGGGATGACAATCCTACAACAACATCATCAGGCCGTCGATACCTAGGACCGTCAGGCAGGCAACCACGGCAACCCCCACCAATCCAAGACCGAATACCGACGCCACGACAGCTGTCAACAGGGCACACGCTCCCGAAAACTTACTGTCGGTCGCATAGAAAATCGCAGGGACCGTCATCGCGGCAAGGACGGTGTAAGGGACGTATGCCAAAAAAGAGCGCCAAAAACGGCTCTTGATCTTACCCTTGAGCAAGACGAACGGGACGGCACGCAGCAGATACGTCATACCCGCCATTACCAGGAGAAACAAGAAATAATCTCTCAGGTGCATGCATCCTCCTGAGTCTGATCATCCTTAACCGGAAAGAGTGCTGCGGCCACAAGCGATGCCACCAACGCACAAATGATGATCGCAAAGCCGACCGTTACTCCACTCAACGCAGGAACATACTTGAACGCAAGGCTACATGCAATGGCAATCAGAACCGCCACCAACGTGGGCACATGCACTTTCATCTGCGGAACAACAATCGCCACAAACATGCCATAAAGGGCGACTCCCAGCGCATTCGTAATAACTGTAGGCAAAATCTCGCCACAGATGGCCCCAAGCATAGTCCCCGAAGACCAGCCGATATAAGGAAGAACCATAAGCCCTGCAAAATAACGTGCCGTTACAGGTTCGCTCTGGCTTACGGCTAGCGCATAAATTTCATCGGTGATTCCCGTCGCCAAAAGCAAGCGCTTAAACGTTCCAAACGAAGGGGCAACCTTTTGCGACAAAGAAATCGCCATCAGGCTATAACGCAGGTTGATAAAGAACGTGGCGAGCGCCATTTCGATAAAGGTGCCCGCAGCCTCGGACATAATCTGAAGACCCGCAAACTGCCCTGCCGAAGTCAAGTTCGTCATCGAAATGAACGTCACCAACGGCCACGAAAGCAGCTTGGAACCCGCAATTCCGAACGAAAACGAAACTGCAAAGTAGCCAAGACCGATCGGAAGGCCGTCTTTTACACCATTTGAAAACTTCATGCGCCCAAATATAGAAATTTCTCAGACAAATTTTATGCAAATATGCAAATTTATGCAAAACTGAATTCGATATTACACGCATTACATAAAATGCCCTAGGCATCCCTAGGGCAAGACTGTACCTTGTAATTTCTGCTAACGCTCTCGCGTAGAAGCGTTACTACCGGATTGAAATTCGACATGTTACATTCACAGAATGCGAACGAACGCGCACGATGTAATTTCCCTGGCGGAGACTTTCCAGAAGAACCGTCCCCTTGACCTGTTTGAAACTTGCCACCGGACGGCCCTGCATATCGAACACATCAACCTGCACATTGTCTACACCTTCAATCTGCAACATACGACCAGAAACCGTAAGCGTCACCGGATTCATACGGGCGTCGACAGCCGTTGTCCATTCTTCGCTACTGGAGGAGAATTCCTCACTGCTAGAGGACATCTCTTCGCTGCTAGAAGATGTTTCATCCTTCGACGAGGAACTTGCCACGCTGCTAGAAGACTTTGCAGAACTGGAGCTGGATTTCGCAGAACTCGAAGAAGACTTTTCGCTGCTAGAAGAAACCTTATGGGAGCTGCTACTGGATTTTTCAGAACTGCTAGAAGCTTCGGAGCTAGACGATTTCTCGCTACTGGAGGATGCCTCGGAGCTACTAGAGATTTCAGAACTCGACGATTCAACACTACTTGAGGATTCTTCTTCACTTGAGCTAGAGTTTTCTTCGCTCGAAGAGGATTCTTCGCTGCTAGAAGACGTTTCTTCACTCGACGAGGAACTGACTTCGCTGCTGGAGGATTCAACCACCGTAATCCGGCCACTAGCAGTAATATCTTCATCGATACCATCCACATCGATGGTAAAGACATATTCCTGCGCCGCAGCGTTCACATTCACCTTTCCAAAAATCTTGAAGAGTTTCGCTTCGTTATCCAGCACTCCCGTAAGACCGGAAGGAAGATCGTTCGCCTCGACTTTCTTCACATAATCAAACCTATAGACAATCGGTTCAATCGAATCGCCCGCAACCACGGTTTGCACGGAATCGCCTTCCACAAGTTCAAAGACAGTCGGCGTAGGCTTGTGCTTCACTACGATTTTCGCCGTTGCAACGGAATCGTTATCCTTGCCGAAAACCTTCACCGTAACCGTGTATTCGCCATCGCTGAGGTTTTCGCTCACAGCACCGGCAAACGTCATCGTCTCTGTCTTTTTATCCTTCAGCATATTAATCGACCCTACCGGGAGTCCCGAAACTGCCACGGAATCCATATTCGCATACTTGAACACGATAGGCTTGATGGAATCCCCTGCAGTCACCACCTGAGAGTCATTACGAACCACCACCACGGACGTTTCCGCAGACTTATGCATCACCGTAATCTTACCGAACAGCTTGATTTCCTCAAACTTGATGTCCGAATCAATACCGTTCGCCTTCGCCGAGTACTCGTACACATAATCGCCCACGGTATCGGGAACAGCGAAACGGATCGTAATGGTCTTTGCGTCTTTGTCTTCTTCGGAAAAACCTAGGGGGAAACCATTATGCGCTATAACAAAGGCTCCCATATTTTCGTAATGGTATACAATCGGCTCGATCGAATCTCCAGCCATTACCACCTGTTCGTTATTGCCGCTCACCAATTCAAACACGAGCGGTCTCGCCTTGCGCTTCACCTTGATGACCGAAGTCACAACGAAACTCGTATCGGGGCCTTCCACCGTCACGGAAAGCTCATAATCCTTCACCTCAGATCCCTCAGGAATGCAGCCCGACAACGTATAAGTCTTCGCCTCAGCATCGCGAGACGAATTCACGCCCTTCACAAGAGTCGCACTGGTGCTGGTTATGTTTTCGTAACGGTATACAATCGGATCGATGCAGTCGCCCACCGTCACCAATTGTACCGCATTGTTGCTTGTAAGTTCAAAAACCGTCGGCAGGCGCTTACGATTCACCACAATCTTCGCCGTCACAGCGGAATCGTTATCCTTGCCGAAGACCTTCACCGTAACCGTGTATTCGCCGTCACGGAGGGTTTCGTCTACAGCACCGGCAAGAGTAAGCGTCTGGGCATCTTTATCCTTCAGCAAATCAATTGACCCTACCGGGAGCCCCAAGACCGCCACGGAATCCATGTTCGCATACTTGAACACAATCGGCTTGATGGAATCACCCGCCGTCACCACCTGGGAGTCATTACTTACCACTTCCACAGATGTTTCCACGGGCAAATGATTCACGACAATCTTCGCCGTTGCAGCAGAATCGTTATCTGCACCGAAGACCTCCACCGTAACCGTATATTCACCGTCGGCAAGGGATTCATCTACGGCACCGGCAAGCGTAAACGTCTGGGCACCTATATCTCGAATCCATCGTATCGTCCCCTTCGGAACGCCCACAACCGCAATGGAATCAATGTTTGCATACTTGAACAAGATTGGCTTGATGGAATCACCCGCCTTTACGGTCTGCGAGGCATTGTCAAGCACCACCACGGATGTTTCCACAATCTTATGCTTTACAGTAATCTTCGCCGTCGCAACGGAGTCGTTGTCCACACCGAAGACCTTCACCGCAACCGTGTATTCGCCATCACGGAGGGTTTCATCTACGGCACCGGCAAGAGTAAGCGTCTGGGCTTCCTTATCCGTCAGCAACTTAATCGACCCGACCGGGAGTCCCGAAACTGCCACGGAATCCATGTATGCATACTTGAACACGATCGGCTTGATGGAATCGCCCGCCTTCACAGTCTGCGTGGCATTGTCAAGCAGTTTCACGGATGTTTCCACGTGTTTATGCTTTACGGTAATGGTTCCTGTCACCACCGCACTGGTATCGGGTCCCATTACTGTAATACTATAAGTGTATGTGCTGTCCTTCAGAGATTCATCAACCGTACCAATAATCTTAAGGATATTTGAGTCATCGTCTACAGAAAATTCTAAGCCTAGCGGCAAGCTCGAGCGCTCCATGCTCATTCCCCCGACGCGCCTGAAATAGTACACAATCGGTTCAATGGAATTTCCTGCTGTCACCGTCTGTTCATCAGCCCCTTCAACAAGTTCAAAAATCATCGGTAAAGGCTTATGCTTTACTTTAATCGTCGCCGTCGCAGAGGAATCGTTGTCTGTACCAAAAACCTTTACCGTAACAGAGTAGTCGCCATCGTCAACGTTTTCGTCTACGGCACCAGCGAGCGTGAACGTCTGCGTATTTTCATCTTGCAGCAACTTAATCGACCCGACCGGAACCTCACCCGAAACCGCTACGGAATCTACGTTCGCATACTTAAACACCACCGGCTTGATAGAATCGCCCGCCTTCACGGTCTGCGTGGCGTTACTTTCTACCACCACAGAAGTTTCCATGGGCTTATGTTTCACGATAATAGATCCCGTCACCACCGAATCGGATTCTTCACCTGTCACGGTAATGCTGTAAGTGTACGTACCGTCTTTCAGCCCTTCATCGAGGGTTCCGCTAATTGTATAAGTCATCGCCTTCGAATCCAACGAATGCTCCAATCCTCGAGCCAACTTCGATATGTGAGTACGCGTTATATTATCGAAACGGTAGACAATCGGCTCAATCGTTTCACCCGCTGTCGCCGTCTGCGGGACATTGCCGCTCGTGAGTTCAAAAACAATGGATTTCGAATCGGTATTCGAAGAAGCGGCAATCTTTATTTCATGCGTACTTACAAAGGTATAGTAGGAATTATCTGGATCTTGAATGGTAAGCCCGATAACGCCGTCTTGAATGCGAGACGGCAAAACTCCATCTTCCATCCATTCCTTGTAGTCGTCATTGCCTGCTCCGCCAACGCCATAGCCGTCATCGGCGATAATTTTCTTTCCACCCATCGCAGCGCTTGCAGCGGCCCAGGTCACTTCATTGTTGTTGTCGTTACGGATTCGGATCGAGTCTCCCTGGGTGCGACCTCCCGAAGTAAACAGGTAGTCAATCTTGCTCTTATCAAAATGGCTGTACCAAGTCTTGAGATTTTCATTCAACCACGGAGAAATATCCACCGCGATCTTTGCATTCGGCAGGGCGGACTTAATGGTCTTCACAATATCGTTGAAATAAGATCCGGCTAGAGACTCATCTGGAATGCCGCCGTTTTCTTGCTTAAAGCGGTCATCACGTTCATCGCCCGAAACGGAATACTGGAAAAAGTCGGGTTCAATCAGCCAAATGGTCGTCCCTACAGTTCCATCTTTTTCAAAATCTTTCGCCACCCCCTGTGCATACGAGCTATATCGTGCAATGATTTCATCCCAGTGATCGCGAATCATCTGCGCACCATGCGTACAATGGTTCGGACTGCCCACATCGCAATCAGACAAATAGGAGCCATTTACTTTCTGGTCCTTGTCGAACTCCGCAATCACGTATGCATAGAACACCGGTGTAAGGTTATGCTCCTTACAGGCCTTGACCATGGCGCCTTCCCAATACTCGTTGTATTTTTCATTGTCGCCAACCCAGATGGCCAAATGTGAAAGTTTCTTATTGGAAACGTCAAGTCCCGATTTCCACTGCTGCCCGAAATTGAAATGACTTTCGTCAAAGGCGGCAAAAGCCACCGACGTCAAGAAAAGAGCAAGAGCAATACTCAGAATTTTTCTCATATTCACCTCCAAGGACTCCATATCCAGGATATCAAACCATAAATTAAAAATTTTTGGCGCTACCCGTTCCTAAAAACAAAAAAAGCCAGGCAATTTACGCCTGACTTTTCTTTCATCAATATTTCGACTTACTTAATCGACACGCGACGGGTAAGGTTCGTGGAACCCGAACGCACACGTACGATGTAGTTTCCTTGACGGAGCTTTTCCAGGCTTACGGAACCGGCAACCTGCCTAAAGCTTGCCACCGGGCTGCCCTGCATATCGAATACTTCGACCTGAACCACATCGGCACCCGTAATTTGCAGCATACGGCCTGCAATGGAAACCTTGAGCGGATTTACCGCATAAGCCTGCACAAAGGTCGTATGTTCTTCGGAACTGCTGGAGTTAACCTCAGCCTCGCTGCTGGAGGAATTTTCGGTTGTCGAGGAACTGCTTCCCGCAGCCGTCACGTTAAGCTTGATTTCGTACTTTTGACCGTTGATGGTCAAGTTTTCGGTCAGCACAGAGCCAACCTCGAAGTGGGTCGGAATAGTAGTAGACGGAACCACAATTTCACTGCCAGTCTGATTGAAAGACAAGAAATAGCAATTATAGGATTCACGATTAAACGTCTGCACGTTCTTGAAGGTCACCGATTCAAAGCTACCGCCCGGAACAACGGTCTGTTCCAAAGAACCGCTCACAACTACGGAGCCGTCCTGGCTGTTCGAAGACTTTGCAGAACTGGAGGATTCAACCGAGCTACTGCTCTTTGCGGAACTGCTAGATGCTACAGAAGAGCTGGAAGAGGCAATGGAGCTGCTCGACGCAATGCTGGAGGAAGACTTTTCGGAACTAGAAGATGCGACCGAGCTGCTGCTCCTTGCAGAACTGCTTGAAGATGTCGGAGAAGGAACCGGTTCGATGGACCAGCCATTGCAACGTACATCATCGATATACAAGTAATCGTAAGTCGGCTGCTTGCCCTTGATTTCCCAAGTAAGCTTGTTGATACGCTTCGGAGAAAGATCAACCGGATCCGGCCAGGATTCCTGCGTAAGCATATCCCACGGAATCGTCACAGTCGTCCATTTATCCGAAGCGGCCTTTGCGATCTGATGGAAGCCGTAATCCAAGACAGCTGTATCTTCGGCCTTGAAATTATGGGCGGCACCCTTATACTTATACGAAATGGAGGTGCAGGAAGAAAGGTCATAGGCTGTCTGCTTTGCATTCAAGCCAACACCCAGCGCAACATACGGATCGTACTTATTTTCGCCCTTAGAAAGCTTTACGCCGGTAACGCCCGCCACATACTTAGAGGAATTACCCGCCAAATCCCCACCAATTACGACATCGAAACCGCCCTTTTCGCCGGGACCATTGGAAATCGTAGACGCGCCTTTGTCGGCGGAATCGAGATAGGCATACCATTCTCCGCCCGTATAGGCAAAGCGGTCACCATCTTCCAAATCATCGATATAGTCGGTGTAGCCTTCGGGAAGAGCACTAGAAGAACTTGCAACAGAGCTACTAGAGGCCGTAGCGCCGTCACACGGCGTATAGGATTGGGGAAGCGAGGCGAACACGTTGGAATTCACCCACTGACCACTCGTTGTATAAGACGGATTATCCGCACTGCCGGTATAATAGGAGGCATCTTCTACCTTGTTGGATACAGACCAGTTCGCACCCGAAAGTTTGTGGTCCTTCATCCACTGATACCACACACCACTATTGTCGGAATTGAAACCGGTGTTGCCGGAAGAATGAACCGTACCCCATTCCGAAACAAACACGGAAAGTCCGCTATTCATCGCAGAAACAGCATTCGCACCTTCGTTGCCCGTAGTATGCGAACCGGCGTAATAATGGAACGTATAAGCAACATTCTTCTTAGGATCGTTCACTTCGTTCTGGTAAGCATCGTTAGGATGCTGGTCCCAGTCGCGGCTTCCCACGAGAATCAAGTTGTCGGAATACGTACGAATGGTCGATACAACTGCATCGGCATAAGTTTTAATTTCGCTCCAGGACTGCGAAGTCGGCTCATTGAAAATTTCGAAAATGACGTTATCATAGCCGCCCCACTTTTGGGCCATATATTCAAAGAAGGACTTTGCGCTGTTCACATCGCCAGAGGCCTTATGGCTATGGTAGTCGATAATCACATAGATATCGTTATCGATTGCCGCCTGAACCACGGTATTCATCAGTCCCTGGTAATGACCAGTCTTGGTAAAATAGTTACCCGCACCCCAGTCTTCATCCACACCCATCGGAGCACGAATCAACTGAATGTTCTGTTCCTTAACCAGCTTGTTCACATGTTCGGCCGTCCAGAAAGGCTCACCCACGTCGCTCGAAATGCTCCAGAAAAGGCTCATGCCCTGCACGGCAACTTCATTTCCATCGGAAATACCCTTGCAGGAACCATAAATCTGTCCCTTGTCTGCCGAATTCTTACCAGCCTGCAGCTGACCGTACTGGCTCACCGGACCCACGCGGCCAAAAGAAAGTGAAACAAGACCTGCGGCGAGAACGCCCAGGCCAGCGACTTTGATGCTATTCGAAATTTTCATACATCCTCTTTTTACACCAATCTCCAAAAGGCAAATTTAGTTAAAAGGGTGCAATTTTCCACGTGTTAAAATGCACACAAAAAACATAAGTGTATACGAGTGTACACATGGAAGTAAACAAAAAATTAAAAATGATAAATCATCCTGGATTCGCTCCCCTATCGCGCTACGCACTCCAGGGTCGAGGATGACTATCCCTCAAAAAAAAGAAGCCCGGACTAAAGCCGGGCAACAAAAGACACGAATGAACGAAACGAACTAGTTTTCGTTGTTGTGCATTTCCATCTGTTCGCGGTCCATCGTGTGCTGCAAGTATTCCTTGAAGTCACGGTCGATGTTCACACCGTCGAGGTCGATGTCGTCGTTTTCCAACACGAACACGGCACTCGGGTTATCGAGCCAGCCGACCACGTCCACCTGGTCGAGTTTCATGGACTTGTCACCAGCGGCCTGTGCAACGTATTCCACCTTGGACTTCTGAACCCAGCCCTGTCCGCAAGGACCCTTCACGAGCACTTCGGTGTCGCCGTCCTTCAGGATGGTAAGTTCATCATTGAAGCCTGCGGTACAGACGACGGAACCACCATCTTTTTCCTTGGTCAGGTCCACGTCACCCAGCTTGGATTTCACTTTTTTGCCGGCACCGAAGGAGACGCCAACCAACAGAGCGAGAGCAATAAAGAGCACCTTTTTCATATCTTTCCTCAGAAACAGGTTAAAACTTAACAATGCAAGTAGGAATATACCTTTTATTTTTGACTTTCGTCAGATTTTCTTTTAAATTTTTGCGATATGAAGAAGATTTTACTTATTTTGGCCGTCATTTTGGCACTTTTGGGCACCTTTTTGGCCTTCAACCTCAAATCCAGGATGGAATCTCGGGCTGAAAACAGCCAAACCGTGCTTCTGGAAATCCCCAAAGGCAGTTCCCCCGCCAAAGTTTTCCAGATTCTAAGACAGAACGGAATCTGGACCGACGACCTCGCCTTCCGGTTGACGATGAAACGACTCACCCCGAACCTCAAGGCCGGCTGGTTCGAAATTCCCGCAGGACTTACCCTCCCGCAGGTACTCTCGATTATCGAGTCGGGCAAGGTTGCCGTTCGCCGAGTCACCATTCCCGAAGGCCGAGCCTCGTGGGAAATGCCCGCCTATATAAAGAAGGCCTACCCGGAACTGAGCGAGGACCGCTGGAACAAGCTCGTCCAAGACCCGAAGTTCGCCCGTTCGCTTGGAATCGAAGCCAATTCGCTGGAAGGCTACCTGCTCCCCGACACCTACCCCTTCCCGATTGACGCCGACGAAGAAACCATATTGAAGCAGATGGTGGCCGCGAATCTGAAGGTCCGCGACGAAATGCAGAAGAAGTCCGGCTCCATGTGGAATACGCTCGGCAGCTGGCACAAGGTGCTGACCCTTGCAAGTGTTGTCGAAGAAGAGACGGGAATTCCCGAAGAACGTCCGCTGATCGCAGGAGTGTTCCACAACAGGCTCCGCATCGGAATGCCGCTCGGGGCAGACCCCACGGTGCGGTTCATCTTTAGGAACCTGACCGGCCCCATCTACAAGAGCCAGCTCAACAGCGACAGCCCCTACAACACCCGCAAGTTCAAGGGGCTGATGCCGGGGCCGATTTCGAATCCTGGCCGCAAGGCAATCGAGGCGGCGCTATTCCCCGCGAAGACCGAGGCGCTTTACTTTGTTGCAAAAGACGACGGGAGCATGACGCATTTCTTTAGCAAGAACCTCTCCGACCACAACAAGTACAAGGACGTCGCCGCGAAGAACCGCGGAGAGTAGTCGCCCTGGACCCCCTTCGCTTCGCTCCGCTCTGAGGATGACACAACTACATACGTCATCCTGGAACGAACATCGTGAGTGACGGGATCCAGAGTGGATGCGTTGGCGAAACTGCACACAGCCGTATACAAAAAGTATTCTTTTTGCCTCTAGCTTTTTGCTAGGGGCATTTCTAAAATTGGCAGCGTATGCAGGTGCAAGTCAAGGACCGTTCCCTTTTAAGCCTCTCGTGGCCGCTATTCATCACCTTCGGGATTGCCACATGCCAGCCGATGATGGACAGCTGGTTTCTGTCGCGGACGTCAGAGTCGGCGGCGGCGGGCGTGGGGGCATTGATGCCCGTTCTCGGGGCACTTTTCATGGCCATCAACGCCTTCGCCCAGGCGGGGGCGAGCATCGCCTCGCAGTTTATCGGCGCAGAACGCCCCAGGCAAGCGGGTACCACGCAAACGATGGTGCTGCTCGGGAGCCTTCTGCTCGGCATCGCGATTACGCTGGTGGTGATTCCCTTGAACAGCCAGATTGTAAGCTGGATGGGGCTTACAGGCGATGCCGCCCACCACGCCCGCGACTTTCTGCATATCGTCTCGTTCGGCTTTGCATTCCGTGCGTTGCAATCCACGCTGACGTCTCTCATCGCCACTCACGGCCTTACCGTGTGGAACCTGCTCGGAAACATCATCACGATTATTTCGAACGCCACCATGAACGTCGTTTTTCTAAACGGCTACTTCGGATTTCCGCAGATGGGGGTGAAGGGCGTGGCGCTTGCCACCATGCTTTCGTGGCTCATTGCCGCAAGCATTCTCTATATCATTTTGCGAGTCAAGGTGCACCATAAGATTCGCCGAACCGACTTCAAGCGTTCCCGCGTCATTTTACCGGACTGGATTCGCATCGGATTCCCCGCTGCGGTAGAACCGGTGAGTTTCCAGATATTCCAGGTGGTGCTCACCGCCATCGTGGTGCATTTAGGCATTATCGCCATGACCGCCCGCATTTTCAGCGCGAACTTTGCGATGCTCGCCGTCATTTTGAGCGTAGGCCTAAGTAGCGGAAACCAGATTTTGGTCGCACACCTCGTTGGCGCCCACGACTTTGACAAGGCTAACCGCAGACTACACCAAAGCCTTATCGCAGGAAGCGCAAGCGGCTTTATCGTAGCCATCGTCGTCGCGATTTTTGGCGGGCAACTGCTCACCCTCTACACCAACGACCCTGAAGTCATCTACCTCGGCAAACTCTGCCTATGGTGCGACGTAATTTTGCAACCGTTCAAGGCCGCAAACATGGTAATTACCTCGGCACTCCGCGCATCGGGCGATTCCAAGTTTCCCGCCATCGTGGGTTCTGCCATGATGTGGACCTGTGGACTCGGCACCGCACTTCTGCTAGCCTTCGGGCTTCACCTCGGGCTCGTGGGTATCTGGCTCGGCATGGCCGCCGACGAATTCTACCGTTCCATTGTCAACTACATCCGTTGGCGTGGCGGTAAGTGGAAACAGTACGGCGTGGTATAATTCCAAACCGATTAGAAATCGTAGTTGCCGATTCGGATAAAATAATTGTACTGTTTGACGTGAGTAAAGTCGTCAAACGAATCCTTATCCACAATGCGGTTCATACCGGCATAGACAACAAACGAGCGATACGCAAACCGCAGGGCCGGTTCAAAAATAAACTTGTTTTCGTTCAGCTCCGCATACGGGGATTTTTCGAAATCATGATAATAGGCTCCAAAAAGCCACAGTCCAAAATAGTCGCTGTGTAGCCCCGCACTTAGCCTAGCCATTCCGTATTCGTGCGAAGAAAGTTCAGCATTGTACCATTCCGTGGACCAGGGAGTCACCGCTACATGCTGACGGTAGGCGATATCCAGAGGAGCATAATTAAAGGACCTGGGCGACACGTAACCATGGCCTTCATCATGATAGCGTTCTATTCCACCAGCAAGAGCGGCGGCAAAAGTCGTAAAGCGAATCGGTGAAACCGAATAACGCGCATCTGCCAGGAGTTTCCAGTAAATGGGAACCACATCGATAATGCCGTCGTCAAAGCCAATCGATTCGAAACCACCCCAAATATTCAAGGTGTAGCCCTTATTTGCAAACCAGTTGTCGTCGGCACCATTCAGATAGCGGTAATGCAACATCGGCGAGACGGGATAAGTCTTGACAGTATTACGCTTGTAGTAAAGCGGATCCAGTTCGAATGTTCTGGAGCCAAAAATAAATTCGGCGGAAATTCGCTGGAACGCATCGACCTCATAGAAAATATTCATCGTAAGATCGCTACGTTCCTCAGAAACGACGCGCAGGTATCGATCCGTCGTTCCGTTGAACGACTTCAAGGGTTCGAGTTTCAAGTAGTCGTAGCCAAACTGCAAATTCCAATGCCGATTCCAGAACTTGGACAAATTCAGGCGGGGTTGCAGTCCGTACGAATATTCGCCCCAGAATCCCGAAAGAATCAGCTCGATTTCCACATGGTCCACATAATGCGTAGACAGTTCGAAATAGGCGTTGGGGCCTATCGCGTTGGAACCAAATCCGCCCACGGCCACATCAAATGTCGGATGCACCGCCGCATCCACCTGCAGATTTCCGCTCGGCTGCATACTCAAGTCCAGCGAATCGTAAGCCGGATTCTGCAAGAGCCTGTAGGAAAAATCCTCCGGAGCAACCATACCCGTATCCGATTCGTTCCAGTAAGAGCTCACCGCTTGCTGGATTTCCGACGACAGGCTGTCATATCTCGGTTCAAAGCGGAACCATGGCTTAGCCCCCTCGCGATTTGCAGAATAGTCGCCCTTGCGCCCCTTCAGTACGGCAAACTCGGAAAGCCGCTTTTCGAACGAGGTGAACCCAGACTGGATCCACGCAAAACGAGCTGTATCGAGAATGGTATGAGCACGCACAATAACACCCGGCTGGCTCGCAAGGATATCGGCGGCATGAAGTTTCAACAGGCGGCTTCGCGCATCACCGACCACAGGGGCCCTTAGCGGATCGGACACCACGATAATCGAAAGTTCGGAGGCGTTATCTTCCGTGGGCATCGCGTAATACGGACAAATTTCACCGGAGACTTCTCCGGGCTGGCGAGACTTGCGCCCATTTTCCCACAACGGAAGCGAAGACATCACCTGGGGAATCGAATTACCGACAAGGACCGGATTCCCCGCGTCACAGGACTGTACCGCAAAGGGAATGCGATAACTGGAGCGCTGGCGATAAAGACTTTCCTGCAAACGGAGTTTCGCCATGCCATGCACCACCTGCACCGAATCGGGTGCAAGCTTTTTTTTGGTCCAGTGTAACGCTAAAGACGAATCGGCAGACAGAGACCAGCGCTGACGCATCGAAGGAATGCCCGACATCGAAACCGGGAAATCCTGAAACGATTCCTCCTTGTTTCCCAAGTTGTTTTCGGACAAGGAAAGATCGTGGCCCATAAACGGGGCTACTGCAGAATCCAGCATCATTTTCTGGATGTCATCCAGCGGGACCCCTCGCGCCCACAACGAACCAACCCAGGCGCCCCAAGAAGTCGCGACAATGGAATCTACCGGAATTCGATATTCCTCGATAGCATAAAGCACTCCCAGCTGAAACCACGGGGAACGCTCACCGCCGCCCAAATAAAGGACGGTTTTCAGGGGAGCCTTTAAGGAATCGGCATTCGCCGAAATTCCTTTCAAATTCACCTCGGCAAGCGCAGAATCTGGCCGCAAGGAATCCACGACAACAGAATCTACCTGCGAAACAAGCGAATCGAGAGACGGAACACTATTTTCCGCCGAAGCGGCATTTTTAGCCAAAGAATCCTCTACCGCAGAAGAAGCCGCAAGGGAGTCCCCCGCGGCAAAGGCGATAGAAGATAGCGCAAGCCCAAACAGGGCGGCGCCCTTCGCCTTTACAAGATTATCCCATGCGAGCCGGATTGGACGCATAACGCGCCATGTCCTCTTGCGTGATAAAGCCCGAATTGACTAGACCGGCAAGGCAGTCATCCATAAGCATCATTCCTTCGGCCGATGACGCCGCGATAATGGAGGGAAGCGTAAAATGTTCCCCGTTCCTAATCCGCGACGCCACATTCTGCGTACCGTAGAGAATTTCCCAAGCGGGCACCACGCCCTGAGAACTGGGCAATAGACGTTGCACCACCACCGCCTTGAGGACGGAGGCCAGCATATTGCGCGCCATGTCACGGTTTTCAAGGGTTTCCGAAGAAAGCAGGGCATCCAAGGCGCCCACCGCATTTCCGGCCGTCACCGTAAGCACGACAAGTGCCCCCGCCTCGGCAGCTCGCAACACGGGAATCAGCGACTGACCTTCGAAATTACCGAGCCAGATCAGGTCGATTCCACTGCGGAGCGCCTGCTCCATTTTTTCGGGAATCGTTCCCGACGAATTTTCGAGCACCAGCGACTCGCCGCGTTTCACCGGGAGTTCAGCACCTTCGTCCAACAAACTCACGCGAAGAATACCCGACTGGCAAAGCGCCGAAACGTATGCCGTCGCCGTCGTTGTCTTGCCGCTACAGGCGGGGCCAGCAAACACCACAAGACCCGAACGGATTCCGAGCAAGTTAGACAGCGTCGGTGGCGCACCAAGTGCAGAAAAGTCCGGGCATTCATCGAGTACCGGCCTAAAAATGGCCGAGTTACCCAAAGCCGTACGATTGTAGCGCACACGGAAACGCGACCCGCACCAGGGGCCACCCATCATTGTTCCCGACTCGCCTTCCATGGAGCCCAGAAAGTTACGGAGCGTTCCCGGTTCAACCGCCGGAGCATCGGGAATGGCGCAAACCTTACCAGCCAGGCGTACCGCAGAAGCGGCCCCTTCGGTAATCAAAAGTTCAGAGGCACCCACGTTCAACGTGTATTCCAACAAAGATTCAATTTCTGTCGCCATAAAAACACCCCCTAGTTCGCCGGACGGTACGAAGCAAAGCGACGGCTATCGTTTGCACGCATCCACGCTTCAGCTCCTTCGATATAACCGGATTCCACACATTTCTGCAAGGAATCATCCAAAGATATTCCCTGGTTTCCTTGACTGCTGATAGCAGCCGCCAACTGCGCAATTTCACCCTTGCGAAGCATATTCGCCATGGTAGAGGTCATCTTGGTCGCCTCAACCGCAAGCACCTGCCCCTGATTCTGCACAATCGGAATCAGATGTTGCACGATAATGCCCTTGAGCTGTTCCGCCAAGGAATTCGCAAAGGCGGTACGGTTTTCGACCGACACCGACGAAATCAGGCGAGAAAGCAGCCCATGTACATTGTTGCCAATCGCCGTTGCAAACACGAGGGCGCCCGCGTTGGATGCGCGCAACAGCATCGAAAGTTCTTCCATCGTTTCAAGGTGGTCAAAGAGAATTACGTCAGCACCACTCTGCATGGCAAGTTCGATACCTTCGACACCGGTACGCACATGAAGCCCCACCTCGCGCTGGGCAATGGCGCCACGCGGATTCTGGAGTACGCGTTCAATCGGCTTTTCGATAGTCTGGATATACACGTCGCGGTTCGCGGCAATCGTCTCGGCAAACGTCGAAATGGTTGTAGAGCGTCCGCTCGCGGCAGGGCCCGCTACCAGCACCAAGCCGCTATTGAGTTCGGCGAACTGGTTGCAGAACGGCGGCAAGTAAAGGTTTTCCAGCGTCGTCGATTCCTGCGGAATTACGCGAATGGCGATACTCGGATTGGTTCCGTTCCAGGTGACCGTCATACGGGCACGGCCCACTCCCGCAAGGCCTATCGTCTTGCTAAAATTCTTGCCGACCACAATCTTATAGCCGTCCGAAAATCCCTTGGAAGCCTCGTCCAGGCGTTCGTTGATACGCGACAAGTCGAGCGCATCGTCAGAAGCCACAAAGAGTGCCCCCGACTGGCGCATTACCACGGGGCGATCGGCATACAGATAGATATCCGTTGCGCCGAACTTACGGGCAAAGGCAATCATCTGCGAAATGTTTGTCATCGGGCGAATCTTTTCCGGGGCCTCGACAGGCGTACCTTCACCCGTCAAGATGGCAAAGCGGCTCGGCAACTTTTCGGATTCTTCTTCAGAAGATTCCTCTTCCGCTTCGGCCTGCACCTGCACCGTGCTGATGCTGGTAGATTCAAGCCCCGCCACGGCCTCGACTTCCACATTCGATGTGGATACTTCACCGTACAGACTGCTGTTACCTTCGATCTGCAGTCCCTCGGACTGTGCGGGCTGCGCGGGCGCTACCGACGGAGACGATGCCGGAGGCGCCTCGAAGCGGGACACCGCCGGTTTTGCCGAAGTAGCAGCATTAGCGGAAGCGGCCCCCACTGGAGCCGAAGCCGCACCCGACGCATTCGCCGGAGAAGCCCCTGCGCCGCCTTCGGCGGCGGCTTTCGCTTCCAGGTTTTTCACAAAAGCGAGCACCTTGATGTACATCGGAGGAGGCAAGATTCCAGCATCCACGAGTACCTGGCCAATATCTTTCTTGTCGGTAATCTCGTTCCAATGCGCCTTGACCTGCGCCTCGGTCACCACCTTGTTGTGCACAAGGACTTTCGCCATGTACTGGTTTCTCATAGGAAGTCCCTCCGGCTAAACCACCAGCTTGCAATCGCAAGGAACACGCCAATGTAGCCCAAAGCATAAACACTGTTCCAGAACACGTACATGTCAGGGAGCGAGACTCCATGCACCACGTAAGTCGTCACGTTGTAACGGTAAAGCCCCGGGAAAATTGCATGAATCACTTCGGCTGCCCTCTGGAAAACCATACTGGACGTTCCGTTCAGTTCGCCCATGCGAGTAGCGAAACGCACCTGTTCCAAGAGCTGATCGCTCAGGTGGCCTGCAAAGTAAACGCCCAGTGTAAACAGAGCGCTAAGCACAGTGCTACTGAAGCTGCTGAACAAAAGCGCCACCGCAATCACCACCGCCATCTCGCAGAAAATCAGGTAGATGGCCGTGAGCAAGCTAAGCGTCGGAGCAGACCCCGTGAGGAACAGCATCACATAATAGATTGCCGTCAAGAGCATGAGGTGAACCGCCACCACGGCCAAAAGGCCAAAGTACTTCCCCACAATGAAAGATGCTCGGCTGATGGGTTTCGACAAAAGCGTAAGCACCGTGCGGCGCTGGATTTCCTTTTGCACCAGACTGATGCCCACAAAAATCGAAATCAGGAGTCCCGAAAGACTCATCACCGAAAGCGTCGTGGACTTGATCACGTAGGCGCGGTCAAACACCGACCACTCGCCCAGCACGATGCTAAAAAGCGTCATCGCAATCGCGAGGAAACCGATGTTGTAAAGAATCTTGTCGCGAATGGATTCGCGGAACGTATTGAGGGCAATGATGCCGATATGCTTAAGCGTCTGCACGGGCAATTTCCTCCGTCAAAATATCTTCGAGACTCGGGCGCTTGTGGTCCATTCGTTCCACGGCAATTCCCTTGTCCAAACAATAGCGCAACAAACGATCGCGTGCGGCATCGTCGGCACACACACATTCCTGCGGATGCCCTGCGGGGCTAACGCCTTCGGGCAGTTCCATCTGCGGAATCGCTTCGCGGGTACGCACGTGATATTCCACGCCGCAAGATTCCGTAATTTCATCCACAGTACCTTCGCGGACGATCTTACCGTCGACAATCATCGCGACCTTGTGGCTGATCGATTCCACATCACTAAGCAAGTGGCTCGAATAGAAAATCGTCACACCCGTGCGGTTGAGTTCCATAATCGCTTCGCGCACATCGCGACGGCCCATCGGATCAAGACCGCTCATGGGTTCGTCGAGAATCAACAGCTTCGGCTTGCCGAGAATCGCCTGGGCAATGCCCACGCGCTGCATCATGCCCTTGGAGTACGAACGCAGACGACGGTCGATCCAGTCCTTATTCGCATGCAGCAGGTCCAGCGACCAGTCGATCCGCTTGTCGAGCTCGGCACCTGTCAGCCCCACCAGCTTGCCGTAGAACTTCAGCAGTTCGCGGCCCGTGAGGTAATCGTAAAAGTACGGCTGTTCCGGAGAATACCCGATGTATTCACGGCTCTTCACGTTACGCGGAGAAATCCCGTTCACCAGCACCTTGCCCGAATCAAAATTCAAAAGACCCGTCAGCACCTTGATAGTCGTAGACTTACCCGCGCCGTTCGGCCCGATAAAGCCATACACCTGTCCCGGTTCCACGGAAAAACTCACATCCTTGAGCGCAAGCTTCGGTTTCATCAAGAAACCGCTGCGGTACGTCTTATGCAAATGTTCAATCTTAATCATCTACCAAATCACTCCTGCTCCGAATTTCTAGAGCCGCCAAACGCACGAGACTCAGCCTCTTCGATTTCCTTGCGACGGCGTTCAGCCTTTTCTTTCTTGTTGATAAAGAAATAAATGACCGCTCCCACCGCATAGCACAAAATACCCGAATAAAAAATCGGGTTGATGGAACGCCCTTCGAGAGCGGGAAACAAGTTCAAAATAACACTGTGACCGAACAAGCTCAGAAGCACAAGCACAAAGCCTAGCGCACGGAGCACGTAAGTCACAATAACGAGTTTACGCATAGATACCTCAAAACTGCACCGGGGCGGTGCATCCTTTTAGCAGAAAAATACACAATTATTTAGGGAATGGAGAGATAAAAATGTCAAAAAAGGCTATAAAAAGCGCCTACAAGTCTAGTCAAAAAATACGTGTTAACTAATAGGGGTGAATAAAATTTGCCCAGCAATAAATATCTTGACATTATCTAGATAAAGATATATATTATGGACATCAAGATAAGCGAACACGCAAAACAGAGAATGGATGAGAGAGGTGTTTCCGAAGAACAGGTGAGGATTTTCCCTAGGAGGTAGATTATGACAGACAAAGAACTTGCATTGGCCATCGAAAGGGAATATGAGGAAACGGGTGATAATGTTGGCATCGCAATGCCCCCGGCCCCATCAATGGCAGCAGCCATTGCCACAGTCAAGAAACGCAAAACCAAAGTCGGAACAAGTTTTGATCCGGGTGTTTTAGAGGCATTCAAGGCGAAGGCTGAACGCGTCGGAATTCCTTACCAGACGTTGCTCAATTCCGTGGTCAAGCGTTATACCGAAAGCAAGCTCGACATCGAGGTTGCGTAGATTCGACAACAACTGCAATAGAGTATAGTCGGACTTTTATCCCTTAACGTGAATCACGGAGGCGAATTCCTTGAGTAGTGCAGGATCGTCCACCTTTTCCCATAGGGTTCCGGTCACGATGATGTTTGCGCCAGCGGCCACACGAACTGCAGCCGTCTGCGGATCCTTGATGCCACCACCAGTGATAATCGTCATCTCGGTCGCCTTGCGGGGATAGGCAATGTGTTCCACCGGTACAGGTTCCTCGGCGCCACTG
>JAEEGH010006829.1_pt1 | contig 27772 bp, 14 predicted proteins | sample 9134181 | NCBI WGS metagenome assembly JAEEGH01 (sample SAMN16246544, study PRJNA631951) | gut metagenome | biome: gut microbiome; feature: rumen; material: DP-attached | host: Bos | place: Iran: Karaj | collected 2018-10 | reverse complement strand
TTCACAAACAAACAATGTACGACAGAAGAAAGGACGCAGTAAACGCCCCAATACTTTCACGATGACGATATCCGGCCCTAAAGGGAACGAGATTGCAGTGCTTTTGTTCGGTAACATGGTCCCCGTTAGCGAGAGCCTAATCGATACATGCGTCATCAATAGCGAAATGCTCAAAGACGAATGGATTTTCGTTCGAAAGAATCTTGACTCCATTGTCGAAAAGGCCCAGAAAGTGTATCGGAGCCGCACTGAAGGAAAGAACGATTTTGCAAACCTCTGGTGTTGCGACTTCAAGAAGTTGGAAGCCCTTTTATCTGAATGGTTACAAGTCGATCATTCCGAGGTTCAATCCGCCATAACCGAAGCAAATGAAATCGCCTCAGGCAAACGCGAGACGAAAGCCTATAAGAACGCCAATGAAATGATTAGGGATATTTTGAAGGGGAGATAAAGGCATAGTTTTCTCCGAACTTACAATTCTTTGGTGGCATTTTTGGTGACAAAAAAAGGCATTCCGTAAGGAACGCCTTTAATGCTTTTGGATCCTATCGCATCCTCACGGACGCTCCAGGATGACACTTTGATGCAAAGGCCCTTCGGCTGGTTCGACAGGCTCACCAACCTTACTCAGGGACCTTTTACTTCACCACGATATTCACGAGCTTGCCCGGAACCACGATGGACTTCACGACGGTCTTGCCGTTCATGAACTCTTTAACGCGGTCGTTGTCCATGGCGAGCTTTTCGAGGGCGGCCTTGTCCATGTCCTTGGCAACAGATGCCTTGGCGCGGACCTTGCCGTTCACCTGGAACACGACTTCCACGGTGTTTTCCACGGCCTTGGAGTGGTCGGCTTCGGGCCAGGCGACGTTCGTGAGCGATTCGTTGTGGCCGAGGACGCTCCACATTTCTTCGGCGATATGCGGGGCAAACGGATGCAGCAACTTGACGAACGTTTCGCACGGTTCGCGGTAGCGCTTGTCCATCTTCATCATTTCGTTGTTGAAGATCATCAGCTGGCTAATCGCGGTGTTGAAGCTCATGTTCTCGATGTCGCTCGTGACCTTGATGACGGTCTGGTGCATCACCTTTTCGATTGCTTCCGGAGCGGTTTCATCAACGAACACCGGGGCTTCATCGCTGTCGCCCACGACAGAGCGCCAAGCGCGGCCGAGGAAGCGGTTCATGCCTTCGATGCCCTTGGTCTGCCACGGCTTCACGGCATCCAGCGGGCCCATGAACATTTCGTACAAACGAAGACTGTCGGCACCGTAGTCGCGAACAACGTCATCGGGGTTCACGACATTCTTCAAAGACTTACTCATCTTCGCCACGATCTGCTTGAGCTCGATGTCGGTTCCCTTCTTGAAGAACTTTCCGTTCTTCTCTTCGACTTCGTCAGTCGGGACCTTGGAGCCAGCGGCGTCTTCGTAAGCGAAGGCGAGAATCATGCCCTGGTTGAAGAGTTTCTGGAACGGTTCGTCGGTAGAGACGAGACCGAGGTCGAACAGGACCTTGTGCCAGAAACGGCTGTAGAGCAGGTGGAGCACGGCGTGTTCGGCACCGCCCACGTAGAGGTCCACGGGCATCCAGTACTTTTCGAGTTCCTTTGCAACAAATGCGTCGCCGTTGCAGGCGTCGATGTAGCGCAGGTAATACCAGCAGGAACCAGCCCACTGCGGCATGGTGTTCGTCTCGCGGATTCCCTTGCGGCCGTTCTTGTCGGTCACCTGGAGCCATTCGGTGGCGTTTGCGAGCGGGGACTGTCCGCCGTCACCCGGCTTGTAGTCCTTGAGTTCCGGCAACAGCACCGGAAGTTCGGCGTCATCGACGGTAGAGATTTCGCCATCTTCCCAGTGGATAATCGGGAACGGTTCGCCCCAGTAGCGCTGACGGCTGAAGAGCCAGTCGCGGAGCTTGTAGTTCACGGTGGCCTTGCCGATCTTGTTAGCTTCAAGCCATTCGATGACCTTTGCGATGCCCTGCTTCTTGTTGAGGCCGTTCAGGCAGAGGGTTGCATTTTCGCTGTTGATGTAGGTGCCGTCGGCAGCCCAGCAGGCTTCGCCCTTGAGCACGAGAGGCTTCACGTCTTCGGGGCAGCTTGCATCGGGTTCCATGATGCAAATGACGGGCAGGTTAAACTTCTTCGCAAAGTCGAAGTCACGGGTATCGTGAGCAGGCACAGCCATGATGGCGCCCGTGCCGTAGCCGGTCAGAACGTAGTCGGCGACCCACACCGGAATCTTGGTGCCGGTGAGCGGGTTCACGGCGTAGCTACCGGTAAACACGCCGGTCTTTTCCTTCGCAAGTTCGGTACGGTCGAGATCGCTCTTCAAGGCAGCGGCGTGCACGTATTCTTCCACGGCGGCCTTCTGTTCGGCGGTCGTGAGTTCCGGCACCATCGCGTGTTCCGGGGCAACGACCATGTAGGTGGCACCGAACAGCGTATCGCAACGGGTGGTATAGACGCGGAGCTTCTTTTCGGTCGGCTTGCCGTTAGCGTCGGCAATCGGGAAGTCCACTTCGGCACCGAAGCTCTTGCCAATCCAGTTCTTTTGCATGTCCTTCACGCCCTGGGGCCAGTCGAGCTTGTCGAGGCCCTTCAGCAGGCGGTCGCCATACAGCGGGATGCGCATGAGCCACTGCTTGAGGTTACGGCGTTCCACTTCCTTGGTGCCGCACTTTTCGTGAGAACCGTCGTTCAAGACTTCTTCATTGGCGCACACAATCTTGCAGTGCTTGCACCACCACACCTGAGCGTCGGCGTAGTAAGCGAGACGCTTAGAGTCCTTGTACTTGCGGACTTCGGCGGCACCCTTGGCTTCCACTTCGGCCGGAATCGGGAGTTCTTCGATGGGGCGGCCCTTCTGCTGGTCTTCATCGAACCAGGTGCCGTAAAGGCGCTTGAAAATCCACTGCGTCCACTTGTAGTACTTCGGGTCAGTGGTGTTGACTTCCTTGTTCCAGTCGTAGCTTAAGCCGAGGCGCTTGATCTGGCGGCGGAAATTGTCGCAGTTCTTCTTGGTCGTGATGGCCGGATGCGTACCGGTCTGGATGGCGTACTGTTCAGCGGGGAGGCCGAAAGCGTCCCAACCCATCGGGTGGAGCACGTTGAAACCGCGGCTGCGCTTGTAGCGGCAGATGATGTCCGTGGCGGTGTAACCTTCGGGGTGGCCCACATGGAGGCCGGCGCCACTGGGGTACGGGAACATGTCCAGGCAGTAATACTTGGGCTTGGACTTATCTTCGCCCGTCTTGAAAGTTTGATGTTCTTCCCAGTAGGCTTGCCACTTGGTTTCGATCTCTTGCGGATTGTACTTTGCCATAATAGTCCTCAGCAGTGAGCAGTGAGCAATGAGCGCAATCTCAAAGCTCATAGCTTTTCAGTTTTTCGGGAACAAAAATAGAAAAAGCCCGGGAGAGCGGCTTGCAATCCCGGGGCGAGAAGTCCTTAAAAAGGGTCAATCACTTTTTCTCGTATCATTCAAATATAAAATTGCGTACATCCTTAATTGTCAGTTCTATTCCACTTGCCGGCATTGCACGTAAAATGACAGGTCATGGAATTGACTTCTTGGGTTCGGGCCTCGAGAGGCAAGAGCCCTTTCGTGGAATCTATTTTTCCTTCAGCGTCGCTGGTGCACGCCGCTTCCGGTGCAAGGCAATCGACTCGTTTCCACTCATTGGTTTCGCAGTGGTAGTAAGAAGTCTCGTATGCGGGCGTTGCGCCCACCTTTATGATTGTGTCGACCAGCGTCACATACGAATTCTCTTCTTCGATTGTACACGTCTTTGACGGCAAGGCAGAATGAAACTTAGACGATTCTTCCCATATTCCGTTCCCCGCATAGATATACATTTCCATGGAGGCTCCAACAAATGGCGCTTTTTTGCAAGTGTCGCCCACAGAGACTCCGGCGGTATCGCAAGTCAGCGACTGGCTCCTTTGCGTCCAAGAGCCCTGTTCGCATCTGTAGTAATCGTAAGCACCAAGTTTAGAATCCGGATTCAGCAAAGAATCAACCGCGCCCTCGTTCCCTACATTGCATTTCAGGAAATCGTAAAGGAATCGTTCACCCACATCTGCTATAGAAGGAATCCAAATGCTGTCCGGAGCATCATACCCGTAAACCATATCAGAAACTATCGACCATTTACCATTCTCGCACTTGTAATAAACCGATTTTGAGGCTTTGTCACAATTGTCCCCGTAGATAAAATATTCGCAGGTCTTATCGTATTCCTTCCTTATGTACTTGCCGTCAATTTCCAACGTTTTGTCGCAAGCCCTAAACTCATTGGGGTCAAAAGAATTTTCAACAGCAAAACGATCGTAAGAGTATTTCTCCACACTTTCCCATCCAGCAAAATCGCATTTACAATATATCGTGTCCCTATAGGTGTCATTGCCCCAAGAGACCATTTCGTATTGTCCAAAGTTTTCGGAATTGCATTTTTCCATCATGGCAGCGGAACAAGTAAGGGCGTTCCAGGTCCCGTCACCTGCATAGAAATATGTGGTCGGGGCATAAGACATTGAACCATCATCCAATTTCATACCGTTTCTTATGCAAGTATCGCCTTCAACCTTTCCAGCTATATCGCAAGTAGCCAACACGTTTCTTGAAATCCAGTCACCTTGTTCGCACCTGAAGTATCTGGTGTAGGTGAACAACGGGGCACGATAAACGGTTTGAGTAGAAACAACGAATGAATCAACAAGGCCTTCATTGTCATCATTGCATTTCGGGAAACTTTCTGAAGCAATAAAGATAATATCAGCTGCATCAGATATTGAATGATTATCCTCCCATTTTCCTTTCTTACACAGGTAATACTGATGGCGGGTTTCATAAATTCCATGCATCTCATCGGTCACTACAGAATACTCATAATCCAAATATCGCCCCTCACGAGCCTTGTTGCAGGAACCATATTCATCCGGATTAAAAATCTTTTTCGAGGAACTTGAAACAGCAAATTCCGTAGAAGAGGAACTCTCTGACGCGGAGAAATCACTCGACCCCGCGGCAACGGTGATGGCAGAGGCATCACTGGAAACGTTGTCACAGGCGATCAAGAAGAAAGCGAGCCCGCAAACCGCAAGACAAGCAATCTTGAGCATCATGTTTTTCTTAAAAAATATCAACATGGAAGGCCTCCTAATTACAAGTAACCTTTACAAAAAAAAATATAAAACGGAAATATCGCTAAACATTGTTACAAATAGTTTTTGTTGTAACCAACAACAATAAAAATTGTTGGCAACATCTTTTTTTTCACAAGAGTATCCCAAGAATACGTTTCATTCTTTTTCTGAAATTCGGAAAAAAGCTACAGGGGGCAAACATTTTTAGGTCAAAATCAGTCTTTTTTCCTAAAAAAGCATCAAAATGGCCATCAATCCTTAATTATATTCCATAATAACATATAAAAAAGCACCCCTACACCGCACTAATAAAAAGAATTAAAACTATTTTTATAACATGTTATCAAGACTTCACATATTTACAGCCATCTTTTTGTTGATGTGTGTCACATCATTCGGTCAAAACACTTATGAGACCGATGTCGATTCTGCATGGATTGCCTCCCAGAATGGCGGCAGGACCGAACTGAACGACGGGAACAACGAACCCAACCCGGACTGCATCGGTGACGGATGTGGCGAGACCACCTTCCAGACAAGGCAAGGCAACACACAGCAAAGTGAGGCCGCAAGCAGTGAAGACAAAGAAGATTGCACTCCGGCCGATTCAGCCAATCCGGACTGTGCAGACGGCACCGCCGATTCTACGGCCCCCAAGAAATCCGTCACTTATAACGAGGACTCCGACGCCTTGTACGTAAACGAGAACCGGGAAATTTACCGCGCCCGCAAGGAAGGCTTCTATACCTCCATCAACGTAGGGTTCCGCATGGGCGGCGGCGTAAACCTGCTTTTCGGGGACAAGTCCGACACCTGGAACCCCGGCTATCTCGGCAACTTTGGGTTGTTCGTCAGGATTCCGTTCGGTGCCCAGACTCTTAGGCTAATGACGGCGCTGGATTTCAGCTACCGCCGCTACCTGCACGAAGAAACCACGGAAATCAGCGAGAACGAAGCCTACGTCGAAATGTACATGTTCGAAATCCCGTTCATGCTCCGCTATATCGGCGAAGACGACGGATTCTTCTTCGGCATTGGTGGAGATTTGGGCCTCAAGCTCTCCGGATTCTCCGAATTCCGGCAAGAAACGAAGATTGACGGGAAAATGCAGAAAGACAAACGCGACAAGACTATCCCCACAAATGGTGTAGAACTGGGTGCCGTTGTCGATTTCGGTTACATTTTCAATGGGCATTTCGGGTTCGATTTCCGCATCGTGCAGTATTTCACCAACCTCGTAGACGAGGACAATTTGGCGGAGTCCACGCTGTTTGATTCCGATTTATGGCCTTTTAACGCTTCTTTCGGCATTTTTTACCAATTCTAATTTATTCATGAAACTACTGGCGGGCTCAAAAGAGCCCGTTTTCGCACATTTTTCGTAAAAAACAAATTACCAATATATTTTCTCAACGCTAATTTTTGAAGATATTTTTAGAGGAGCGTTGTTTACAATTAATATTGTTATAATTCAAGTATGAAAACGAAAACACTTTCCCTGATTTGTGCTTTTATTTTCGCGTTTTCTGGAGCCGTCTTTGCACAGGACGACGATTCGAATGATTGGATTGGTGGTGATTCCGATAGCCGCAGTAGACCTGCTAAAACCAGTTCCTACGACGGTGGAGATGACAGCGAATTCGCAAACGATGCAGACTACGCACAGGCATACGCCCGTTACAAGAACGAGGCTACGTCCAAGGCCGAAATCAACCGTCAGCGTACGGAAGGCTTCGCCCGTTCTATCATGCTCGGCGTTCGCGTCCAAGGCGGTACGAATACATTCTTCGGGAGCAATTCCGATGGATGGGGACTGGGCTGGCAAGCAGGTGGCGGCCTCATGGTCAAGATGCCCCTAGGCATCAAGGACTTGTTCATCGTTCCGGAACTCACGTTTAACTTCCGCCGCTACCTTTACGAGCAAAATACCGACTACGGTACGAACGAAGCCACCATCGATATCATGATGTTCGACATTCCGATTATCGCGCGGTATGTTCTCGAGGACTACAACCTGTACCTCGGCCTCGGCCTCAACATTGGCCTCAAGCTCACGGGTTCCTCGGAATTCGACATGAATATCGATGTGGGTAACGACAAGCATTACGACAACACCATCGCCACCTCCGGAGCCGAAGTGGGCGGAGCCTTCGATTTTGGCTACATGTTCAGCCGCTACGTTCATTTCAATATCCGTGTCGTACAGAGTTTCACCAACCTGTTGATTCCCGCCCGTACAGCACAGAAGGAAATCATGGATTCCACCTTGCTCACGTTCTACACGACAGCAGGTATAAACATCTTCTTCTAAGCGGAAATGGCTGTTAAAGGCTATGTACACTCTTTCATCACCGGGGCCGCATCAGACGGTCCCGGTGTTCGTTTTGCGCTGTTCACCACGGGCTGCCCGTTCCGCTGCCTGTACTGTCACAATCCCGACACCTGGAAACTTGAAGACGGCAACGCAACCGATTCCGACCACATCCTGGCCGAAATTTCGAAATACGCCGGGTTCCTGCGCATGGCAGGGGGGCTGACCATCACCGGCGGTGAACCGCTCGTACAGGCAGACTTCGTTCACGACATCTTCGAGCGGGCAAAGAACGAACTTCACCTGCACACGGCGCTCGACACACAGGGATTCCTCGCCGGAAACCTTCCCGACGAATGGTTTGACTGCGTAGACCTCGTGCTACTCGATATCAAGGAAATGAACCCCGAGACTCACCAGAGGCTCACCGGCAAGCCCCTCCAACCTACATTGGACTTTGCGCAGAGGCTCGCCCGCATGGGCAAGCCCGTATGGTTGCGCTACGTACTCGTCCCAGGCCTTACCGACAGCGACAAGGACCTGCAAGCCCTAGCCGACTTCATCCACCCGCTCAAGAACATAGAACGCGTAGAAGTGCTTCCCTTCCACAACATGGCCATCCACAAATGGGACGACCTCAAGATACCTTATACACTCCGCGACACGCCGAGCCCGACCACCGATCAAGTGGAGCATGCCAACTGCATACTTCAAAGCGCATTGCAATAGCGCAACCGATGAAAACAACTAAAAAGAGCATGCCGACCGGCATGCTCTAAATTTCATTGTGGCAGCAAGGCCTTTATTTCTTCGTTGCAGGCCTCTTGTAGCCGAACGACTTGAGCAGTTCATCCGTGGCATAGCGCGTATGACCGACATCTTCGTCCGGGAGCTTGCACTGCAGTTCGGCAACCGACTTGACCTCGGTCTTGAAGATATAGGCGCCCGTACCGAGCAGGCGACCTTCCTTCGTCACCACGTCGCCGTTCAAGTCAGGAGTCAATTCGAAGAACATCTTGGCTTCGCCGACATCGTTGATATAGTCCGGATCGTTCAATTCCTGTGTAAAGTTGTACCTGTTCAGGAAAGAGCCCAGGTTGGAATAAATCCAGACATTCACGTGCAACTTCATCTTGAACAGGTTGGCCTTCTTGCTATCGCCCTTGTATGCCTTGCGGAATTCAGAGGAGCAGTATTTGTTGACATACTCGTCAACAGTCACCTTCTCGCGGTCCCAGCCGCCACCGACATCAAGGTAAATCATGCCATCGCGTTCAATCAAGTCGTCCAAGGTGCAAAGACCCGCAGCCGGATTTTCGCCACAACGGGGAGTCACAGCGTCAAAGACAAGCGTCGGACCAAGATGGCCACCGTTAACCCCGGAATAGGGTTCCTTGCCATCACCCTTCTTCTTGCCAAAGGAACCGCCAACAAGCATCTTCGTTTCCTTGTCTTCCTTCGAATTGTACATACTTACCATAAACGACTGACCCTTCTTCGGCGGATTGTCGCCATAGTATTTCTGAACAGAGTCCGCATCGATGGTCGTGACCGGCTTTAAGACATACGCGTCAATGCTTTTCGGATTCTTCATAATCACAATCACGGTATCCGAACCTTCGTTGCCCGCCTTGTCGCGGTAAGTGCGCACAATGTAGTTCACACCAACCTTCAGGCCCTGAATGCCGAGAGTATCCTGAACGACACCGTCGACAGTCCATTCAACTTCCACACCATTCGTACGCACAAAGGACCTGTCTTCAGGCGAAGTAATCTTGACTACCGGAACAACCTTGTCCACCACGATAAAGATATTCTTCGTGGCTTCGTTGCCAAATACGTTCTTGTAAGTATAGCTGACCTGGTAGCCATAGTTACCCTCTTCGTTCTTGACAATTTCGCCCTGATTGTCCACAGCGTAGCGAACACCGACATGCCCGCCGAACTTATCGTCAAACTCATAGGAGTATTCGTAGAAACCTCCGTTGTCGTTTTCAATCAGTTCACCGGTAGTGCCGTTCACATGGTACGAAACCGTAACATCCTTGCCTCCGACGACCGTCTTGTACGCCACCGTCATCACGACATCGCCATCTTCGTTCTTGATGACGTTGCCCTTCTTGTCGGTGTTATAAGACACCGTCACGTCCTTGCCGTCTACCTTCTTTTCAAAAGACACTATGTAGGTCTTGTTGTTGACCAATGTCTTTGTCTTCTCGGCAGATTCGGAATCCTTCATCGTAATGTTCTTTTTCTTGGACACCTTCTTGATATCCGAGAGCGAACTCTTGATATTCAGCAGGGAATCCAGGCGGAGGTTCGTGTTGAACGTAGAATCCGTATTGGTCGCATTATCCTTGATATGAATACGGACCTCGTTCAGTTCGTGGTTCACATAGAAGTTCGTGTCGTTCTCGTCAACCTGTTCGACAATCGTCACGTTCGATATGAGAGCCGTATCTTCGGCAGTCTTCGAAATCGTCACCTTCGGGATAGAATTATCCACAATGACGACGACAGAATCACAGCCCGGCCTATCCTTGGTCGGATCATCGTAGCAGACCTTGACAATGTAGGTGCTGTCCTTCGGGAACTTTACAGTAGTATCCGGCTGCAGCTTGTTGTCGACAGTCCATTCAAAATCGATTTTCTTGGAATTGGTGTAAATCGTATCGGGTTCAAGCCAGAGAGAATCCTCGTCGCTTGCACGGGTAATCTTGACTTCGGGAACTTCGACAACGTTCTGCACCTTGATGGTCACATGTGCCGTATCGAGGCTACCGTCTTCACCTTTCACAACCACGACCAGCTCGTACTTCTTCTTGGTTTCGTAGTCAAGCGTATCGACAAGCTTGATTTTGCCCTTTTCAGTCACCTCGAATTCCTTGATCTTGGTAATGAGAGTCACCTTGACCTTGTCGTTCTCGGGGTTGTTGATAACAAGTTCGGCAAACGTCGTATCCGGCTTGGCATCTTCGCGAATGACAATGGTCGTGTCGTCAATCGTCGGGATTTCGCGAATATCGTCAATAAAGATTTTCACGATTGCCGTAGAAGAAGCTTTCTTCGAATCGGTCACGGAAACCTTCAAATCGTAACGGTTCTTGGTTTCGTAATCGAGGTTCGCGCCCTGCTTCACGGTGATGCGGCCAGAAGAGGAAATCTCGAATTCGCTGGACTTCTCGGCAAGCGAGAACACCAGCACAGAATCCGGATCTTCGGCATCGTGGGCCACTACGCGCCCGACCTTCGTCTTCGCAGGCGAGTTTTCAGCCACATGGAACTCGGCGGGTTCAATTTCCGGAGCCTCGTTCACGTCGTCCACGATAATCAGGAACCGGGCCGTATCGGACATGCTGTCCGTATCGGTCACGTAAATTTCCAGAACATAGCTAGTCGTCGTTTCATAATCAAGCACACCGCTCTTCTTCACGGAAATGCGGCCCGACTTGGACACATCAAATTCATCCGACGTTCCAACAAGAGCGAAAGTCAGCAGAGAATCCGCATCTTCCTGGTCCATGCCGATAGCCTTGCCGACAAGCGTCTTGGCCACGGCCGTTTCGGCCACGTGGAAGGTATCGGGTTCAATAACCGGAGCCTCGGGCACATTCTGCACCTTAATCTTCACCTTGCCCACGGAAGTCAAGCCCTTGAGGTCTTCGACCTGGATTTGCAACGTGTAGGACTTGGTACGTTCGTAGTCAATGTTCGCGCCCTTCTTCACGGTGATAATACCGTCTTCAGAGACATCAAACTCCTTTGACGATCCCACGAGGCTAAATAACAGTTGAGACGGGAGATCTTCGTCGTCGGTAGCCTTGATTTGGCCGACAAACGTGGATTCCGGAGCATTTTCCTTAATCTCGAACGTATCCGGTTCGATGACAGGAGCCTTGTTGACGTCGTTCAAGGTAATAAGCATCACCTCTTCGACCACAAGCAACTTGCTCGGCACGCTATAGTCAACAACCTGCACCGTCAAGGAGTAATCATTTGCGCCCGTATTGCTGTAGGTAAGCACTTCCTTCGTCGAAATCTCACCCGTCAGCGAATCAATGGCAAACTTGTCCGTATCGCCATCAATAGCGAAATACTTGTGCTTCTTGAACGCCTTGGCCGTATCCAGGTCGCCATCCTTGACGGGGCTTCCGTTCAAGACGGTTCCAACAGGTTCCAGCTCGTCAACATCGAACTTCTGCTGCACAACCGTCGGCTTTTCGTTCACGTCGTTGACGTTTATAATGACAAGCATTTCATCGGCAGATTTCGGGTCCCTGTTATCGGTCACGCGGACTTTCACCTGGTACACAGCAACCTTCTCGTAATCAAGCGAATCCATTGCCACCGTGATTTCACCTGTCAGCGAATCGATTTGGAAGAACTTTCCTGAATTCTTGGAAACCGGAGTGAGCGAGTAAACGAGTGTATCCTTTTTCTTGATCAGGTTGTCCTCGTCCTTGGCATAGATAGCAACAGAACCCACAAGCGTACCCACCGGAGAATTCTCGTCTACACCGACAGTCACCGAGCTCGAGTCAAATGTCGGAGGATCGTTCTTGTCGTTGATATGAATCTTGAGAACCGCAGTGTCAGCAAGGTTAGACGGGAAGCCCATTTTCTTTCCATTATCCGTGGCAACCACATACATATAGTAGACGCTATCCTTTTCGTAGTTGAGGACAGAATCCTTAAGAGTGATTTCGCCACAGAAATAGCCCTTGTCGCATTTCGAGCTGGAGGCAATCTTGAAGACGCTCGTAGCACCCGCCGTGGAATCCAGGAGCTTGTAGCTCATCTTTGTCCAGAGGTCTTCATCCGTAACCTTGACCTTACCGACAGAAGTACCACTCGACGAGTTTTCGTCAATGTAGAGGTCAGCGGTTACGATGTCCGGCTTTTCGTTTACATCGTTAACCTTGATGGTCACATCGGCCGTGTCACTGGAAATTCCGTCCGTCACGGTGACTTTGAACGTGTAGAGACTATCCTTTTCGTAATCGAGTTTCGCATTGCTCTTCACGACCACTTTAATTTCCCTTTCAGACACCTTCTGGAATTCGAACGGGACGCTAGAGCCGGACGGTAGTAGCATATCGAATGTCAATTTATCCTTCAAGTCTTCGTCTTCAGCCTTAATCGTTCCGACAAGCGTTCCCGCCGAGGAATTTTCTTCGACTTCAAAGTCGAAAGGCCTATTTTCAAGATACGGTGGATCGTTCTCGTTTGTCACCACGATGGTCAACTTGGTCGTAGCGGAAAGATCCTTCTTGTTATCGAAGAAGCTCTGTTTTGAACCGTTGTCCTTCACCGTCACAACAACTTCGAACGTATGGCCGGCATAGGGCTGGCCCAGCATACCCGAAGTTGCCACCAAGACGTTGCCCTTGTTACTTGCAGACGAAATACTGAACAATCCGGTCACTTCAACCTTGTTCGATGCATCCGTCACATCGTAAACCTTGCCAAGCGAATAAGTCAGAACCGTGGCCGGCTTGACCTTGGTATCTTTATCCTTCGCCTCAAAAATCCATACCGTGTCACCGCCACTATACTTCTCGTTGATTCGTGAGGTGTAACTAGCCTTGTCGAAGGACGGGGCTTCGTTGATGTCCTTGACATGGACCGTCAAGTTCGCCGTATCCTTAGCCAAACCATCGTTCACAATGACATAGATATTGTAAACCGTGTCCATCGTCTCGTAATCCAATTCCTTATTGGTCTTGACGTAGGCACTGTCCTTACCCGAAACCGGCACAATGTCGAACGGCAACGTCTTGCCATTCTTAGACACAATGCTGAAAGTGAGAGAATGGTTCTTGTCCTGGTCGGTTGCCTTGAATCCAACCAAGAATTCACCGGCACTCCCATGTTCCTTGACATTCACGTCCGCAGCAACCGGGCCAATGACAGGAGGATCGTTCTTGTCGTTGACATTAATCGTCACGACAGCCGTATCCGACATGTCCGGCGGGAAGCCCTTGCTCTGTCCGTTATCCGTCGCAATCACATACATGTAGTAGGTTGCGGTCTTTTCAAAGTCCAGCACGGAATCCTTGAGCTTGATGTCCCCGCAGAAATACCCCTTGTCGCAACTGGATGCCGGAGTAATCGTGAACACGTTGGCAATGTTCTTCGTGGAATCCTTGAGCGCATAGCTCATGACCGTCCAGGTATCCACATCCTTCACCTTGACCGTGCCCACAGGTTCTCCCTTGGGAGAATCTTCATCCACATCGAACGTGTAGTCGGCAATGACAGGCTTTTCGTTCACATCCTCAATATTGACCACCACATCGGCAGTATCGCTAGCCACACCGTCCGTCACACGCACTTTGAACGAGTAGGATTTTTTCGTCTCGAAATCGAGCGCGCCGTTCACAGACAGCTTATACTCGCCCTTTTTCACGGTCGCAATAGTGAACGGAATCGAAGAAGTGATAATGCTGAGAGTCATATCATCTTCGGTGTCCTCATCCGAGACCTTGATATCGCCGAAAAGCGTTTTGAGCGAAGTATTTTCCTTGACGCTGAACGTGTATTTATCCTTGTCAAAGACCGGAGGATCGTTGACATTCCCGATTTTGACTGTCACCTTGACGTTTCTGGAAAGATTCTTCTTGTTCACGGAGAAGTTCTGTTCTTTACCATTATCCGTAGCTTTGACAGTCACCTCATAATTATGGTTCGCATAAGATTGGCCCAACATTCCACTGATGGAAGGATCTATGGTAATTTCTCCAGTTGAAGAATTGACGGTGAACAAGCCCGTTACTGCAGTAGAGCCATTCGTCACGTCGTTAACACTCACCAAAGAATACGTAAGCACGGTCTTCGGGGTAGCCTTGGTGTCCTTATCCGCTGCAGTCACCTGGCCAACCAGATCGCCACCCTTGTACTTCTCGTCGATGGAGAATTCATAACTGGACTGCGCAAAAGTCGGGGTTTCGTTCACGTCCAGAATGTTGATTGTGAGCATTGCCGTATCGCGGCCACTAGTTCCATCGTCGGCGATAATGCGGAGATTGTACACCGTCGGCTGGGTTTCGTAGTTAATGCTCACCACCTTGATGTAAGCACTATCGCTGTCTGTCAGGGCGACGAGCGTAAACGGAAGCGACGTAGAACCATCCGTAGATTCCATACGGAACGTCACATGCTGGCCGGCATCTTCGTCGGTCGCCTTGTACTCGATAAAGATGGAATCCTTAGGAGCGTGTTCGCGCACAGAAATTGTGGTATCCCCACGCAAGATCACCGGCGGATCGTTCTGGTCTTGAACATCGACATGCACCACGACCGTATCGGTAAGCTTCTTCGAACGGTCGCCCGGCACACCGTTGTCGGTCACGATGATTCTCATTTCATATGTCTTTTGCTTTTCGTAATCCAGCGTAGCTGCTTTCACCGTGATAACACCAGTCTTAGAGTTGATCTGGAACACGCTGGATGGGTTCCCGGATATGTTTTCAAGCTTGTACTTGAGGGTATCCCCATCATCTCGGTTCGAATCAACGCTATCCTGGGCTGTAATTGTGCCGACTTTAACACCAACCGCAGAATTTTCTTTAACCGTCAGATGCAATTTCGAATCCGACGACACTGCGTTTGTGATTTCAGGCTTGTCGTTGACCGGATTCATCGCGATAGTCATCGTGAAAGTATTCTTCGAGGCCTCACCATAATCATCGACAATCCTGTATGTGAAGGTCGAATACTTGAATTTTGGATCCGTCGTAGTAGAATCACCAAATTCGTTCAGACCGCTCACGTAGGTCAACTTCCCAGATTTGATGTCCGCAGAGCTAATGACGCTTCCCGCATCGACAGCCGCCACTCCATTTTTGAGAGACCCCTTCGTAGGAGCATTTACAATCTGGACCTTGTAGTCCGTCATCGGAGTAAGAACCACATTATTGATATTGCTCGTCGCCTTGTAGTAAGCCGGGAAAGATTCAATCTTGAAGGGGACATCCTCATAACCGATGGAATCACCCACACCACTTACAATCGTGGTAATGGTCGTGTCCTTGCCACTAGGTTCGCTGTCATTGTCCTCGATGTAGATTTTGAAGTCTCCGGAACGGGCTCCATTCTCCAAGACACCACCGGTAATGTCCAAAATCCGCAGATAGAAAAACTCTGTATTTTCAGCCAGAGCATCGTCCGTAGCGGTTAAGGTAATCGGGGTTTCCAAAGATTTTCCATCAGATTTGAATGTAGCCGACTTAGAGCCATTATTAGAGCACAGCGGGACTCCACTTGTATTGAGGTCGGCCTGTGCAGCAGCCGTAATGACAGAACCCGTCTTCCCTGTTTTTCCCTGATTTACATTCGCTTTTTGATCAAAGGCAATGCAATATTTAATCGTCACCGGGACCGAGGGAGCCTTGTCCAACTGGACATTCAATGTTTCACTCGTTCTTCCTTCATGAAGGCTTCCCGAAGCCAAGGCCGTAGAATTGATTACCGGAGGATCGAATGGCACATAACGGAACTGGTCAGCCTTGAAATCCGAATTGATGTAGATACTTTTTGCAATCAACTGGCCCGCAAAACTCATGTGCTGCTGGATTCTAATATCCGATGAAGAAATGAGCGTTCCCTGCATAATTCTATTATCACCCGCAGGAAAGGACACTCCATTTTTGAAATAAACAAGGAGGTCGCCATTATATTCTGAATTCTTAGCCGCATCAGAAGCCGATACACTCCAAGTCTTGCTGCTGGAGTTCCATTGAGTAGTGGGCTTCGCATAAATGACTTTAAAAGAAGTCTTACTCGACAAATCAACATTACCCGTAATAAAAATACGGGTCGGACGACCGCCTGGGGGCATCGCCACATAAAGGCTTGCATCATTTGAGAGTTTCAAACTAGATATATTGACATCATAAGCGGTAGAACCTGACGGCACATGAATAAAGAGACTATTACTACTACCATCACGAGTAATCGATCCAAGCGAAGCACTATACGTATGAGAACCGACCGTCGGTAAGGAAAGATCTGAATCTACCCGCGGAACAATTGCACAAGAATCAACAGCATTTCCATGATTTAAACTGATATGCGAGCTCATGCTCGTAACACAATATGGTCCATAAAAATAGTTGCTATGGCGACTATTATCTGCGATTGTAAATGTCGCAAAGCGGAACGGCCCCGTTATAATCGTATCACTTCCATTTGCATTCGTGAAATTTCCGGCAAAAAGAAGCGGGCCACCCAAAGAATGCTGATCGTTTATAAATTGGAGGCCGCCTTTTGGGGAACCTACAAAACCAACCGTATCGGTTATATGGACGTCCGATTCAAAAGTAATTGCCGGTGTAGTTGCACCACTTCCTAAAGCCCACAGTTTGTACTTCATGAGCTTGTCCCACTTGGCAGCATCAGCACCGGAACTTCCGAATGAGAACGGGGCCACCGGCACATTCGCGGCCATGGCATAAGCAAGCAAACCCGAAATGGATAGTAAAATCAAAGCCCGATGCATTTTAGATGCGATTCTGGACATTCTCAGCATACATTCTCCCGTGTTACCCAAACATCTCCCCCTTTACCAGGATATAAGGCAACGCAAATATACAAACAAAAGCGGCTCCAAAAAAAGGAACCGCTTCAATTTTAAGGGAAAAAGGCCTCACCTACTAGTAAATGAACAACATTTCGCGGTACTTCGGCAGCGGCCAAAGTTCGTCGGGCACGACCTTCTCGAGGCTATCCACCACCTTGCGGAGGTCCGCAATGGCCGAAATGATGCCCTCATGTTCACCATCCAGGGCTGTTTCTACGGCAGAAACGGCATCCATGAGCTTGCTACAGCCTTCGCCCAGCGATTTCGCATAGCCGTCCAGACCGGGGAAACCCTGGTTCAGCGCCATTTCGTTCGTCCTGAGCGCACCGGAATAGGCCTCGACTACCTTCGGCAAGATGACGTTTTTGGCAAGGTCGCGGGCAATTTCGCCCTCGATGTGGATGCGCTTGTGGTAATCCTCGATGTTCACCTCGTAGCGGGAACGCATCTCGGCACGGTTCATCACCCCGTACTTCTCGAACAGGGCGATGTTTTCGTCCTTGACGAGCGCCTTGAGGGCTTCCATGGAGGTGCGGATGTTCGGGAGGCCGCGGCGTTCCGCTTCCTTCACCCATTCGTCGGTATAGCCGTTGCCGTTGTAAAGGACGCGCTTGTGTTCCTTCACAATCTTTTGCAGCAGTTTCTGGAGGCCCGTGTGGAAGTTCTTCTCGTCGAGCTTTTCGAGCTGCTCGGCAATCATGTCGAAGGCTTCGGCCACAATCGTGTTGAGCACGACGTTCGGCTCGGAACAGCTCTGGCTGGAACCGGGGGCGCGGAATTCGAACTTGTTGCCGGTAAACGCAAACGGCGAGGTACGGTTACGGTCGGTGGCGTCGCGCGGGAGCGGCGGCAGCATGTCGGAGCCGAGCTTCATGGCACCGGCTTGCTTGCTGGACTTGGGCACGCCTTGCTCAATTTGGTCGATCACGTCCATCAGCTGGTCGCCCAAGTAGATGGAGATGATGGCCGGAGGCGCCTCGTGCGCACCGAGACGGTGATCGTTGCCCGCGCCGGCACAGGTCATGCGGAGCAAGTCGGCATGGGTATCCACGGCGTAAATGATGGCGCACAGCGTCGTGAGGAACACGGCGTTCTGGTGCGGATCCTTGCCCGGATTGAGCAGGTTGCCCTTGCCGTAAGAAAGGCTCCAGTTGTTGTGCTTGCCCGAACCGTTCACACCGGCAAACGGCTTTTCGTGCAGCAGGCACACGAGCCCGTAACGGTCCGCCACGTTGCGGAGCGTTTCCATAATCATCATGTTGTGGTCGCAAGCGAGGTTCACGTCCTCGAAAATCGGGGCAAGTTCGAACTGCGCGGGGGCGACTTCGTTATGGCGGGTCTTGGCCGGGATGCCGAGGCGCCACAGTTCCTTTTCCACATCGTTCATAAAATTGAGGATGCGGCTCGGGATGCTGCCAAAATAGTGGTCGTTCATCTGTTGGTGCTTCGCGGGAGTGGCGCCAAAGATGGTGCGGCCGGCCTGGTACAGGTCGGGGCGTTGCAGGTAGAAGCGCTTGTCAATCAGGAAGTATTCCTGTTCGGCACCGAGCGTGACGGTCGTCTTCTTGGGGCCCGCCTTGAAGCAGGTCATGAGGCGGCGAGTGGACTTGGAAAGCGCCTGGAGGCTACGGAGCAGCGGGGTCTTCTTGTCCAAGGCCTCGCCGGTATAGCTGCAGAACGCCGTCGGGATGCAGAGCGTGGCTCCGTTGCCGTGGCGCTTGATGAATGCCGGGCTCGTCGGGTCCCAGGCGGTGTAGCCGCGGGCTTCGAACGTAGAGCGAAGGCCGCCGCTCGGGAAGCTGGAGGCGTCGGGCTCACCCACAATGAGGTTCTTGCCGCTGAGGGCCATGATGGCCTTGCAGCCGCTCGGTTCAAGGAAACTGTCGTGCTTTTCGGCGGTAGAGCCGGTCAGCGGCTGGAACCAGTGCGTAAAGTGCGTGGCTCCGCGATCCATGGCCCACTTCTTCATGGCGTGGGCGACGTCGCCAGCGATGTTCGGGTCGAGGGCGACCCCTTCGTCGATCGTGGCGAGGAGCTTTTCGCAGATATCCTTCGGCAGGTAGCTGCGCATGGTGTCGGCGTTGAAAACGTCTTCACCATAAAAGTCGATGTTGACCGGTTCGGCCGGTTTTACCGGCGCCGGTGTGGCAGTAGCAATGTCGTAAATAGCTTTTGTGCGGTTCATGAAAGGAAAAATAGAAATGAAGCGGACCCGCCTGTAGGGAAAAAAGCGCTCTTTTTCTCCATTTTTCTTTACATTTATGTAAAAAATCAATGAATTTTACATAAATGTAACACACAGAGGCGAAAAGATGCTATTTTATAGGCATCAATTCTCTCCTAGATAGCCTCTTCCGGTTGCGGAAGGGCTCAAACCATTCCGGGCGGGGTCTCTCCGCCCGGAACGGTTTTTCAGAGGAAACAGTGCAAGTTCAGGATATCGAAACCGAAGCTTTGAGCGAAATTGAGCAAGCCCTCCGCCAAAAAAGGGCCAAGCCGGAGCTTTTTGCCCAAATCCGCGATATCCTCACCGGAAAGTTCGCAGAAATCGGCCAAGAATACCAATCTATCAACGACAAGCTGCGCGACCTTATCGAAGAAAAGCCCGGCGAGCTCATCGGCAACTCCCGCGAAATGCGCGAGGTTTCAAAGCGTGTCCGCCACATCGCGAACTCCGAAGCAACCGTTCTCATCCGCGGGAAAACCGGGACAGGCAAGGAGCACGCGGCCCGCAGCATCCACCTGCTTTCCGACCGCAAGGATAAGCCATTCGTCTTGATGAACTGCGACTCGCTGAACGACGACCCAGGAGCGAACAACTTTGAGAGCGAGCTCTTCGGCTACGAACGCGGGGCCTTCGCCGGAGCGACCAGCAGGCACATCGGCAAAGCGGAACACGCACGCGAAGGCACCCTCTTCTTGGACGAAATCGGCAAGCTCGGGCGGGCGGCACAGGCAAGGCTTTTGCAGTTCGTCCAGGAACGCGGATTCTGCCGCCTAGGCAGCAATATCTACCAGCGCTGCAACGCACGCATCATCGCATCGACCAGCATGAACCTGGAACAGATGCTGCAAGAAGGGACCTTCCGCGAAGACCTGTACTACCGCCTGAACATTTTCCAAATAAACTTGCCGGACCTCGCCCAGCGCAAGACCGACATATTGCTGCTCGCCGACCATTTTATCGAGAAGATGAACCTCAAGTACGGCAAGGGAATCCTGCGCCTGAGCTCCCCCGCCATCGACATGCTCATGAGCTACCACTGGCCCGGCAACGTGCGAGAACTCGAAAACTGCATCGAGCACGCCTGCCTCGCCACCACCGACACTTGCATCAACGCGCACGACCTGCCGCCGACACTGCAAACGGGCAGCGCGAGCAACACGGCCCTCATCCGTAACGACAAGACTCCCCTCGCGACCATTCTCGACAACTTTGAGCGCGAAATATTGAACGAAGCGCTCAAGCGCAACGACGGCAACCTGAGCGCCGCCGGCCGCGAACTCTCCGTGAGCCCGCGAATGATGCATTACAAGGTAAAACGGCTGGGAATCGCTTAAGATTTTTCCAAGCCTTTTTTTATTATTGTAATATGAACATCCTCGTCTACTTCCTGTTTGCCCTTTCCGGGTTCGCGGGCCTCATTTACGAAGGCTCGTGGGCACGCTACCTCAAACTTTTCCTCGGACATTCGAGCTACGGGCAGGTGCTTACGCTCTGCATCTACATGGGCGGCCTTGCCATCGGTAGCTTTGTCGCAGGCAAGCTGGTCGAAAAAATCAGGCGCCCGCTGTTGGGCTATGCCGCCGTGGAACTGGCCATCGGTATCGGCGGTGTGGCGTACCACCCGCTGTACAACTGGCTCACGGGAATTTTCTACGATTCCTCTTTTGTGGCGGGGCTGAGTTCCCGCGGAGCCGAAATCGTGAAGGTCGTCCTTGCGACAGGCAGCACACTCCCCATCGCGATTGCGGTCGGCATGACGTTCCCCTTCATTGCCGCCGGGCTCATGCGCAAGAGCGGCGCCGAAGTCTCGCTCCCGATGCTCTACTTTACGAATAGCCTCGGTTCCGCCATCGGCATCTTGTTTACGAGCTATACGCTCATCCCCGTTTTCGGTAACCACGTGACGCTCTGCGTCGCCGCTTCCATCAACTTCTTGCTCGCGACAATCTTTGGCGTTATCGGCTTCTGGACATCGCCGGTTCGCGACGATGACGATGTCGAAGAATCCGCCGAAGAAACCCATGTCGATCCCAAGTTGCCGATGCCGCCCAAGAGCACCTGGTTCTGGATTGCGGCCATTACCGGCCTTACCTCCTTTGTCTACGAGATTGTCTGGATCCGTTTGCTCAGCCTGCTCATGGGTTCTTCGAGCCACAGCTTCGACCAGATGCTTTCGGCCTTTATTCTCGGGCTTTCCATCGGCAGCGCGGTCAGCGGCAAGCTGCTGAAAAAAGATTCGCTGGTGGTGCTTTCGCTCGCCCAGATTTTCATGGCGTTCTTCGCACTGTGTACGCTCTATTTCCATCAGCCGTTCTGGATGATGATGAACGAGGCGAACCAGATATTCAATTCCACGAATGACGGCTACGTGTGCTGGAGCATCTTCAAGTACGTGCTGTCCCTCCTATGGATGGTGCCGACGAGTTTCTTTGCCGGCATGACGCTCCCACTCATTACGATTATCCTCACACGCGCATTCAAGTCCGAAGCCCCGATTGGCAAGGTCTACGGCTGGAACACGCTCGGTTCCATCATCGGTTCGGCTGGCGGTGGATTGCTGCTCCTGCCCTTCCTGCAACTCAAGGGCGCTCTGGTGTTCGCCGCCGTTCTCGACTTCGCGATTGGATTTATCCTGTTGGCCATCTACCGCAAGCGCTTCCGCCGCAGCCCCATGTTCTACGTGATTGGCGGCGTGATGATTCTCCCCTCGTTCTTCATGGGATTTGACCCCTCGCTTGTCACCTCCGGCGCATTCCGCGCTTACAAGGATTTGCACCCGGACGAAAAGATTATCGTGCGTGATGGCAAGACGGCGACCATCAGTTTCCACGAATCGAATGTCCATTACTACATCAAGACGAACGGCAAGGCCGACGCGAGCATGAGCAAGGACAGGAACCATCCCATCGAGGGTGACGAACTCACGCAGGCGGCAACCGCCTTTATGCCGATGGCCGTGATGTCGAAACCTTACGACGCCGCCATGGTGGGTTTTGGCAGCGGCATGGGTGCGCACTATTTGCTTTCTGACCCGCTGCTCAAGGATTTTGACTGCGTTGAAATCGAAGAAGAGATGATGAACCTCGCGAAGGGATTCTACCCGTGGAACTCCCGCGGCTACGACGACCCGCGCACGCATATCTACATCGACGACGCGAACACGTTCTTCCTCACGAACCGCCGCCAGTACGACCTCATCGTGAGCGTGCCCTCGAACCCGTGGGTCAGCGGCGTTGCAAGTTTGTTCAGCCACGAGTTCTACGCCAAGATGCGCCGCTACATGAAGCCGGGCGGACTCTGGGTGCAGTGGATCCAGACATACGAATTCAACGACCAGCTGTTCCTGAACATTCTCAAGGCACTCGATGTGGTGTTTCCCTACGTGAGCTTGTACAAGGCGCCGGAAGAACCCGACATCATCATTATCGCAAGCGACCAGCCTGTCATCCAGAAGTCTATTGACCGTTTCAAGACAGACCCGGTGCTCGTGAAGGAATTCGAACGCATCCATCGTGACCCCGAGTTCTTTGGCGAAAGAAACTTCCTGTTCACCTCGAAGATGGTGTCTTCGCTGCTGGACGGCGTGGAGCCCAACAGTACGTTCATCCCGATGGTCGACAACAAGGCCGAAGAAGCGCGATTCATCCACTCCAACGCGCACATTGTGCAGGTGTTCGACTCCTGTGAAATCTGCTGGCCCGAATACCTGGATTCTGCGGACTACGCGCTGCGCCGCCCCGACCGCGTGAAAGCGCTTATGGATGGCTCGCACGATCCGTTCATCGAACGCGCCTTGCTCGGCTACCTGAACAGCATCGACACGACCGTGCAGGAAGTCTCTCCCGAATGGAAGAAGTTCCGCATGCAGTACATCGAGTGGGTGCGCGGTGTTCCATTCGAAGCCCGAGACACCAACGAAATCTATGCGAAGATCCGCGAGCTCGTGAATTTGGGGCGCTTCCCGGCATCGTTCACGGACGAGTTCAACATCACCGAAGTCGCCCGTACCAAGGATTACGAAACCGCAGCAAACCTCGTCGCCGATTTCTACGAGAAGTACGAAGTCAAGGACATGGACGAATTCTTCCTGCGTAACGCCATCCTGATTGCGTTCCTCGCAAGGGAGCCGGAACTGGCGCACGTATTATACAGAGAAGCCATCTACAAACATGAAAGTTTCTTCCCGGTCGAGAAACTCCTGATATCGAAGGAAATCAAGAAGCTCCGCCGAGCCATTGCGATGGAAAAGAGGTAGAGGCTCGGGGCTCGAGCAATGAGCAGTGAGCTTTGAGGCTCAATACCTCGCACCTCAAAGCGGCCTCACTGCTTTTTCGTTTCTTTCGGTTTGATTCTTGCGCTCAGATAGCTGAGCACCAAGTTCTGCCACACAACATAGCACGTAGGCGCTAGTGCCACGACAGGGCCTGCGTACAAAGTCGCAATCCAGATGACGAGCGTCGTGTTTTTCTGGCCCATGCTCTGCGCACTTTCAATCGGGCGGCGGTTCCTTTCGACATACCAACCGAGGGCGTAAAGAAGAATGCAAAGAATCAGCGAAACGCCCGCCATCATCGGGAGTTTTCCGCTATTCCATAAATCCCAGAATCCCATCTCGCGGATATCGTAACTCGCCTTTGCAAGAATCACGAACACGGAGAAAGTCCAAATGAACATCGTGTACTTCTGGAATTTGGCAGCGCGGTCAGCGAGTTCTGGGTAGAACGCGCGGAGGCCCAGAGCAAAAGCTAGCGGGATGCTGATAATGGGCTGGATGGTATTGAAAATCTTCATCGAAATGTCTTGCAGGCTCGCATCCGTGCCGGTCAAGTAACCGAACACAATCGGGATGGAGAAGCAAGCGATGAGGTTTCCACTCAAAAAGATTTTCAGGGCAAGAGAAGCCGAGCCGCCAAGCATCTTAGCCATCGCCGGGGCGGCATTCGCAGGCGGGCAGAGCGCGATGATCGCACCACCGAGCAACACTTCACGAGGCAGGCCGAACAATTCAACAATTCCCGCAAGGGCGGCAACAAGCAAAAGGCTTACCAGAAGGGCGCGAATCTCTATCTTGAACGTGTAACCATGCGTTTGCGGGGGAATCTTCGTCACGAAAGTCAAAAACATCATCGAGCCGATCAAGAACGGCATCATCGGCGAAAGCACATGCGCCTGCGGGAGCAAAATCCCGAGGATAATCGCAACCGGCATGAGTATTGCACGTAGATTCTTCATAACGCGCCCAAATGTAGAAATTAGAGGCGACCCCTACGATTCAAACGGGCGGACTCGCAGCGTGACACCCAAATCATTACACAACTTTCGGCAAATCTCGATTTTTTCTTCGGGCATCACCTTCTCGACGACGGTCATGACCACGTTCTTCACGTGGGCCTTCGCGAGCACGGCAAATTCCTTGAGGGCGTCATAAGACTTGATGCCAAACTTGGAACGCGTGAGCGCGAGAAATTCCTCGGCGTTTGGGGCGTTCAACGAAATCGAGACGGTATCGAAGCGCCCCTCGAGTTCGGGGGTAATGTCCTTGCCGTGAATCAGATTCGCAAGGCCATTCGTGTTGAGGCGCACCTTGAGCTTTGGGTACTTCGCCTTGAGCTTGTCAATCACGCTGCACACGTCATAAAGGCGTTCGAGCGGTTCGCCGTATCCGCAGAAAATCAGTTCGTTGATGACGTTAAGGTCGTACGCGTCGAAAATTTCCATCACCTGGTCGACGCTCGGATCGCCGCCCTTGAGCCAGAGCGTATTGCCTTCCATCATCTTCTTCGTCTGGCGCAGGCAAAACACACAGTTGCACGGGCAACGGTTCGTCATGTTCACGTAGATGTTCTTGCCGGTAATGTCGCCACTGTTGGCGATATCCAAATAGCCCGCCTGTCCGACGGTTCCTGTTACTGTATAAACTATCATTTAGTCCTCCATCAAGTCGCGAAGGTACATCTCGACGCTCAAGCCCCAGTGCATGGGGACGTTGTTCTCTTCGCAGTAGCGGATGCACTTTGACGCGAATTCGGCGGCCTTCTTCACTGATTCGTAAAAGTCGTGGCCGTTCAGGTACATGCCGGCAATGACAGCGCTTATCACGTCACCCGTTCCGCTGCGGTCGCCACCGATGCGGTCGGCCATCACGATTTTCGGTTCTTCGCCCTTGCTGTAAACGAAATTCATGATCTGCTTGCTGCTGTAATGGATGCCCGTCACCACGATGTGTTCGGGGCCCTGTTCGGCAAGCGTCTTGCACATGTTCTCGATTTCGACAGGAGTGAGTTTCCCGTCGCGGTAGTCGGAACCCGTCAAGGAGCAGAGTTCGGTGAGGTTCGGCGTGAGGATGTCGGCGTAGCTTACCAAAGCGCGCATCTTTTCGCACAGGCTCGGCGTGTACGTTTCGTAGAGACGCCCGTAGTCGCCCATCACCGGGTCGACCAGCGTGAACACTCCGTTTTTCTTGAATGTCTTGATGAAGTCGATGACGATGTCCACCTGTTCCTCGGAGCCGAGGAATCCCGTCGCGATGGCGTCGAAACTCATGTCCAGATCCTTGTACGTCTGGATGTAGTCGCGCATCTTGGAGGTGTAATCGTCGAAGAAATATTTGGGGAACTGCGTATGCGTGGAAAGGATTGCGGTAGGCACCGCGACCGCCTGGATTTTCATGGCCGAGATGACGGGCGCCATGACGGCAACCGAGCAGCGGCCAAAACCAGTGATATCGTTGATGAGAGCAATCTTCTTCTGTGGCATAGCAGTATAAATTTAAAAAATTTAATAAAGTAGATAACAATGGAATTCTATGTATAATACATTGTTTCAATTTTCAACTAAAAAGAATTTATGCGGGAGGGGCCCCAGCTCAGAGTTGCGAAGGCCGCACGGGCCCCTCCCTGCACCCTCCCCATCCTTGGCCGACGCTTCCATTCTCTAAACGACAACTCGCTATCCCTTTTTTATTATCATCTATCTCGCTTCAACTAAGCCTTTTTAACAAGCACGCGGGTGGAGGCGAAGGCGGCAGATACGATGACGGCTAGGAGCGTGGGCCCAAGGAAAACGGAATCCAAATGCACGGTCACTTGGTAAACGGCAAAGCCAGCGAGCCATGCAAAAAGGTTCCAGAGCCAAGCGCCGAGCGTGACCGTACGCCCTTTCGCGAAGTAGAAAGAGACAAGCAGTACAGCCGCCATGGGAGCAAACACCGAGGCAATCAAGTACAAGAAGCTGATATAGTGCTCCATGATTCCTGAGATGGCAAGCGCCGCACTCAAAAGGGCAACGATAACGCCCGCAATTTTCGGGTTGATCTTGCCATAAATCGCTTTGGAGGATTCGCCTGCGGAGTTGGCCGCGAGGAAGTTCGTCGTGACGGTCGAGAGCACCACGATGATGATGCCCGGGATGCCGAGTCCTGCGAGGAGGATGGCCTGAGCGATATTGTTGTTCGCACCGATGCCCGCAATCTCGATACCGATGACATACATCCAGAGGCTCGCGAACGTGTAGGCCGCCGCGGATACCGCAGTCGCCTTTACTGGTTTTTCAACGTCCTTCGTATAGTCCGAAATCACCGGGAGCCAGGAGATGGGCATGGCGATGGAAATCTCGAAGATATTCCAGAAGCCGAGTAGCGCCACGGAACCAGCGGCGGCCCCGGCGGTAACGCCGGCGACGGTCGTGCCCGAAGTATTGTCAAGCCCGAACAGTTTCACGGAAAGAATAGCGAGCAGAATCGCCAGCGCCGCCATCACGACCGTCGTCACGTTCGCGGAACGCTTGAGCCCGACAAATACCCAGATGGCGATAAGCACCGCAAGAATAACGCAAGTGAGCGGGAAAGAAATGGGCAGGTCGAGGCCTGCCAAGGCGGAAGCGCCCTGCGCATTCAGCACCGCCACCCAGGCGAGCAACTGGAAAACGTTCAGGGCGGCAAAGAACCTGGAACCGTACTTGCCGAACGTGGAAGCGGTTGTTTCCATCGCGTTCAGGCGGACACGCGCGCCAATGAGGCCCACGAAAAAGAGCAGTATGCCGCCCAAAACATGGCCGAGAATCAGCGGTAGCCAAAGGGAACCCGGCGCAGATGCGGCACCAATCTCGATGCCCGCCTCGATTTCGGAAACCGAGATGGCGACACCGAACCAGATGATTCCATTCGAAAAGAGACCCGTACGTTTTTCCATTGAGTACCTCCACGAGGTAAAAAAAGTGGCACAAAAATAAAAAAACGGGGGGTATAGCTCAAGGCCATAACCGATACTACTTTTATATGGCTTGCTATAGGATATGATTATAACGCCGGTTCGTAAAGCATATAACGAAAACCTATAAAAAGCCATACTTATTTAGTATTGGCCGCACAAAAAAATGCGTTCTATATTTGGCGGTACCAAATCATTCATGCGGAGGTACCATGAAAACGAATCCATTGTATAGAGCAGTCAAAAGGCAATGCAAGCGTCTATGTGTACTGATGCAGGCCGCATCAAGAAACGCCCT
>JAEEGH010006828.1_pt1 | contig 27777 bp, 16 predicted proteins | sample 9134181 | NCBI WGS metagenome assembly JAEEGH01 (sample SAMN16246544, study PRJNA631951) | gut metagenome | biome: gut microbiome; feature: rumen; material: DP-attached | host: Bos | place: Iran: Karaj | collected 2018-10 | reverse complement strand
ACAAGGAGACGCACGGTGGTGACCAGGACAACGGTGTTGCTGGCCTTGATGCTGATGACGACATCGTTGAAATGCTCGCGCTTACAGATGCGCAGGAACTCCATGCAGCTCTCGACAATGCCCTCGGGGGTGTCGCCATAGCGCGACATGATGCGATCGGACAGGGAGCCGTGGTTGACACCGATGCGGATGGCGGTGTGGTGCTGCTTGCAGATGTTGAGGAAGGGCACGAACTTGGCTTCTATCTTCTGCAACTCGGCAGCATACTCGGCATCGGTGTATTCGAGGTGCTTGAAGGTGCGCCCGGGATCGACATAGTTGCCCGGATTGATGCGTACCTTCTCGCAATACTGGGCTGCGACATCGGCGACATGGGCGGTGAAATGGACATCGGCAACAAGGGGGGCGGTATAGCCGTCGGCCTTGAGGCGTGCGGAGATGTTCTTCATATTCTCTGCCTCGCGGGTGCCCTGGGTGGTGAAGCGCACCAGTTCGCCACCGGCATCGATGATGCGCTTGGCCTGTGCCACACAGCCCTCGGTGTCGTTGGTATCGACGGTGGCCATGGACTGGATGCGGATGGGGTTGTCGCCTCCGATGGCGATATTGCCTACGTGGGTGACACTGCTAATTCGTCTTGTACTCATAATGTACGTCAGCTAATTCTTTGTTTGCCTTGACTATCTTTTCCTTGAGACCTGCCTTGTAGTCGGCCAGACGCTGGGCGATGACTTCGTCGCCGAGGGCGAGTATCTCGACAGCGAGGATGGCTGCATTCTGGGCGCCATTGACGCCGACGGTGGCTACTGGGATGCCCGGGGGCATCTGGATGATGGAGAGCATGGCATCCAGTCCGTCGAGCATGCCCTTGATGGGTACGCCGATGACGGGCAGGGTGGTGCTGGCGGCAATGACTCCGGGGAGTGCTGCTGCCATGCCTGCTGCTGCGATGATAACTCGAATGCCACGACTCTTGGCATTACGTGCGAATGCCTCGACTGCCTCGGGTGTGCGATGGGCTGACAGGGCATTGACTTCAAACGGTACCTGCATATCGTCTAAGAACTTGCAGGCTTTTTCCATGACGGGCAGATCACTTGTGCTGCCCATGATTACACTTACGATTGGATTCATTTTTATTTAGTCGTTTGGGAAATTGGTCGTTTGGTCGTTTGGGACTTTTTTAATTGATAATTGACCATTTAAACTATGAACTATGAACTATGAACTATGTTCTATAGGAACAGTATCGATATGGCTGCGCAGACGAAGCCTACCCAGAAGCCACCGACGACTTGCGAGAGAGTGTGCTGACGGAGTACCATGCGACAGGTGCCGAGGATGCCGGCAACGAGGAAGATGATGCACATCCACCAGACTGGATTGAAACCGAGATACTCGGCAAAGGCAAAGAGAGCCCCACCGACTCCACCGATGGCTGCGAGATGGGTGGATATCTTCCACCACACATTGATGAGGGCACAGACAATCTGAACCACCAGGGCTGCGATGACGATGGAGATGATGAAATGGGGTATATGCATTTGCATCATGATATAGACGCAACAGAAATAACAGAGAATAGACAGGACATAGGGCACCATGCGACGCTCGCGACGTCCGAGTTCGATGAGGCTCCAACCCTGATAGCGACGATAGAGGTGGATGAGCACCGTGGGCAACAGGATGGTGAAGAGATAGACCATGATGAGCACCTGGAGCTTGTAAACCCAAGGAAAGATGCTCATGTAACTGAACGTAAAAAGGGCTACCAGCCCGACGATGGGCAGGTAAAATGGCGTGAACACCATACTGATTGCGCGTGCTGCGAGAATTAGTTGTTTCATATTTTACTTACGTAGTCTTGCTACGGGGATGCCGAGTTGTTCCCGATATTTGGCAACAGTGCGACGGGCGATGGGATAGCCCTGGGAGGCCAGGAGCTGACACAACGTTTCGTCGCTATAGGGATGCTGCTTGTCTTCGGCGGCTATGAGGTCGCGGAGGGCAGCCTTGATTTCGCGGGTGGACAGCTCGTCGCCTTCGGCAGTGACGTAGCCATCGGTAAAGAAATGGCGCAGGGGGAACGTGCCCCAGCGCGTCTGGGCATATTTCGAGTTGCTGACACGCGACACGGTGCTGAGATCGAGTCCGGTCTTCTCGGCGATGTCTTTGAGTATCATGGGGCGCAGCAGAGCCTCGTCGCCCTCTTCGAAGTAACGGTGCTGCCACTGGATGATGGCCTGCATGGTGACGATGAGGGTGTGGTTGCGTACCTTGATGGCCTCGATGAACTGTTGGGCAGCGTCGATTTTCTTTTTGGTATAAAGGAGGGCTTCCTTCATCTGCCTGCTCATGTGTTCGCGATTGTCCTGGTATTCGCGCAGGGTATCGGTGAACGACTGTGAGACGTGCAGTTCGGGCACGTCGGCATAGTTGAGTTGGAAGGTGACGGAGCCATCGTCGTGGGTATCGATGATGAAGTCGGGGGTGATCTGCTGCAGTGAGCGTCCTACCGTTTCGCCCAGTGATGCCCCTGGCTTGGGGTTGAGCTTGCGCAGTTCGTCGATGAGCGTCTTAGCCTGCAGGTCGTTGAGTTGCAGTGCCTGCTGTATGCGTTGCCAGTGTTTCTTGGTAAAGGCCTCGAAGAAATCGTTGACGACACGCATCATGAGGTCGCGCAGTCGGGAAGGCTCGCGTCGCTGAATCTGTAGCAGCAGACACTCCTGCAGGTCGCGGGCACCGATGCCTGCGGGGTCGAAGGTCTGCAGGATGCGGAGCACGTGGAGGATATCGTCAGCCGAGGCATCGATATTCTGATAGATAGCCAGTTCGTCGCTGATGCTTTCGAGCGATTTGCGCAGCAGTCCGTCCTCGTCGAGCGACCCGATGAGGTATTCCATGATGTTGCGCTGTCGGTCGGTGAGGTCGATCATGCCCATCTGTTCGTTGAGCAGGTCGTAGAACGACAGTGACGCTCCATAGATGATTTCCTCACGTTCTTCCTGATAGGACTGTCCCGGGTGATAGACGGGCAGTTCCTCGTCGTCGCGTCCGATACTTTCGAGGGCTGCGTCGAGTGCCGACTGTCGCTCTTCACGTTCGTAGTCGTCGGTGGTATCGTTATCGTCGTTGTTATCGAGGTTGTCGTTGAAATCGTTGTCGTCGGGTTCGTCGCCCGTATTGAGTTCAAGTGCAGGGTTATCGTCCATCTCGGCATTGACTCGTTCGACGAGTTGCGTGATGGGCAATTCGATGAGCTGCGCCTGCAACAGCTGTTGCTGCGTGATGCTCTGCGAAAGCTTCTGCACTTGTGATAATTCTTGTATTTGCTCCTGAGACATTTTTTTTAGTTGTTTGGGAAATTGGTCGTTTGGTCGTTTGGGACTTTTTTAATTGACCATTAACCATTGACCATTGACCATTAACCTTTGACCATTGACCATTGACCATTGACCATTGACCTTTGACCTTTGACCTTTGACCATTGACCGTTGGTTTCAATTCTTATAGTATTCTTTGAGTTTGCTGGCATATTCTGCTAATGCAGTGGGGTCGCCGTTGCCATATTGTCGCCATTGTGCTTGACAGGCACTGGTAATTGATTCCAGACTCCCCTCTCTAAAGGAGAGGGGTCGGGGGTGAGGCTTCAAATAGGGATCGCACTGCTGATAGATGTGCATGATGTCGACGATATCTTGGGCGGGGAGTTTGAGAAGACGGCTGAGGTCCTGTATCTCGGGCGTCTCGACGACCATGGTGATGGGGGTGAGACGGAAATAGAGATCGAGGATGATGATGAGCATGATGGGGGTGACGACGGTGTCGGGGGCGATGGGACGGAAATCGGTTTCGAACGTCTCCTGGATATCGACACCCTCATAGAAGTCGTCGTTGCCAAAGGCTTTCATCTGGCGCAGCAGTTTGACAGCACGGCTGAGGCGTCGCGGGTTCTGGGCATATTCGTTCCAGATGCGCTCGATGCGTGGTGTCTCGAGATTAGCTATTGCGCACATCTTCTGATAAACTATCTGTGGGGGTATGTGCAGTTCGAGGCATAGCTCTATGGCTGCCTTGCTGTACATCGGTTTGATGCCCACTGGCTTCTTGAGGTAGAGCTGCATGAGCAGCAGCCAGTCATCATCCTGCCATTGTTGAATTTTTGCCATCTTTCTTTATGTTTCTTCTATTGGAAGGCAAAGTTACGAATAAGTGAGCAAAATACCAAATTTTCTTTTGCGTTTTGCTTGAATTTTCGTAACTTTGGCTTTGCCGAACTTACTTGGCACTCGGAAATGAAAAGAAAATCAAGTTTTTCTTTTGCATTCCTCTCGTTTTTTCGTAACTTTGCACGCTGAAATGCTATCTGAAGTGATGAAACAAGTTGTAATTACCATATTCCTTTTATGTGCTGCCATAGGACTGCAAGCGCAGACTGCATATGAGGAGATTATGAAGGACATTCACAAATCGGGAGGTTATCATTATGCCTACCCAGGACCTTCGCAGGCCCATCTGACACCTGCCCCCGAAGGAAAGAAACCCTTTTATCTGAGCCACTACGGACGACATGGGTCGAGGCACTGTACGAAGGCAGACCGTTACGACGTGCCCTACATGATGTTGGCAAAAGCCGACTCGTTAGGTAAGTTGACACCATTGGGCAAGGACGTGCTGCGACGTGTAGGTATCATGCGTGACGAAGCCTACGGACGATGGGGCGAGCTGACTGCCATAGGAGCCAAGCAGCAAAGGCAGATAGCCCGACGCATGGTGGAAAGATTTCCCGAAGTGTTTGAGGGCGACAGAACCCTGGATGCGAAGAGCACGACGGTGGTGCGCTGCATCCTGTCGATGGAAAATGCGTTGATGCAGATATCGAGTATGATGCCCCGGTTGCGCATTCATCACGATGCGTCGAACCACGACACCTACTACATGGTGTATGACGACAAGCCACTGAAGGCTCATCGCATGGATTCGACAGTGATGGCACGTCTGAAGGTGTATGAAGACAAATACGACCATAGCGAGACGCTGATGAAGGCGCTGTTCAACGATATGGACTACGTGAACAAGGAGGTGGACGGCAGGAAGCTGGCCAATGCCATTTTCGAGTTGGCATCGAACCTTCAGGACACGGAGACGTGCAGGAAGATAACGCTCTACGACCTGTTTACTGACGAAGAACTGTACGACCACTGGAAGCTGCAGAACATGCAGTGGTATGTGAAATACGGACGCTGTCCGCTGAATGGGGGCAAGCAGCCCTATGCACAGCGCCATCTGCTGAGGAAGATGATAGAAGAGGCAGACAGTTGTATCAGACTGGAGCAACCCGGTCCCTCGTTGCGCTATGGTCACGACTCGGTGCTGATGCCACTGCTGAGTCTGATGGGTGTGAACAACTACGGACTGGTGACAGAAAATGTGGAGAATGTGGATAAGAAGGGTTGGATAAACTACAAAGCCATTGCGATGGGTGGCAATCTGCAACTGGTGTTCTACAGGAGTAACCCTCAGGACGAGGACGTGCTGGTGCAAGTGCTGCTGAACGAGAACGAGGCCACACTGCCCATCAAGACCGACGATGCACCCTACTACCACTGGAGCGACGTGCGCGACTATTATCTGAAGATGCTTGATGAATACCAACCATAAGACATATACATATAGAAGGCTGATTGCTGCCGTTGCCATGCTGATAGGTGTGGCGATGATGGGTGGCGCCCAATCGCGATCGGCATTCGACCAGATTACGAAGGACTGGCGATTCTCTGCCAGCAACTACTGCATCTACCCCGACACACAGCTTGCCAAGCAGACACCGGCACCGATGGGGAAGGTGCCTTTCTACATCAGTCACTACGGACGTCACGGCTCGCGATACCTGAACCAGCGAAAGGCTTATCTTCAGCCATACCAGACACTGCAGAAGGCCGATTCATTAGGCAAGCTGACACCGGTTGGCAAGGACGTGATGCGACAAATGGCACTGATTATCAACGAGTCGGAAGGCAGATGGGGCGACCTGTCGCCACTGGGAGCGCAGCAGCACCGAGGCATCGCACGAAGGATGATGACGAATTTCCCCGAGGTGTTTGAGGGCAAGGCCCACATAGACGCCAAGAGTACTACCGTGCCCCGCTGTATTCTCTCGATGGGGGCGGCACTGCAGGCCATGATGGCCAAGAACCCGAGACTGCAGGTGAAGATGGAAGCATCGGCTCGGGATATGTGGTATATGAACCATCAGGACAGGCGCTTGCGTGGCAATATGGATACCCCCGTCACCCAAAAGGCATACGACGAATATCGCAAGACGAGACACCATAACCCACGACTGATGTCGCTGCTGTTTAACGACTCAGTATATGTGAAGGAACACGTGGACGACGTGTGGTTGAACTACTACTTGCTGAAGGCTGCCCTGATGCAGCAGAACACCAGAATCGGCGACAAGGTGGACTTCCTGAACCTCTTTACGTATGAAGACAAGCACCAGTTCTGGCAAATGGAGAATGCCTGGTGGTACTACAGATACGGACCATCGCTGCTGAACGACGGTCACCAACCCTATACCCAGCGATATCTGCTGAGGAAAATGATAGAAGAGGCCGACAGCTGCATCCTGTTGCGCAAGCCTGGAGTGCAGTTGCGCTATGGCCATGAGACCATCGTATTGCCATTGACCTGTCTGCTGGAACTGAACGGTTTCGGATATGAGACCGACAACCTGGAAGAATTGGAGGAACACGGATGGTGGGCTTGTCTGGTATTCCCCATGGCCTCGAACCTGCAATTCGTATTCTATCGTACGGACTATGCGGACAAGGATGTCCTGGTAAAAGTGTTGCTGAACGAGAATGAGGCCACACTGCCCCTCAAGAGCGACACGGCACCCTATTACAAATGGAGTGACGTGAAGGCTTACTACTTATCGAAAATTGAGCGATACGAGCAGCAACGCAAGGCAAGATGAGGAGAAGGGCGATAACACTGGGGCTATTGGTTTGCATGACCTGTGTCGCCATGGCGCAGGATGTTCTTGAGGAGATGAAACGTCAACCCCAATTGGCTGCCAATAACTTTCGTGTCTATCCCGACAACAATGATCACCACTATACCGAAGCACCAGCAGACAAAAAACCTTTCTATCTGAGTCACTACGGACGGCACGGATCGCGCTATCTGAGTGAGCGGAATGGTTATGAACTGCCATACTGCATACTGTCGAAAGCCGACTCATTAGGCAAACTGACACAGCTGGGCAAGAAGGTGTTGGGCGAGGTGACGGTGATACGCAACGACGCACATGGCAGGCATGGCGACCTGACACAGCCGGGTTGTGAACAGCTCAGACACATTGCTCGCAGAATGGTAGAGCACTTCCCGGAAGTGTTTGAGGGAAATGTGGTGGTGGAAGCCAAGAGTACCACACGCCGACGTTGCATCCTGTCAATGGGTGCCGCCATACAGCAAATAGCCTCGATGCGCCCCCAGCTGCGCATCAGAATGGATGCGTCGTACCACGATATGTGGTATCTGAATCATCAGGACAAGCAGTTGCGCGACAGTATGATGACACATCGTGCGAAGGTGGCTTTCAATGCTTATTGCGACAAGCGAGAGAATGTGGAACGCACGATGGGTATGCTGTTCAACGATACGGCATACGCCAACCACGAGGTGGACCGTTGGACGTTGCACTACTATCTCTATAAGCTGTCAGCCGTTGTGCGTGGTACCATACTGGGTGACAACGAGACACTGAGCAGTCTGTTTACAGCAGAAGAGCTGTACCAGTTGTGGCAGAGGGAGAACGCATGGTGGTATATCAGTTACGGACCATCGCTGCTGAACGGTGGAAAGCAGCCCTACGTACAACGACATCTGCTGAGGAAAATCATAGAGGAAGCCGACAGCTGCATCACCGAGATAACCCCTGGAGCCACCTTACGATTCGGACACGAGACTGTGATGCTGGGACTGAGCTGTCTGATGGGGGTGAACGGACTGGACTACCAGACCATGGATCTGGAAGAACTGGAACAGCATGGTTGGGTGTCGTATCGGGTGTTTCCGAAGGGATGCAACCTGCAACTGGTGTTCTATCGCAGAGACCCCTTCGACAAGGACGTGATTTTCAAGGTGTTGCTAAACGAAGAAGAGGCAACGCTCCCCATTGAGTCGAGCATTGCCCCGTATTACAGATGGAGTGACTTCAGGGCATACTGTCTGAAGAAACTCGATGCCTATAAGGCCTATTAAGCCCCTCCTTTTGCTTGAAATGCGAGTGCGTACATACGCATCTGCTTCACCATAGCCAGCAGACCGTTGCTGCGCGTGGGAGAGAGGTGTTCGCGCAGACCAATCTGTTCGATGAAATAGAGATTGGCATCAAGAATCTCTTGTGGGGTATGGTCGCTAAGTACACGGATGAGCAATGCCACAATACCCTTCACGATGAGGGCGTCGCTCTCGGCTTGGAAATGAATGACATTTCTCATTTCTCCTGCCTCGTTTTCCATTTCGACAAGGTCGGCCTGCAGCCACACACGGCTCTGACATCCGTCGATGAGGTTGCTTTCCACCTTGTATTTCTCGTCAAGCGGTTCCTGCTCATTACCTAAGTCAATGAGTAACTGATACTTGTCCATCCAGTCGTCGAAACCGGAGAACTCCTCGATGATTTCGTCTTGTATTTCGTTGATGTTCATTTTTCTAATTGAGAATTGAGAATTGAGAGTTGAGAATTATGATTTGTTGATGATGTGGTTATTGCGCGTTGACTATCTTGAAGAGTTTGTCGCTGGGACGCACTTTTTCGGGAACTTTGATGCTGACGCGAGTGCCTTTCTGGGCTGTCTGGACGGACTGCACGTCGTCGTGAATCTCATCGACAGTGACGTAGAGGGCTCCGGTGGTGGGACCGGTGATGAGCATCTTGTCGCCAACAGAGAACTCACATGCCTCGCAGGTGAACTCTGCCACACCGAGCTTGGAGAAATACTTCACACCCTTGCCCACATACTGCTTGCGCTCGGTGGCACACGAACCATAGTGTTTGTTCCACTCACCAAGGGGCTGCCCCTGATAGTAACCATCCCAGAAACCACGATTGAAGACTGTTGCCAACTGACGATCCCACTCGTCTTTCTGAGCTTCGGAGAAAGTGCCGTCGAGAACAGACTGGATGGCTGCCTTGTAGCACTGCACCACCGTCAGCACATATTCAGGACCACGGGCACGACCTTCAATCTTGAAGACACGCACACCCGACTTCATCATGCGATCGATGAAACGGATGGTCTTGAGGTCTTTGGGACTCATGATGTACTTGTTGTCAATCTCCAACTCGGTACCCGTCTCGCGATCGGTGACGATGTAGGAGCGACGACATATCTGCATGCACTCACCACGATTGGCAGAGCGACCAGTGTTGTCGAGACTCATATAGCACTTGCCACTGACAGCCATGCACAAAGCACCATGACAGAACATTTCGATGCGGATCTGCTGACCCGAAGGACCACAGATGTGCTGTTCCTCAATCTGCCGATAGATGTCGGCCACCTGGTCGAGGTTGAGTTCGCGAGCCAAGACCACCACATCGGCAAACTGGGCATAGAACTTAAGGGCCTCGATGTTAGAGATGTTCAGCTGGGTGGAGAGGTGAACCTCCATGCCACGTTGGCGGCAATAGGTCATGACGGCAATGTCGCAGGCAATGACAGCAGAGATATGTGCCTCGACGGCAGCATCGATAATCTGGTGCATCAATGCGATATCCTCGCCATAGATAATGGTGTTGACGGTGAGGTAGCTCTTCACCCCATGTTGCTCGCAAGTAGCAGCAATCTCGCGCAAATCGTCAATCGTGAAATGATTGGCAGAATGTGAGCGCATGTTCAACTGTTCGACACCGAAATAGACGCTTCCAGCCCCTGCCTTCAAGGCAGCAGCCAATGATTCGCGGCTACCCACGGGTGCCATGATTTCAAAATCCTTCAAATTCATGGGTGCAAAGGTACGAATAAACGAGAGAAATGCCAAATTTATTTGAGCATTTCCGTATGAGTAACTTCAACCGACAGAATTTTGAGTTTTATAGTTGGAGCAGTTCTTCGAGCTCTTCAAAGCGTGTGGGTTCGGTACCGTCGCCTATCGTATCCGTGCCACCATCGAGGAGGTCGTTCACACTATAGGAGAGCAGTGCAGTGGCTGCAGGCAAGGCAATGACGAGCAGAGTGGGGTGTATGTATTTCTTTTTCATAGTGACCTAATTAATGAATGATGAACCAACTCTGATGTTGACAGTGTATTGACTGCCCATAACCCAACTGCCGGTACCTGCCGAAATGACCTTGGTCTGTTCGGCTCCATGGTCGATGGTATATTTAATCTCAACATTGACATCAGAACGCAACTGCGGAATGATGAAGAGCCACTGACAGGGCAGCAGCTGGTAGTCGGTGGTGAGGTCGATGGATGTGTTGGTAAGTGTGTAGTCGGTGCGATCGTCATCCATATTGCCTAATGCCCATCCTGAGTCGAAATAATAGTAGCCACGCTTGCAGACATTCTTCAGTTTGACACTCGTTACAGCAATGGTTTTCTCGTTAACGGCCTGCGTCTTGCAGATTTGGAACTGAACGGCAGCACAGGCATGGTCGAAGGTCAGCGACACCTTGCCGTTGTCGTCGCTATAGGCAATGGCTTTATGCGTAGCCACGAGGAAATCCTTCTGATGGAACGCATCTTCGTCCATCGTAAAGGCTACGTATGGTGCCACATTATTATATACATATATGCCGTTATTGCAGGCATAGAAGTCAATCTTGCTGTCGTCGGGAACAGGCCAGGGATTGACAACATCAGGACTCCATATGCTTCCTGTCTTGGTGAAGTTGTATTGGTCGTTCTGATAGTAGAGTGCGAAACTGGCAAGGGTCTCGGTGGTTGTGGCAGCAGCCGTTCTGCGCGAGGCATTCACATCATCTGTCAAAGGGGTTTCGCCCACCTCCACCGTCAGGAGACGGGAGGCTGGGGGTGGTGAAACAACACTGTCATTGTCTGCGCACGCAGCGAAGACAATGACAGAGAAGAGGAAATAAAGTTTCTTCATATCGTGAGGCAAGGTTTAGAATTTCACGTTTACGTGTTGTTCGGAATTGTTGAGTGTAACGGTCTGCTTGAAGGTGTAGTAGCCCTTCATGTCCTCGCTATAGAAGCGGATTTCTGCCGTCTCGCCCTCGGTGAGGCTGAACACATAGCCCGAGTAGGTGTTGCCGTTTCTGACATTAAAGACACCCCGGCACTCGCCATCAATGAAGACAAAGACGGCATCCTCCTTACAGAGTTTGAACGGCAAGTCGCAACAAGGCAGTTCGACAAAGAGTTTCGTCGAGAACGGATACTTGGAACTGCCCATGCCTATTTCCTGTACCAGATGGTATTGGTCGCCCCAAAGGTTGCTGGGTTCGAACGGAGGGAGGTTCTTGTTGACAAACAGATGCTTGAGCTGTGCATTGAAATAGCTCATCTCCATGCTGTTGCCAATCTCAGATTCCTCGCCCTCAATGCTGACCAGGAAGATGACACGACCATCCTGATGGACGTTTCGCTTGCCGACACCACGACAGGTGCCGTTCATGAAAACAGCCACCATATCGTCGTCGGTGGAGTAAGCTGCCAAGGCATCGTCGAGCACCATTTGGATTTGCATGTTGAGCCAACTGTAACTTGGATCAGGCTCTTCCCAAGTGGGTGTGTCGTTAAGCCATGTCCAGTCGATAGCCCATGTGGGCGTTCCGTCGCATGGGGTAAACACCGTGTTTTCAGGCACAGGCCCAGGCCCAGGTTGAGGCTGAGGTGTGTCACCCGAATTGTCGCTGCTGGATGAGCAGCCCCACGCCAACGTAAGGGCTGCCATCAGAATCATTATCTTAATAGTCTTCATAATTATCAATTCTCAATTGTCAATTATCAATTCTTTTAGTCGCTTCGCTTTGTAAAAGCGTCTTACGACGATTACTCAATTACCTAATCACTTGTTTCTTACCATTAATAATATAGACGCCACTCTTCTGAGGTTTGCCAGGCAGTTTGACACCCTGCAGGGTGTAGTAGCCTTCCTGTGGCAGAGTGTCCATCTTGGCGAAGTTGATGACGGTAGGTTCGTCAGGTGTGCCTACGATGGCATCCGTCTCGTAGTCGATGACACTGTTGGCAGTGGCAATCATCTCGCCTTCGCGTTCGATGACGAATGAGAGCGGCATAGACTTGTCGCCGGCAATGCTGAGATAGACAGGAGCATCGGCAGCGGCATCCGTCTCGCCCACGATTTCGGCACCGTTGACAACCAGCAGACGGTCGCCAGCCTCGACATCGACACCCTTGATGAGCGCCGTCAACGACATGGTGCGTGCATATTCTGCAGCGTCAACCGAAGCCATTCTGCTGGCACCGCTGACCTCGATGATGGAAGCATCGGGCTCGTAGAAGGCATAGGTGAACGTGGTGGTCTCCTGGTTCTTGCGATAGAGCATATAGCCCTCGCCTGGCTTCATGTATTGCAGACTGCCCTTCCACTCCTTAGAACCGTCGTCGCTGACAGTGAACATAGCGAACTCGGTGCGGCTCTTGATGACGTCGCCATCCTCGGCCTCGTCGAAGTAATCAGACAGGGCAGTGGCGATAGGCAGGTTGATCATCGGGGTATAACCGATATTGTTCCAACCCTGCTTAACTGTCATTTCACGGAAAGTAGGCAGGCGCAGGATGTCGCCAGGAATATCCAGTATCATGGGCTTATTAGACTTGAAGCGGTAGCTCTGTGATACAGACAGCGAGAAGTTGTCGAGACCCTCTCCGCCTTTATTGGAAATCCACTGTCCGGACTCATAGCGCAGCACGAGGTTATTGTTGTCGTCAACAATCATATCGCCATCGCTCCATTGCCATCTGTTCAGCAAGTCCTTACCCTTGCGGAAGTCGTTGCTATAGACGTTGAAGGCAATCCAGTTCCATCCCTTCACCAGTCCCAGCTGTTGGATATACTGGTCGCCAGCCGACAGGACGACAGGATTCTTGGCTGTTCCCACCATGGTGTTAGGACTGAAGTTGATGGGCTCAGACGGAGTGAGTATCATGATCTTACCCGTCTCGTAGTGCCACAGACGGAATTCCAGCGGCTGTTGGGTCATCGTGCTGTCGTATGCAGTCAGATAAACCAGACTCTCGGCAGTGGTTGCATTGAAATCGACATTGTTGACACCCATACAGCGACCTGTAGCATCGAAGATACCCACGATGTCGCGAGAATCGGTGACAATCTCGTCCTTGATTTGTATGCGGCCCACGATGTTCATCGAGAACTGCTTCATATTGTCGGAAACCTTCCATCCGGGTTGAACACCCTCAATTTGGATATCGAGCGGCAGAGGCTCGTGGAGGCCGTCCTCGTCAACGAGGTAGATGATATGGTCGTAAGAACCCACATTCACATCCTTGTTGATGGTGAAGGTCAGTTCTACCTCCTCCTTAGGACCAATCACGTCGGTCTGCGTATTGACCGTCAGCCATTTCGGCAAGTCTTCAATCGTGTAAGTGTGGTTAGCCCCACTGTTGTTGACGATGTTGACGGTGAACTGGTGTTCCTGTCCGGCAGCTAATTTGTCGATGGTGAGCTGTCTGCGGCTCCAACGCAACGGGTTACGATCAACGAAGAGTGCCACCGTAGCAGGCGAAGCCATGATGTTGCCGTTCATATCAGGCACATCGCTGACAGTGACATAGATTCTGCGCTTGTTGATGCGACTGTTCAACTCATCGACATTGACCATCAGCTGATGAGCAGAACCCACGAAACTGAAGTTCAATTCACGCAACTCCTCGAAGGCTTGAATAGGAGCACCGTTGTCTTGGTCGATGTAAGTCAGAATCTGATCGGCATCAACCACGAAGACGGTATCGTTGCGCTCACTGATATTGCCATCGGCATCACGATGAATCACCTTATTCAAAGCATAGGGAACTAAGAGTAATTCGCCACTCTTCTGACGTTCCTGGCGACAGAAATCGAGGTAGGTCACCAGTCCCTTTTCCTCACCGCTCAGCCCCTTGTTGCCATATCGCTGGATGAGCACAGGAGGCAAGGCCTGTTCGAAGAGCGTCAAGCCGTCAATCTGACCTGTTGTGGCATTCTGCTGGTAACGTTTGTCGTCATCAGGACCCTGTTCGTTCCATACCATGTTACCCAGATAGAAGAGGTTGCCACCCATACCACCGATATTCTCGGTAGAGAAAGAGGTCTTGGGCTTGAAGTCGAGATAGATATTGGCTACCTGTCCTGCTTTATTCATGGTCAGGGCGAAGTGGTGCCACTTGTCGTCGCTATATTCATCGCCCAGGAAATACTCCTCGCCGTTGGCACGATATTTGAGCGAATCAGACTCGAAACCAATGAAGAACTTGTCGGCTGGTGCCACATCGGTAGTACGACCGGAACCGTTGCTCAGCAGGGCACCGCGTCCGTTCTCGTCGGTCTTGAACCAGAACATCAGGGTGTAGTCCTGATCGGCATCACGAGAGAAGAAATCATTTTTGAGTTGCAGGCCCTTCATGCCGTCTGCCTGTTCGCGGGTATTGTCAAGTTGGAGCGACATGCTGCGTGGTACGGTCCATCCCACCTTGTCCAAGCGGAGGTGAGCCCCCTGAGCACCGTCTTCGGCATAGTCGCCAGAGCCCTCGTTCATAGGATAGTAGTCGATCAAGCCCTTTTCGTAGCCTGTCAGCAACTTATTGCCATACATATTGAGTTGGACGAGATCCATGGCACGATTCCAGATGCGGCCTTGCAGCATGCGACCGGAATAGAAAGTGCGCTTGGTGACATCGACCTGGTTGGTAGCACCGAAGATGAGCGGTCCGACACCAGTATAGGTGACGCTGTCCAATTCAGCCTCTAACTCGTCAGCATACAGACTCAGTGTGTGCTGTTCGTTATTCAGCACCATTGCCACCCGTTTGAAGTCGTCGAAACTCAATTGCGACTTACCATCGATGGTCTTGCTGTCAACCACTGCACGCAACTGGTTATTCTCAGTAAGCCACAACTGCAACTGTTTGCCGTCGCGACCATGTGAGAAGATAGGCATGGGCTGCCCTGTGGTGTTAGGTTTGATCATCACCTCGACAGTGATGTCCTTATCGCTGAAGTTACGACGGGCATCACTCTCGGCACTGCCTTCTCCGTCGAAGAGAAGGGCAGTGTTCTCTTGAAGAACCGTCTCGTTGGTTTCACCCTTCACCTCGAAGTTTGTGGTAGCCTGGAGGTAATTATGTTCGATAGGCTCAGAGAAATTGAAGATGATGTCGTCTTCGGCTCCCAAAATGCCGTCTTTGGGTTCTGGCAAACCAAAGAGCTGAGGACGACGCGTATCCTTGACACCGGCAAGTACCTTCGACGCATTGGTCAGATAGCTATTGCCGTTTCGGCAGAAGAGCACGGCACGCAGGTCATACCCCTTCTCCATAACGACCCCCTCGCCAAAGAACTTCGTCGTGATGTTGCCGTTGGCAGGAATCATCTCCTTAGTGCCGCTGGCACTCTGGAAATAGGTGGAGTCGGCATAGAAGGCACAGAGGTTCGTCCAGTAATCATCGCCACGCGCACTTTCCTTATATTGGAACTCAATGTGGTCGAAATTCTTCTGGTTTCGATCGAATCCGGAAATGATGACGGGGAGATACCATCCATATTTCTCATCGTAAGGCGCATCGGTATTCATAATCCACTTGTCGCCAGGTGTGGAGATATTTACATTGCCTGCCGTCTGCTGGAAGTGTACAGAGAAGGTTGCCTCATAGAAAATGTTGAGGTCCTCTTGCGACATCAGGCAGAGAGTCAGGTTTTCGTAGTCGAAACCGTCGCCGGCATAAACCTCAATAGTCTTGGTTGTCACTTCGCCAGGATGCACCTCAATCACACGATTGGATTTGGTCAGAGACAGACCGTCCATCAGAACTTTTGCTCCATTCTGGTTGTTCTTGTCTTGGAAGAAGAGGTCGAAGAAAGGTGGGAATACAGCCTCGGGTTGCTCGCTATCGTTAGTCATATAGACCTTGAAACGAGCGGGTTCACCATAGGGAACACCGCTTATGCTCTGCTTGTCGAGTTTGATAACAGGATTCTCAATCTTTTTTGTGCGAGCATCGAGCACCGTGCCTGGTTTATAGAATAGCGTGACACGCTCGTCCTCCCAAGTGCGCTGGGTGGCTCCACTACGAGTACGGTATATAAAGCCACGCTTGTGCTTGATGTTCTTATCACTTAAACTGCTGTTTGTGTTGAAAATATGATCGAGAACCTTTGTGTCGGTAAGATTGAAGTTGTTGTTCACAAACACGTTGTTCCAATCGACCTCTTTATCTTCCGATGAAATACCATCAGCATAGAAAACATCAACGTTCAGATGACTTCTGGGGTCCATGGCAATATTGAAACTCTCCGTGCGGGTATAGGTCTCCTCACCGGAATAAGTAGGTTTCATATCGAAATCTAAAACCGGAACAAGATAAAAATCCCAGTTGAATCCAAGGACAGTAATACATCCTCTTGTATTATTATTGCGTTGTCCTGCTTTTGTGCCTTCCAGTATGTCCTGGAGTAGCGAGGTAAATATTTTCTTAAGGGGTCCGCTGATGACGGAAAGCGCACCCTCGCTAATGGACAACTCCGCACCCCATGCTTCACCATATTTAAAGTTGGTCGTGATGTCCACCTGAGAGTTTGAAACGGTGTACTTGCTTTCGAACTGCTCACTATAGGACAGACCTGTAGCACCATCAATATCGAAGTTCCGCATCAGGTTTGATGCCTTCAGTTTCTCAGCCTCATTATTGGCAATCATCTGTGCCCAGGCAAGTAATGCCTGGCAATAGTCAGCCACCAAGTCTTGTTTGTCGCTGGGAAGGGTATTGTTAGGCTTGATAATGACATAGTTGATGCCCTCTTGAGCCTCAAAGATAGAGTCGTTATAGACATACTCCCAGCTATCATCGCCCAAGGTCACTTTTTTCTTGGTGTTCAGCATACCGAAGGCTTCATCGTCGGGCTGACGAAGAGACAAATAGACTTTCTGGCCCGTAGCATTGGCCTGCCGCTGAGCCTCTTCCTTGGTGCCTGTAAACATCAGTGATTGGCACTGTCTTACTAATTCTGGCATTAGTTGGTTGATAATATAATGCTGTGAGTGGGCAAAGGTAGATTCCACTTCCTGACCTATTGCCAGCGTCTTGCTGCGAACCAGATAGAGTGGATCGCCTGTTTGCGAGTCAATGCCTTTGTTGATAACAAAGAGACGGCCGGCAGCCTCTTCACCACGCATCTGTTGGTAGATGCTGTCAGGGATGGCACGGATGGCAACAGCGGGTTTCATGAGTACGTTGGTGTTCATACCCATATACACATCGCCATCAGCACCAACCATATATTTATCGCTACTGGTTGAGATATCGGTATTCGCAGTCATGGTATAAGAATATGCTGCCTGTGAATTGATGTCCCACGTCAAGTCGAAATCTACGCTAAATGTATTATCGGCCTTGTTGTAAGTTCCAGCGCCTATTCCGACCCAAGTGTCGAACGAGGTGCCGATTCCAAGGTGGAAGTCTATTCCTGTATTTGCACTGACATCAAGCATGAACGCGCTGCTTAGTGTAGAGTTTCGTGACAGTGTAGCACTTGAACTACTGCCTGGCGGGTCACGAAGTATGTCAACTAACACAGGAACTTTGACACTCAGCATGTCGTTGGCTTCGGAAAGAGGCATTATATTAAGAATGTATGCACGTAGAGGTTTAGCTTCGTAATAGACACCGTCCATGTCTAATGTCATGGTTAGTGTGCGCAATGCCTCTTCGACAGTTGTCATATATGGTATCTGCGTCGCCCGAAGTTGATAGAGATACTCGCCCACGCTGTCGAGTTCAACCTCCTCAAAATCGGTGCTGCTGACAAAGCCGTTCTGGATAGTTACCTTGCCGCCAGACAGACGAACGACATCGACGGTGTCGCTCTTCTCGTTGTTGTTGTAATAGTAACGCTCAGTAGCAGAAATCTTGACGGGATAAGTACGTTCGATGTTGAAGACGGGATAGCCGAAAGTATAGTCGGCTCTCAGGGAGTCGCTATGACCTACAGGCCAGCCTTCCTTTCTGACGGGACGTACCAGTTCAACCTTGGCAGAAGTGCCGTCCAGGTTCTTTGCTACATAATAGCGGTTGCCCAGATAGTCGAAAGTGTCGTAGTTTATCTGCTTATAGCTGATGTTGACGGGCGAATGGTAGATGCGGCTATACTGGGCATGATACTGCACCTGTACCTCAGTGATGTCTTCACCGTTCTTGCTCCTCCATTGTCCGTGAATGATATCCGTATGCAGTGTCAGCGAGTCGGAAAGGTCGATGACGTCGCTAGTATGGCCGTCCTGGAAGAGGGTGGCATAGCCTTGGGCAGTGATCTGTTCAATCTTCCACTTCACAGGGGGCAGCATGACTTCATACTCACCAGTGCGCACATCAGGTTTCACCACCATGCGATAGAGCGAGGTGTGTACCTGTGTGAAGTAATCGTCCTCGTCGTGTGTAGGATGATGGAATATTTCATCACGTTCCTTGAGGTTGGCATCCTGGATGTCCCAAACCAGGCGTGAGGCACGATCGCCCTCCAAGGTAAACACCATCTGGAGGTTGTCACCCAGATTGTTACGGCCCAGCGAGTTGTCCAATGGGAGTGCTTCTTGTTCCTTACCACCAGCCACACGGCCAATAAGTTTTATGCGGGTATCATCGTAGAAATAGACACCGGCCTTATCCACGATGAAGCTATGTGTCTTCTGCGTGGTGTCGTTACCCTCATAGTAGTAGCCGCCCTGATAGAAGGTGTGGCCGTCTTTCTTCACCTGGATGATATGGTCGCCAGGCAACATGCGGAAGGAGAACTTACCCTCGAAGTCGGTGGTGACGGGACCGGCAGCAGTTCTGACTTCACGTCCGTCAACGAAGAACGAAACATCATGGACAGGGATGCTCGTGCCGTTATAGAGTACGAAACCCGAGAATTTGACATTCTCATCGACATAGAACTCAATATTGTTAATCAGGTTAGTACCAGGTTCTGTTCCGAAGGTGATGTCACGGACTTCCGAATAGCCGCTCAGGTTGGGGGCCAGATGATAGGCTCCTGCGAAGTCGCCGTAGGGCAGTCCCTCCTTGTGGAAATAGCCGCTCTCGTCGGTCTTTGCAGATTCCTCTACACTGCCGTCAGAAGAACTGATAATCACATCGATTCCAGGAATACCAGAACCGTCGGGGAAACGTACGTAACCCCGTACGGTACCTGTCGGGGCACATAGTCCCGGGATGGTGTCGGTTGACTGATAAGTGACGCCCTGGCAGTCGTTGGCAGCCAGTACGCAATATTCGTAGGTGTGAAGCGGAGCAGTGGTCTTGTCTTCATACCTGTTTTCCGTCAGCTGATTGGCGATGGTTTCCCATGCATCGGCACCCTTGGCCTTGTCGCGACGCTTCACGATGAAATAGTCGATAGCCCCTCCGTCAGTGGCCCACTCCAGGATAACGGAGCTTAGCTGCTGCTGGGCAGAAAGCGACGATTTTATCAGTTTGCCGTTGTTCTCATAGTAGAATGCCGAGTCGGGCACTTGCACATCTATCGTATTTCCTGTTACAGGTGTAGAGAATTCAATCTGCTGGATGGCAGGTTTGCCGTCCTTCCAACACTCATTATCAGGAGCTGTGGCAGACTGGAAGCCCTGTGCGTCGCCAAAGGCATTCTTATAGGAGCAGCTGTCGAGGAAAGTCAACAGGTTGTTCCTGTGGCGCACAAACGTGACGCAATTGGATGCAGTGGTTGTTCCACCTGCATAATAGCTGTTGCTTAAGTATGCCATGACTGTACTGTCGCGCCACCCTACAAAGCCGCCGCTATAGGTCCTATTGCCTAAGTTGATGCTGCCGTTGAACAGGGTGTTGCTGATGTAAAGACCGGGTGCAGAATGTAAGGCGACAGCACCACCATGCGTAGCGTCGCCGGTGCCACCTGCTGTAATGGTAATGCCAGACGTACAGTTCTCGATGCTGGCTACACCGTCGGTCGTGTGGCTTACCAGTCCTGCTACATACTTGTTGTCAGACTTCAATTGTCCGGTGGTCGTCAGATTGGCAACCACAAAGCCGTTGCCCACATGTACAAACGGGGCGAGATAGTTCTGGCTGTAGCTGCTGAAGTTGAAGTTTAGCTGATGACCGTTACCATTGAAATTGCCGGCAAAAGGTTTTTTGCTATCGGTTGACAGGACGTCGGTCCCTGCAGAAATGTCGGCAGTGAGAATGGCATTCAACTGTGTCTCACCATTGGCGACACGATTTCTGAACGTGTCATAGTCGGCTTTGGATGCAATATTCAGAAGGACGCCACCTGTACCTTGTCCGATGGGCGAATTCTTAGATTCGGTCACCATAGTAATCTTGTAGAACACGCACGAGTGATGGAGCGTGACTTCCAGCTGGCGGGCAGCTATCTGGTCGGCAGTGAGCACCTGTGTCTCCTTGCCTACAATCTCTTTGTCACGATTAGACATCTCTATCTCCAAGCGCATCTCGGCGCGATTGTCCCAGACATAGGTGTGCGACTTGTCGTTCTTCAGATAGTCCCATTTCACCAGAATCTTCGATTCCTCTCGGTTGCTCCAGTCGGCAGAAGCATTGGTGGGCTGCATCAGCGAGAGCGTGGCCAATTGCGGCTGAACATAACTGATGGTAGGGTTCTTGTTTTTACCCCACAATTGCAAGGTGGCAGCACGAGCCACACGATAGCGCACCAGCGGAACTCCCAGCACACTGTCTATCATTTCGGGGGTGAGGCTGGAGATGAGCAGCGAGTCCTTGAAAGTATATTCCTCCGTCTCTGAATCGAGCATCACGCTACCGATGCTCGTAAAGTCGTCCAGCTTACCTGTCAGCGAACGTTCTACGAGGAACTGGTCAGAATCCATGAGGTCGGCATATTTCGGTTTGCTGACCTTCCAGTTCAGCACCACGCTACCGATACTGTCCACCGTGGCAGTCAGTCTGCGTGGGTTGTGCATCATTGGTACACTGTCAAGCACCAGCGTCAGTGTATTCTTGTTGCTGGTAGGCCATGTGGGGTCGCCGAGTTTATCCTTATCCCACGAAGCCGTCACGATGCGACCGCTTATCACGACACTGTCATGAGGTTCGGTGGCAGGCAAGAGTACGAAACCTGCGTATGAACCGTTCTCTACTTTCCTGGACGGTATGGTTTTCCGTTGACGGTATCCATCATAGTAACTGACAGAAATCCAGTCTATGGGATGGTCGCTGACACAAGGAATCTTCACCATACCCTCTTCGCCGATTTCCGTTCCGGGCACGGGATCGAAGGTCTGCCAAGTTACATCATCGAAAGTAATAGAGCCAATCTCACGGGAATAATCTCTATACCCCGTGGTTCCGCTGTCATTATAATACAACTGTCCGTCCACGCACAGCACATAGCTCTTGCCTGCGAAACGTGCCGGCCAGAACCATTCCAGTTCGGCATAGCCATTGCCTGAAGCCCTGCCCTTGCCGTCTTCACGGTAATAGTCGAGTTGCTGGTCGTCATTACTGGTTATCAGACAGTATTTTGGTGAATATTGTGTCGAGTTGGTCAGGAAGAGTGTTGTCTCTTTCGGTATCACGTTTTTAAACTCAGCTTTCACATAGTCATTGCCCGAATCACTGTTTATTTCATTCAGATAGAATATAGGTATCTTATTACCTTTTTCGTCCTTCAAGCTAAAAGTGGCATTGTGAAAAGTGCGGTAGGGAGAATAACTCGAAGTCATCAGTTTCAAGTGAATACTGCCACGCCCTGAAGTATTCCAGGTAAAAGCCGAGGAAGCATCGCTAAATATTCCATCATCATCAGACACGTGTTTCGTATGCATATAGATGTAGTCGCCCCCAGCCTTCCAGTTCAGATCCATACCATTCACACTGCCTGAAGCGTCATCATTGAACCAGACGTTCGTTAAAATACGCTCGTCGGCAAATGCCTGCTTCGTGTAATACAGATAGATGCTTGCTCCTCCTGCATTGCTGTTCAAGTCGCCCTTGCTGCTCTTGAAATGACTGCCGCCGTCATAAGGGGCAAGCGTCCATCTTACACCTTTGTCATCTGTGAATTCGTCGAGGACATCACCCCAGCTGTCGTAAGACTTGAGACAGAAATCGGTAATCTGGTTTGTTGGAGTCAGTGAGTTATCATCCTTGTAAAGCAAATAGATGTAGTCACCACCCGCACCGTCGTTGAGGTCCTGGTCGAAGTGTTTCCATCCGGAGCGTTCGTAACAGTCCGAATCGTCGTCTCCAACGACCATGATGTCTGTATAGTAATGCGTGTCGGCTTCCATCTTTTGGGGCAACAATAGCATACCAACAGCTGTTAGCAATGTGTACCAAAACAAATGGTTTGTGTTTAGCTTCAGTTTCATAATTATTGGTTTTTATTATTATTCAATAGGTTTTGATTATGCAAATTAATGACAAAGATACAATAAATTTTTATAGTTTATATAAAAAGTGCATTTTTTTGCCGTTTTCAGACAAGATTTAAAGGCTCTCAGACAAAATTACAACATTTTCGGGTTCAAAAACTTTTAAAATCATTTGTGTATTTTCTACAATTTATCTATCTTTGCAACGTATTCAATAACAATTGATTGAAGTAAATATGCGACGAGTATTACACCTTATCTTCATAGGGGCTACGATGATTGCTGTGGGCTGCACAGATTCAACCAAAAACCAAACGGGACAGGCGGACAACCATGTGCCACACCCCTCTGATACACTTTACACCCAACAGGCTGCGATGGCAATCTATGCTTATCAGCCGAAACGGGCATTGCAGATTGTCGATTCGGCAGTCATAGTGGGTAATATCAGCCAGTGGAAAGCCAACCAGCTGAGGGCAAGGATTTACAGTTCAACGCAAATGCATGAACAGATGGACTCCCTGCTCGGCGGACCGAAAGATGTTCGCATGGACTCGGCTCGGGCTATCGGATTGCGCTTGCTGGACAACGATTCCGTCAATAGCGATTTGAAACGGCGACTGGATGTACTGGAGTTGCTTTCCTATGTTGCCCGTATGCAGGACGATACGACGGCCTATCTGCAGCGGTCGCAGGAATTTGTTGAGACTTGCCACCAGTTGGGAGCCAGTCAGCACACGAATGCCCTGCGTATGGAGGCAGAAATCGGTGCAGCGCTGTGGGCGAGGGGACAACAGAAGGAGGGGGTCGCAAAACTCGACAGTGCCATCTATCAGCTTGAAGGCTCATTTCATCGGGTAAAGGACGGTGGCAGGTTTGCCGAACTCGATGCACTCATCATTGCCTTGAAGCGTAAGATTGGGCAACTCGCTTCGCACAAGCAGTATGTTGAAACACTGTCCTCGGCTCGTCTCATCATCAAACGACTTGACGACTACGAGCAACACCCCGACAAATATCACGACGGAAGCTATCGCGAACCCAAGAGCGCCCAGAAGCGAGCCGACTATATCCACTTCTATCGCAGTCAGGCCCAGAACTACATCACTGCAGCCTATGTCTCGCTGGGCGAACAGGAGAATATGCTCAGTGCCTTCGAAAAGATAGAGAACAGTGTGCGAGAGGCCACTGCCCGTGAGCACTTAGCCCACTATGCAGCTTTAGAGCAGCAGCTTGAGGCAGAACGTGAACATGCCGCTGCCACTAAGGCAAAACAACTGGCTGTCATCATCAGCATCCTGGCCCTGTTGCTCCTTGTCTTTGTCATTGTCATCATTTTCAAGAACAGGTCTATCAGCCGTAAGAACCGTCTCCTTGCCAAGCAGATAGCCGAAACAGTGAATTATAAGACCTTATATCTGGGCAAAACGCAAAATCAGGAAAATAGCACCGATGATATGTCGGAATTAAGCGGACTTACCGACGAACAGATGTTCCGGAAAATCGACGATGTCGTCATGCGCGAACACCTCTTCTTGAATCCCAAGTTCGGAAGGCAGACCGTTATGGAACGCTTCCATCTGTCGAAGGAGAAGGTGGGAACAATATTCTCAAAAGGAAGTAATCATGCCAAAATGACCAGCTACATCCAACAGCTGCGTTTGGAATATGCAGCCAAGTTGCTGGTGGAGCATCCCGAAAAGAGTATAGTGCAGATAGCTAACGAATGCGGTTTCAGCAGCAATACCTATTTCAGCAATTGCTTCCGACTGCATTTCAGCATCAGTCCCTCCGATTTCCGAAGGGATGCGTTAGAACAATCAGCAGGTGAATGAAAAAAATCGCGTTTCTACTCTTGGCAATAAGCTTCGTGGCTTGTCAGAAACAACCGAAAGTGGTGTTTACTGACGAGGTGCGACTGCCCATGACACCCATCAAGAATCAGGGGCAGAGCCAGTTCTGCTGGGCTTACGCCATGCTTTCAACCATCGAAACGGAACATATTCTGAGGGGCGACTCAGTACATTTGTCAACGGCTTATATCGAGCGGGTGGTGAAACGGAGAAACTTGCGAGGTATGGGTTCCACCTTATTAAATATAATTGGGCGATATGGAATAGTGTCGCACGACGCCTATCCCGACACCACCTATCACCAATTGCCCCAGCCCAGATGGGTCTTTATGTTAGGAGCCCGCTATACCCCCTTGGAATTTGCCCACAGCGTGTGCGCTCCTGGCGAATACATGGCACTGACCAGCAACGACAACTATCCCTATGGCGAAGAAGTAGTGCTCGACCTGCCCGACAATTGGGAGAAAAACAAGTTTCTGAACATTCCCAAGGACTCACTGCTGGCACATGTGGAGCGAGCCATCCGTCATCGCCACGCCGTCTGCTGGGAGGGCGATACCGACGAATACGGCTTCTCGTTTCAAGAGGGCATTGCCGACGGACATTTTAATACGGCGCCCACCGACAACCATTGTATGGCGATAGTAGGTATAGCCCGTGACCCCAAGCAGCGCCTCTTCTTTACGATGAAAAACTCATGGGGCACAGCCAATCCCTATGCCGGCCTGATGTATATGTCTGCAGAATATCTTCGCGACAAGACCGTTGCCGTCTTTATGACGCGAGAAGCGTATGAATGTGCCAAGTGACATCCCCCTGCCCCATCCCTTTTGTATTACTTGTTCAGTTTCCAAGTGACTCCGTCCTTGGTATCCTTGACTTCGAAGCCGGCTGCAGCGAGGGCGTCGCGAATCTGATCGCTAGTGGCCCAGTCCTTGTTTGCCTTTGCTTTGGCACGCAGATCGAGCACCATATCCACCACTTTTCCGAAAGCTTCCTCACGGGCATTGTTTCCATTGACCATTGAACATTGACCATTGAACGTTGAGAGTCCGAGGATGTCGAACGCGAAGAGGTGCATTGTTTCCTTCAACTCTTTCAGACAGTCGGCACAGATGGTAGCCTTGTGGTCAACCAACTTATTGATAACAGTGCAAGCCTCAAACAGATGGCTGATGACCTGTGGTGTAGCCAAGTCGTCGTTCATGGCATCATAGCACTGTTGGCGCAAAGCCTTAACAATTTTCTCCGTCTCGGCATCGCATTTGTCAGCGACCTGAATGCGGTCTATATCAGCAATGGCATTCATCAGTTTCTCCAGTCCACGCTCAGCAGCCACCAAAGCCTCGTTGGAGAAATCGACGGTGCCGCGATAGTGGGCTGAGAGCACGAAGAAGCGGATGGTCATGGGCGAATAGGCTTTTTCGAGCAGTGGGTGATTACCCGTGAAGAACTGCTCAAGGGTGATGAAGTTGTTGTATGACTTGCCCATTTTCTGACCGTTGATGGTCAGCATGTTGTTGTGCATCCAGTATTTCACGGCAGGATGGCCCATTGAGGCCTGCGCCTGGGCTATCTCGCACTCATGGTGAGGGAACACCAGGTCCATGCCGCCTCCGTGGATGTCGAACATCTCACCCAGATACTTGCGTCCCATGGCAGTGCATTCGCAATGCCAACCAGGGAATCCGTCGCTCCAAGGCGAGGGCCAGCGCATGATGTGTTCGGGCTGAGCTTTCTTCCACAGGGCGAAATCGGCTTGGTTGTGTTTCTCGCCTACGCCAGCCAGTTCACGGCTCTCGTCCTTGATGTTCTCCAGCGAGCGACCGCTCAGGATTCCGTATTTGAATTTCTTGTTGTAAGCCTCGATATCGAAATAGACAGAACCATTCGACTCATAGGCAAAGCCATTGTCGAGAATCTGCTGAACCAACTGCTGCTGTTCGATGATGTGGCCGGTGGCATGAGGCTCGATAGAGGGGCGCAGCACGTTCAGCGCATCCATATACTGATGATAGCGGTTGGTGTAGTATTGTGCTATCTCCATCGGCTCCACCTGTTCCAGTCGTGCCTTCTTGGCAATCTTGTCTTCGCCCTCGTCGGCATCGTGCTCCAAATGACCTACATCCGTGATGTTACGCACGTACCTTACTTTATAGCCGAGGTGTTTCAGGTAACGGAACAACAAGTCGAAGGTGATGGCAGGACGGGCATGACCCAAATGGGGATCGCCATAAACGGTAGGACCACAGACATACATGCCCACATGAGGGGCGTTGATGGGCTCGAAACGCTCTTTCTGACGAGTCAGCGTATTGTAAATTACTAACTTAGATTCCATAATAAAATTATAAATTTGGTGCAAAGGTACAAAATTATTCTTAATTCTTAATTCTTAATTCTTATTTTATTAGTAACTTTGCAGCCAAATTTGCAAATTATAGATAAAAATGGCTTATACACGTATGACAGCTGCAGAGGCTGCAGCACTGATTAAGAATGGCGATAACATTGCCATGAGTGGTTTTACACCTGCTGGTGTGGCTAAGGCTACAACCAAGGAACTGGCTAATATTGCCGAGGCAGAACATGCTGCCGGCAGAGAGTTTAAGGTAGGCATCTTCACTGGTGCATCAACAGGTCAGTCAACTGATGGTGTGCTGGCTAACGCACAGGCTATCAAGTATCGTGCCCCTTACACTACCAATCCCGATTTCCGCAAGCATGTGAACATGGGCGAGATTCCCTACAACGACTTGCATCTGAGTCACATGGCTCAGGAGTTGCGTTATGGCTTCTATGGTGACGTTGACTGGGCCATCCTCGAGGTTTGTGACATTGAGGAGGTGGGCAATGACTATCGCGTCTATCTGACAGCAGCTGGCGGCATCTCTCCGACAGCAGCCCGTTTGGCTAAGCACGTGATTCTGGAGCTGAACTCATTCCATAATCCTAATGCGAAATATATCCATGATGTTTATGAGCCGCTGGATCCTCCTTATCGCAAGCCTATCCCCATCGTGAATGTGAGCGACCGTATCGGTGTGCCCTACGTAACGATTCCCAAGGATAAGGTAGCTGGTGTGGTGGAGTGCAACATTCCCGACGAGGCCCGTGCCTTCAAGGACAGCGACCCTGTGACAGACAAGATTGGTTACCTGACAGCTGAGTTCCTGGTAGAGGAAATGCACAAGGGACGTATTCCCAAGGAGTTCCTGCCCTTGCAGAGTGGTGTAGGCTCAACAGCCAATGCCATCCTCGGTGCTCTCGGACAGGATAAGCATGTGCCCGATTTCAACATCTATACTGAGGTGTTGCAGGATGCAGTGGTTGAGATG
>JAEEGH010006827.1_pt1 | contig 27777 bp, 22 predicted proteins | sample 9134181 | NCBI WGS metagenome assembly JAEEGH01 (sample SAMN16246544, study PRJNA631951) | gut metagenome | biome: gut microbiome; feature: rumen; material: DP-attached | host: Bos | place: Iran: Karaj | collected 2018-10 | reverse complement strand
GTGATTGGCCGGCTCATCCAGCACCAGGACCTGCGGATCCTGCGCGAACACCTGGGCCAGGAACACCCGCTGTGCCTCGCCCCCGGACAGGGTCAGCATGCTGGCATGCCGCAGTTCCGTCAGCCCGGTCATTTCCAGCGCTTTTTCCACTTGGGCTTTTCCGTCATCATCCTTGCCGGAAAACAGGCCCGCCTTATAGGCATACCGCCCCAGGCCGACCACTTCTTCCACCGTATAGTCATAACCCACATTGTTCTTCTGGGACAGCACGCCGATCCGCTGCGCCAGCCGGGCAGCCTTCATGCTGCGGATGTCTTCATTTTCCCACCGGATATTTCCGGTATACGGAGTCCCCTGCGCAATCGTTTCGATCAGCGTGGATTTTCCTGCGCCGTTCGGGCCGGCCAGCATCAGCCATTCCCCTTCTTCCAGCCGGAAGGAAAGGTCATCCACCACTGTGCTGCTCCCGTAGCGGACTGTGATATGTTCTCCTGTCAGCATCCGTATCACCCCGCCTTCCTGGTCCGGTAGAAAATGATTACAAAGGATATCGCCCCGACGATGGATGTCACCACACCGATCGGGAGCTCGATGGGGCTGAGGAGCGTACGGGCGGTCAGGTCCGCGAGCAGCAGGAAGATCGCCCCGGAAAACAAAGCGCCCGGCAGCAGGCGTTTATGATTCGGGCCGACCAGCATCCGGGCAATATGCGGCATGATCAGGCCCACAAAACTCACCGTACCCGCAATGGAAACGCATACACCGATCAGCACGGAAACGGTAATCAGGATAATCAGCTTCACCCGCTTCACATTCACGCCGATATGGCGGGCATTGTCCTCCCCGATTGCGAACGCGTTCAGCTCCGGGCTGTAGCGGATCAGGATCCCGCCGCACAGGAGGAGGGCCAGGCCCATCACCTTCACGTGGTCATAATTCGTCCCGGAGAAGGATCCCATCGTCCAGAAGCTCAGGGAGCGGGTATGGTCGCTGGCAAAGGTGATTACCAGGGAGATGATGGCGGACATCAGCATCGTAAAGATCACGCCGATCAGGATGATGCTGCCGGTGCTCAGCGAGCGGTCCAGCGTATAGGCCAGCGAAAGGATCAGGATCAGCGAACCGAAGGCAAAGGCCATGGCCATCACCATGCTGCCGCCGAAGGAAATTCCCGGCAGGGTGAAACCGGTCGCGATCGCGATGATCGCGCCCAGGGCCGCGCCGGAGGATACACCCATGGTGGATCCGTCCGCGAGCGGATTGCGGAGCAGGCCCTGCATGGCTGCACCGCATATGGATAAAGCCGCCCCGGCCAGCGTTACACAGATAACGCGGGGCAGCCGGACATTCAGTATGATATTTTTGGCGATGTTCTCCGGAATGGGCAGTCCCCATATCGCGTTCCACACCGCGGTCACTGTATCGGAAAAGGAAATCCGGACACTGCCGACGCATATGCACAGCGCCATGGTAAAGAACAGTGCAACCGTCAGTAAAAGATAGGTCAGGGGGGTAAATTTTTCCCGCCTGAGCTGCCGTATATCCTGCATGGTAACCTCGTTTAAAAAAGGGGAGCCGAAAACAGTCCGGCTCCCCGGAATTCAGACTGATCAGGCAGCCGGCTTCTCTTCGGCTTCGATCTCGTTCACAAAATTGTACAGTTCGATGGCGGCATCCTTCAGGCGGGGGCTGGGCCGGGCCATGCAGCTGTCGTCGTCATTGAAAACCTTCACGTTCTTGATGGCGTTGATATCTCCCCAGCCATTCCGGGAAAGAACTTCCTCAACACCCTCGCTGCCCATGCCGGTAATCAGCACGATATAATCCGGATTGCGTTCAATGACCTGCTCCTCGCTGACCATTGCCCAGGCATCTTCCACGTCGTCAAAGATGTTTTTCAGGCCGCAGATTTCCGCCAGCTCGTTCATATAGCTGCTGCGCCCGGCGGAGTACAGGCCCCACTGCAGCGGGGAAATCTCAAAGTATACTTTCTTGTCCATGCCGGCGCTCTTGGCTTTGATCTCGTCGAAGGTGGCCTGCATATCGGCGATCAGCGCCTCCGCTTCCGCGTCCTTGCCCATCAGCTTTCCGATCAGGGTGATCGCGGTGAACACGCTTTCAATGTTGGAGGTGGTGCTCACAACGACCCTCACGCCGTTTTCTTCCAGCTGCTGTACCTGCTCTTCGCTCTGGCTCATGCTGTTCAGCAGCACAACCTGGGGCTCGAGCTTCAGGATTTCTTCCACATTGGTCTCTGCACCGGACTGGACCACCGGCACATCCAGGATGGAAGCCGGATAATCCACATACTTTCCGCGTCCGACAATCGTATCCTCGCAGCCCAGGGCGCACAGGATCTCGCAGTCGGAAGGCTGCATCACGACGATGCGGGTAGCCGGCTCATCCAGGGTGATTTCACGGTCGAACATATCCTTTACCGTGATCCCGGTGCCCTCAGCCAGCACAGAGGCAGTGCCGAAGACCATCAGGAGAGCCAGGAAAAGGGAAACCAGTTTCTTGGACATATCATGTCCCTCCTCAAAAAATGATCAAATGAATCAGCGGGAGGGCTTTTTCGTATAAGAAAAGCGTCCCTCCCCGAGGCACGCCAACAAAACCTGCGGATTTTTCCCGCAAGTTTCCTAGCATATCCCACCCCCAGGGGAATGATCAATTCACGGTGTAAACAAGTCTCCCGGCTTGGCCTCATCCTACTCGCACACCTTCCCGTCCTCCAGGACAGTGGCTTCAAACGTGCTTTCGTCCGCTTCACGGTTACTGGGATAGCCCGGAACTTTCATCCGTATTCCTATGACGCTTCATTCTCCATAAAGCGCCGCGCATCGCTGCGCAGATACACCGGCTATTCATTTGTCGTGAACATTATATAGTCCGCGGAACCGCCCGTCAATTGATCCCAGTCAAGGAAACCATCGGGAAACACAATATATACTGTCCCCTGTCTGTCTTGACACCTGCCGTCATCTTTGATTATATATTTATATCCTGATAGGTGAAAAACCAATATCCCACAGAAAAGAGGCCGCCCGATGAGCCACTGCCAGGTTTGCGGAACCCTGCTGGAAGACCGGGAACTGGAGCATGAGGGGATTGTCCCCTTCTGCCCCCGGTGCGGGGAATTCCGTTTTCCCATGTACAATGTTGCCGTCAGTATGATCGTCATCAACGAGGAAAACCGCAAAACCCTGCTGGTCAAGCAGTACGGAAAGGATTTCTACCGGCTGGTCGCCGGTTATGTCAACCGCACCGAGCCGCTGGAGCACGCCGTCGTCCGGGAACTGAAGGAGGAAACCGGCATGACCGCCGTCCGGGTCCGGTTCAACCGGACGCAGTTTTTTGAGCCGTCCAATACACTGATGTGCAATTTCACCGCTTACGTGAAAGATGACAGCGAGCTCAGTCCCAATTATGAAATCGATTCCTGGGCCTGGTTTTCCTTCGATGAAGCCCGGAAAAACGTCAATCCGGAAATCCTGGCCGGGCGTTTCCTGAACGCCTGCCTGGATGACCTGGAATCGTCCGGCGGATATCCGGCTGAACAAGCCTGATTGATATTGAATTAGCACTTCACAGGCAAAGCAAAACCGGCTGCTTCCGCAGCCGGTTTTGTCATATGCATGCCGTCAGTTCCTTTTCTCCCCGTTGACAAGAACGACGTTGATGGTCTCCACTTCAATCTTCTGCCAAACCTTCTCCGTCACATACGGTTCATTTGCCAGGTATTGTTCCAGGGCCGCCCGGTCCGGGAAATCCACCACCAGGGCGGAGCCCTTCATCCGGCCTTCTTCGTCCAGCAGGCCTCCGGCGCAGATAATCTGCTTCCCGAGGGCTTTCATCCCTTCCAGGTGGCGCGGGCGCACCTCCATCCGTTTCTCCAGCATTCCTTCTCCGTCATACGCTTTGATCACAAACTGCATTGTCCGTCCTCCTTATATTTTTCCTTCGCTTTCCGCTTTTTCCACCAGGGCGGCAAAATCCCGGTAGTGCCATTCCGGTGTCGGCTTTTCGCAGCCGATATCATGGAAAAAGCAGCTGGGGATTTCCTTTTCCCGGAGGTTCTTCTGGATACACAGGCTGCATCCCCGGTCATGGTTCACCGGATGGCACGGGCATTTCGTATCCGTACAGGTGCAGAATTCCTTTGGATCCTTCATCGGTTCAGCTCCTTTGGCCTGTCATTCCTGTACCAGGTCCGCTCCCATTTCATATGCCTTTTTCATTTCCTCCGGGAACACGGTTTCATGCCGCGCCTGCTTGGCTTCCGGGTCGAACATGGACCATGGCCAGTCGGTTTTGCTGTAATCCTTCAGCTGCAGCGTATCCCCGCTCACCAGGACCCGAGTCGACCCCACAAACATGTTCATCGTCCGCCGGTAGCTCTCCAGCAGTCCCGCGTACATCGTGTCCGGCGCGTTGCTGGTCATAATCAGCAGGGCGGGTACCGGGTGCGCATTGCAGCACGGGGTTTCCGTGTTGTAGGTCAGGCTCTGGAAGATCAGCCGTTCATACAGTGCACGGAAAGAGGCGGTCAGGTTGGAAAGGTAGTTCGGGGATCCGATGATCAGGCCGTCCGCCTCCCGGATCGCGTCCAGCACGGGTGTCAGTCCGTCCCGGCAGATGCAGCGTCCCTTGTTCGCTTCCTTCTTGCACCCGAAGCAGGATATGCAGCCGGTATACTTCTCCAGCCGAAACAGGTCAAACCGCACAATCTCCGCGCCGGCGGATTCCGCTCCGCGCGCCGCCTCGGAAATCAGCGTATCGGTATTCCAGCCCCTGCGCGGGCCGGCATTCACAACCACAACCTTCTTGCCCATGGCTTTCACCCTCCGCATCCGGTTTCATTTATGTCATCCGTGATGGTTCCGGTATCATCATACCATGGAACCGCGAAAAGGAAAACGGCTTATTCCCTGCCATCCGTACCATTCCCGTGCAGCCGGTCTTCAGGTCATTTCAGGTCGATATCCATGTAAATGGGAATATGGTCCGAAGCATTCTGCACGTCATGGCCGGTTACCGCGTTATACAGCCGGACGTCCACGTTTCCTCCCACAAACAGGTGGTCAACGCACAGTTCGGTATCCCCGGGATCGGGGGGTACCTGGTATCCGAAGAAGGTGGAACAGCCGCGGACCAGCATCCCGGCCTCATACTTGGCGTCCCGCACCCCGGCCGCCTGCATGAATGCCGGATACAGTTCCGACTGCTCCGGGGTGTTGAAATCACCCGCCATGATGATCGGCAGGCCCGCGTATTTCTGTGCGGTTTCGGCGGCAAAGGCCGTCAGCTCCGACATGTTGCGCGCATAGTTTTCGGGCTCATCCCGCGGCGCGGGATGCGTGTTGGTCATCACAAAGCGGGTGCCGTCGGACCTTCTCTCAAAAACGGCAACCGAAAATACCCGGGAGGGGCTCTTGTAGTCCAGGTCCAGGATGTACTCCTCCACCAGGCTCACGGTCTGCGGATTGTACAGGAAACAGGTGGTATTGTACATGAACCCGTCGGCATTGCTCTTCCGGCAGGCCGGCGCGTAGATGCCGGTGTCCACCAGGATGGGCGTCAGTGCCTTGTGCCATTTGGCCCCCGCCTCCTGGAGGGCCGCCACGTCCGGCATGTAATACTGCAGGATTCCGGCCACAATCTCATCCCGGCCCTTCACCGGAACACGGCTCCAGTCCGGATGCAGGATATTGTAGGACATGATGCGGAGGCTCGCGCCCTCCGCCAGTCCGGGATTGTCGTCCGGTTGTTCCGCAATGCCCGGTAAAATCAGGCACAGCGTCAGGGCAAGGGCAAGCAGGCAGGCAGTCCGGGTTCTGTGCTTCATGGCGAAATCTCCCTTCTGAATATGGGCGGATCGTTTTCCCTCTCGGGTCCCGGATCTGTTCAGCCGGATCCTTCCTCCACGGAGATCATCACGTCGAACAGGCCGTCCCTGCCGGGATGAATCCGCAGGTTCTCCGCTTCAAATCCGGGAGCCGGGTTAAACACATGTCCTTCGTAACCGATTGCCGTGGCGGAGGTGACGCGCAGCCGGCCGCCGATCAGGGCTCTGCGGCCGGAAACAGCCGTCTCCCCGCCGTTCCGGATCACCGGCAGGATCAGCGATACCCCGGTTCCGGCGACGGATGCAAGCCCGCCTTTCACAGACAGGCCCTGTTCCGTCAGCGTATATTCCAGGGTGAATGCCTCCCCTTCCGCGGACGGCCGGTGGGATATATCGCACAGGGTGCCCGCCGCGCGGATGACAACCCGGTCATCAAAAGCCTCTGCGGCAATCTCCGTTCCCAGGTCGTATACCTGGGAACGGGTCGTTCCGTTCTCCTGTCTTTCCAGTCTTGGGCACAGGGAACCCAGCAGCTTTTTCTTTCGCGTCAGCTGCTGGTTCATCGGCTCACGCATGGAAAAATCCGTATTGGCCGCCGCGAACACCGGCCCGTATACCGGGTGCCACAGCAGGGTGACCGCCCCGCCGGACGCGTGCCCGCCCTTCATGTACGGGAAATCCCCGGCGCACACGGTCATCCGCCAGCCGCCGCAGCGAAGCCGGTATGTTCCGGTTTCCGGATAATGCTTCAGCATCTCCGGGTCGTCAGCAGGAAGGGCCGTGGGTTCGAATTCCGCGATGCCTTCGTCCAAGGCCTGGGCCAGGACCTTGGCGTGGCAGAACGCGTGATGGACACAGGCCGGTTCTCCGTGGCGCCGGTAATGCGGTCCGCCGTATAGCAGACCGTCTGTGCACCGCCTGTAAAGCTGCAGGTTCCGGTATGCAGCCTCCGCGAATACGGGATCGGTCTTTCCCAGCGCGTTCAGCATCGCCTGGCACCCGTCGGCGGTGCGGCTGCCCCAGTAGGACCATTTGAAATTGCGCGATCCGAAGCTGTTGTCCCACGCACCGTCCGGAAGCATCAGGTCCAGGTGGGCCTTTGCCGCCTTCCGCACAACGGCCATCACATCTCCGTCCTGCATTGCCCGGGCATACTCAAAAAGGGACGGGAGCGTTTCCTCCACATTGTAGCCGATATCTACCGCGCTCCCGCCCCGTACCGTGGCGTTTTTCTCCAGGCTCCCCTCACCGTATACCAGTCCCTGCTCCGTCACACACCGGCAGGCAAAACCGGCCAGTTTCCGGGCCTGTGCAGTCATCGCGGCCCGGCCGTAATAACAGCCGGTCAGCGCCATTGCGGCCGCGTTGGCAGCGATATAGTTGATGTTGAATTTCTTTTCCGGGGAAATGCCGTCCTGAAGCCAACCGGCCATTCTGAACAGGCGGTCTTCCCATTCTTTTCTTTCTCCCGCTTCCAGCAGCTGTCCGTGATGCCGGAGTGCCTGGAACAGGCTGATGGCGCTGAATACGGTGGTGCCGTTCCAGGCGCTCTGCGAATCATTGTACATGCTGCCGTCATCGCATAGCATGCAGGATGACCACCGGAAGAGTTTCCGCGCGGCATCCAGGTACTTCGTCTCTCCGGAAAACTCCGCCATCGCCATCAGCGGGTAAACCGCCTCGTGGCAGCGTCCGTGGATGGCCGTGCACGCCGGGCACAGGATGGCGCCGTCGACAGACGGATGGGCGGGATCGTCCACCATGCATGCCAGCAGGGCATCCAGCCATTCTTTCAGAAGCCGGTAATACTCATCTCGGATGCAGGCGCTCATTGTCTTTCTCCTTGTCCTTCGGCCGGGCCGCCGCAGGTTCGTCTTTCGTCCGCAGTTTTTCCTTCTGTTCCGGGCTGTTTTCCGGTTCCATTTGCCGGGATGGTCGTGTATAATGAATGCAGGTATAGAAGGCATATGCATATTGGCAGATTATCCGCGGAATGATTCCGGATCCATGAAAGGAGTCACAGTTTCATGTCGGAAGAGTATCTCGTTTCACATCCATGTATCACCCGTTATCCCGGAAACCCGGTACTGACCAGCGGGGATGTCCCGTATTCCAGCGACCTGGTCTTCAATGCGGGCGTAATCCCCTGGCAGGGCGGTTATGCCATGGTATTCCGCAACGATTACGGCTATATCGGACGCGCCAGCTTTTCGGGAACCAACCTGGGACTGGCCCTCAGCCCGGACGGCCTCCGCTGGCAGGTGGAGGAGCAGCCGGTTTTCTCCGTAAAGGATGATGAAATCCGTCGGGTTTATGATCCGCGGCTCACGGTGGTTGACGGCGAAGTTTATATGACTTTCGCGGTCGATACCCGGCACGGCCTGCGGGGCGGCATCGCGCATACCGCCGACCTGCATCATTTTGAGATCCTGTCCATGAGCGTGCCGGACAACCGGAATATGGTCCTCTTCCCGCGGAAATACCGGGGGATGTATATGCGCCTGGAACGCCCCATGCCCGTTTACAGCCGGGGCCATAAGGACCGGTTCGATATCTGGTGGAGCGAAAGCCCGGATCTCATTCACTGGGGCAATTCCCACCTTGTGGCCGGCGTGGAGGACTTCCCTTTCGCCAATGATAAAATCGGTCCCGGTGCGCCGCCTGTGTACACGGAAAAAGGCTGGCTGGCCATTACGCATACGGTGGATATTGATCCGGAACGCGGAAAAAACGGCTGGGAGGACCGATGGACCAAGCGTTACTGCGCCGCGGCCGTCCTGCTGGACCTGGATGAACCGTGGAAAATGAAAGGTTGCACCCGGGTTCCCCTGCTGGCGCCGGAAACGGAATATGAAGCGCGGGAGGGGTTCCGGCAGAACGTGGTTTTCCCCACCGCCGCGGTTCCTGTGGCCGATGGAAAACTGCGCATCTATTACGGCGCCGCGGATACCGTGATCGCGGCGGCTGAGGCAAAAACTGACGACATCATCGCCCTTTGCCTGCAGGAATAACAGGCGGTACAGAATATTGAACAGATCAGGCGGTACGGCTTTCAGCCGTACCGCTTTTCCGTTTTACCCGGCATCCGGCGCAAACAGTCCGGCGTGTTCATGAACCATGGCGGCGTAAAGCGTTGCGGTCCAGCCGTAATCCCGGATGGTCTGCGTAATCCTTTTGGAGCCGATATACGGAATAACCGGCGTGCCCTTCCGGAGCAGCCGGGGGGAATCAACCCGGCCGTAGCCGTCATAATACTCATAGAAAACGCCGTCGTTCAGGAATGCGCGCGTCACGCCTTCCACGGCGTCCCGGATAATCCGGTCCGCCAGGTCGTTTTCCCCGTAACTGTACAGGCCTTCCGCGATCAGGTACACATAGTTGGTCCATACGGGGCCGCACCACATATCCGTCCCGAATGAGGGATCGGATACGGAAATCGACGGGATGGGGAATGGCGTCCGGAACGCTTTGGGATCATTCAGCGACGCAGTCAGCGCGTCCTTCTGCCGGTCGGAGCAGATTCCGGCGAACAGCGGCAGGAAGGAACACACGGACTGGAAACGGTGCTGCTTCCCGGTTTTCAGTTCAAAATCGCAGTATATGCGGTCTTCTTCATCCCACAGGCGTTCATTGATCAGGCGCGTCAGCGTCTGCGCGTATTCCGCCCATTTTTCCGCGTCACCGTCCCGGTGCAGGATATTCGCCAGATAGCTCATCGCGTCTGCTTCCTTCTTCATGAAGCAGGAAAAATCGATGCATTCCATCTCTTCCACATTGTCAAAGCGGGAACAGTTGTCCATGCCGGATTCGTCGCACCGGTTGGTTGCCTGGTCCCGGTTGATATGCCAGAAGAACAGGCCGTTCTCACTCCTGCGGTTGTCCATATCCCATTGCAGGTATCGGGTCAGCGCATCGTAGCACCCTGCGGCGAAGTCCGTATCGCCGGTTCTCCGGACGATTTTTTCGACGCTCCATGCGATCAGGGGCGGCTGGGTGATCCGGCTGTGGGAATCCGGCGCGGACATATGGGGAATCATGCCGTCCGGCTGCTGGGAATCCAGCAGGGCAAGAATCGAGTCCTTCGCAAGGTCTTCACTGATGATATAGTTGCCGAAGCTGTGATAGCAGGAATCCCACAGCCACAGTTTTTTGTGCGGGTACCGTTCGGGTGTGGTCCACAAATGCCGGAAAATCCCTTCCGGCGTATAAACCTGGGATTTCATCACGGAAACCGCGTGCAGGAAAGTTTTCCCGACGCCTTCTTCCAGGTCGGCCCGTTGGAACCGGTCAAAGAAGGCTGTGCGCTTCTCAATCATTTCTTCAATTTCCTGCCGGCTGATCTCCGTTTTTCCCTCGGTCGACAGGCAGAACAGGCAGCATTCTTCCGTCTCCGCCGTGCTCAGGATTACGTCCGGGTTTTCCTTTCCCGAATCGAACACCAGCCGCAGGCGTCCTTCAGGGCAGATTCCGGCCACGGTCGCGTTGGACTGGAATACAAAGCATACCCGGTGCCACGCGTCCCGGATGCGCATCTTCCCCAGGATGATGTCGGAAGCAACGGTTTCCCACACGAGATCCGCGGCATCGGTTGTGTCAATATACAGTTCAAAGGGACTGGCCGTCATAAAACGGATCCCCGGGTGATCCCCGAGAAGCGTCCCGACCAGCTGGGAGGAAAAATCCGTTTTCCCTTCCAGCCCGGAAAAAGCAAACAGTGCACCCTGGCCCCACACGTCCATCCTGGTCATATTTTGATCTCCTTTCATCCTGCCGTCCTCCCGGCAGGCAGGTGACAGTCCTGTCATCCTGATATATAATCATGCTGCTGAAGCTTCTGTTCTGTACCATCATCAGATTCCCGCAACACCGGATATGGAGATGACCTGCCAATGCAAGTTTCCTATCAGAATCCGCAGGCAGACGCCTGGCACCGGGCCGTCCTGGACAATCCTGCAGCCTTCCCTCTCCGCTTCTCCTGCGGCGGCCGGATCATTCACGGTTTCCCGGAAAGTGAGTTTGCCCGCGTGGATCAAAGCGAACACCGGGAAGGCGGCAGGCTGGTCACCGAAATCGTCTTCCAAAAGGATGACTGCCTTTTTGTAACCCTGCGCTGTGCCTTTTACGGGGAATACGGCATCTCCGAATGGACCGTCTGGTTTGAAAACCGCGGGCAGCGGGATACGGATGTGCTGTCCGATGCGGAAACCGTCCTCACTTTCCCGGGGAAATATCCGGTCCTGAAGGGAATCCTGGGGGATCACGGAAACGACTACAGGCCCTACGCGCTGGACGTGGCCTCCCAGCCCCGGTATTTCGAATCCAACAGCGGGCGGGCCACCCATGTCAACTTCCCGTACTTCAACCTGGAATACGGTGATGGCGGCGTCATCCTGGCCATCGGCTGGGCCGGGACCTGGCGGGCCGGTTTTCGCTATGATGCCGCATCCGGCGTCACAACGGTTACAGCACGGTCAGTCAACCGTCTGAATGCAAAGCTTCGTCCCGGGGAAAAAATCCGCACTGCCCTGTTTGTCCGTGCCCCGTACCGGGTGCGCAGCGAGGATTATGCCGTCAATTTCTGGCGCAGCTGGTTTATCGCGTACAACCTGCCCCGGGCAGACAGTACGGGTCGCCGGCTCGCCCCGTTTTCCACCTGCTGCATTGCGAGCGACACCGGACGTCCCAATTCCGACGGCAGCATCTCGGAAGACCGGACAACCTGGAAGCCTTCCCTGGAGAAGATGATCTCGGAAGACGCAAAAGTGGATTTCCGCTGGTTTGATGCCGGCTGGTATGTCGCTCCCGATGGTTCCAGTCCGAAGGAGGACTGGTGGGGTACGGTCGGCACCTGGTGCCTGGATCCCGTGAAGTGGCCTGGAAGCACCTTCCTGGAGTCCACGGATTATGCCCGGGCCCACGGCATGAAAACCATCATGTGGTTCGAACCGGAAAGGGTCACCGATCCGGAATCCCTGGCAAAAAACTGGAACTACGATCCCCGCTGGGCCATCCGGCTGCCGGGCGTCAAAGCAGTTTCGAACAACATCGGGGACCCCGCCTGTTTCCGGTGGACCCTGCAGCGCATCCTGCGCACCCTGCAGGAAAACCGGGTGGAAATGTACCGGGAGGACAACAACAGCGACCAGGCGCTCCTGTGGCAGCATCTGGACAGCCTCGAAGGCGAAGACCGCGCCGGCATCACCGAATGCCGGTTTATCGATGCCCATTACCGCCTGTGGGATGAAATCATTGCCTGCACATCGTCTTACGGCGGCTGCGCCTTTGTGGATTCCTGCGCCAGCGGCGGCGGAAGAAACGACCTGGAATCCCTGCGGCGGGGCATACCGCTTCTTCGCAGCGACGCGGACCGGACCACCGCAGCGCTCCGCCTTTCCATGACCACTTCCTTCAACCGCTGGGTCCCCTTCTGCGGGGCAAACAACAAGGAAAAGCCGGATATGCTTTCTCCCTCCGGAACGCTGGACCATTACGTATGGCGGGCTTCCTACCTGCCGGTCCTGAACGTTGATTCCCAGTTTGTACAGGATCCGGACCAGGATTTCGAAATGCTTCGCTGGGGCCTCCGGGAATGGAAGCAGGTCAACGCTTATCTGCTCAAGGACTTTTATCTGCTGACCCCGTGGCATACGGAGAAGGATGTATACGGTTTCACCGCCTATGCCTTCTGGGATCCGGAATCCGCTTCCGGCGTACTGTTGGCGTTCCGCCAGGAAAAATGCATGGAAGGCTGCCTGTCCGTCACCCTGCCCTTCGCGTCAGGCGGACAGGTCTTTACGCTCAAAGACCAGGACACGGGGGAAATGCTCTCCGGCAGTGCCGGTGATTTCATCCTGCGCTTCTCCCATCCCCGCCAGGCTCGGCTCCTGTGGATCTCCGCATCCAGACCGTAACCCGGTTTTTCTCCCGGTTCCAGTGTTTTCCGCAGGACGCGTAATCCGTCAGCAGCAGGGGCGTGTGATCCGGTTCCCGGTCGATCCGGATCCGGATCGTTTCATCCGGTTCCGGTGCCAGCATCCTCCAGGAAACCGGACCGTCCGGCAGCATGGCCGGGCTGTCAAAGTCCGGTTCCTTTGCTTCATCCCGGGCCAGCACGATGCAGCCGTACCGGAAAGCGTCGCTGCCGCTGATGGTCTCCCGGACCAGCGGAATTCTCCCGCGGATCTCCACCGTATCTCCGGAAAAAAAGCGCCTTTCCAGGCATGCATACCCTCTCTCCCGGGGCAGCTTCTCCTGGCGGACACCGTTCACCAGGATTTCTGTTTCCGTCATTTCCTCCGGAACGCGCAGCCGCATCGTGAACGCTGACGGCCCTTCCTCTGTTTCCACCGTTATCCGCATGGATCCCTCCCGCGGATAGCCGCTTTCGGCAGTCAGTTCCGTACGCTTCCCGGCTGCGGTGCGGAAGGCCGCCCGGCCGGAAAACATCGCGTTGATATATACGCCGTCTTCGCCCTGCAGGACCGCCGTCAGCGGCAGCAGCGCGATCCCCGCCGAGGCGATGCAGGCACAGCACCCATAGAATCCGCCGAATGAAAACCGTTTCAGCCCGCCGATGCCGTTGCCCCGCCGGCTGTCTGTCAGCGGGCTGTAACTGTCAAACGGCAGGCCGCACATCATTGTCTTCGACGGCCGGTCGTACTGGGGCAGGCCATACAGGTTCACCGCACCGTAAAGCGCGTTATACCCTGTCCGTTCGATCCGGTCGTAATACCGGCTGTCCCCGGTCATCAGCAGCAGCCGGGTACACAGCCGCATCCAGGTCACAGAGACGCAGGTCTCCTGCATGATTTTCCCGGAAGCCTCCGCCTGCCGGAGCGTGGAATGGTCAAACAGCTCATCGGTGCATCCGCAGCAGCCGATAATGGTCAGGTCCGTCTCCTCAACCGCATGGAAAAAGTTGATCACGGCACAGAGGTACCTTTCCTTCCCCGTCGCCTGGTAATAGGCCAGTACGCCTTCAAAAAAGGAGATTGTTTCATATGCCTTGGTTTCCGGGTATTGATAAGGCGGTATCCTGCCTTCCAGCGCGATTTCAATCAGGTTGCCGTCCCGGCATCCGCCGGTCGACAGGATATATTCGGAAAAGCGAAGGTACCGTTCTTCCCCGGTCAGGCCGTAAAGGGCCATGAACGGCTCCAGGATGGAGCAGGAATTGACCCCGCCCCAGTAATCGGATGTTTCCGTAATATTGGTTTTCCCCGGGCCGCACTGGTCGGTCACTGCGTCCGCGTGCCGGATCAGGGCATGCAGGATCTGCTTCCGCTCATTCTCCTCCCGGCATATTTCCAGGAAGTGAAGAAGACCGGTCATCACATATTTCCGGCCCCACAGGTCCCATCCTGTCAGCTGGGCGGAAGCGGAATAGGTGGAAATCCGGCCGTCCTCCCGCTGGGTGCACAGAAGGCTCCGGACTGTTTCCCGAAGGAACCCGTACAGTTCCTCATTCCCCGTTGCCCGGTAGCAAAGGCATGCGCCTCGCATCATTTTGCCCCAGTATTCACACCGCCAGCCCTTGTCCGGATCATCGGAATCCGCCGTAAAAACGCGCACGAAATCTGCCCAGAGTTCCGGAACCAGAAGCTGCCGGCTCAGGGTAAATTCCAGATAATCCCGGTATATCCCGGCAAAGGCCATGTCATGCGGGGCCAGGAACCGAAGCAGGTCGGCCATAACGGCGCTCCTTTTTTATTTGGCTGCATTCCCCGCCGCAGGCTCGTCCTGCCCGGCGCTGTTTCTGCGGCGGTATTCGTTCAGGGTAACCCCGTAGTATTCCTTGAATTTGGTGGAAAAATACTGGAGCCGGCTGTATCCGATGGCTGCGCAGATTTCTTCGTTGGTCAGCTCGTTTTCCCGGATCAGGCGCGCAGCATGTTCCATCCGTACTTCCTGCAGGTAATCCACCAGCTTCTTCCCCGTTTCCTGATGGAATACACGGCTCAGGTGCCCGGTGCTGATGCTCAGCGCATCCGCGATGGACTGGGTGGAAAGCTCGGCCGGCGGTGTATTGCGGATATGCAGGATGGCATACTCGACCACGCTCCGGTTGCCTTCGCTGCTTTCCCTGGACAGATACGCGATCAGGGTCATGCTGTCTTCCTTCAGGCGGGTGGAGAAAGCGCTGATGTCCTCAAGATGGTAGTAGGTGTTCATCAGGTCATCGCCGAACACGTCTTCGGGACTGCTTTTCATGTCATACACGATCTTGCACAGGAACATGGCCGCGGTCAGCATCACGCTCCGCACAATGTTCAGGTAGGGTGTATTTTCCTTCAGCTGCGCCACGATCGCGTCAATTTCCTCGTTCGCCTCATCAGCCGACTGGCGGCGGATCATGGATGTCAGGGAATTGAACCGGGAAATCAGCTGGGTCAGCTCCGCCTCTCCCCTTGGGGTCTCTTTCGCTTCAAATACGCTGACGCGGCCGGCTTCGCCGAAGTAGCGGTTCGACAGTGCGCGGCGCGCGCAGCGGAAGCTGACCTGCACGCGGTTTTCCGTTTCCACCATCACGCCGACGCCGAATGCCAGGGGAATATGCTTCTCATCCAGGATTTTCGACGCCTTCATCAGGATTCCGGGAACCGCGTCCGCATCCATGCCATGGTTGATCAGCAGCACCCGTTCCTTTTCCCGGCTGGTGAACGCAGTGATCGCATACTTGTCCGGGAAACAGGCCAGTACGCTCTTCTCCGTTTCGGGAGAAGGCACATTGGACATGATCACCACCTGGAAATGGGGATAGGTAAAATCAATCCCCAGCTGGGGCATGGGACCGGTATACTGGGCCTCGCCGTACATCAGGCAGTTGAGCCAGGCATCCCGCAGCGTTTTCTGGTTTTTCTGCAGGAACTGTGCCTGCTGCGTCCTGATTTTACTCATGTCCTGCAGCGCTGTTTCAATGCGGGAAAAATGCTCAATGGGCGAAGTCACCAGGCTTCCGCCGCTTTTTTCATCCTCGGGGATGTCGATATGGCGGATCAGCTGCCGCATCGGCCGGGAATAGTGGGTAATCTGCACCCACAGAACCGCGATCATTCCGGCGCACAGCAGTACGAAGCAGATCACCGCCACCAGGGTGAGGGTGCTGTTGTAATTCTGCAGCCGCCCGGCATTCGGGCGGGCCAGCACATAAATGAAGCCGCTGGCAGCGCTGGAGCTTTCCGCAAGCAGGGCCTCCCGGCCGTCCTGCATGTGCCAGGAATGGTCCCCGTTCTGCGCGTTGGGCAGGGGAACGCCGACCAGTGAAGTGTCTGCCGCGCTCCAGATCACGCCCTGCACGTCGGCCAGGAACACCTGGTCCGATTCGCCCAGCGTGCGCAGGGAACGCTGCAGCAGCGTATGCAGCTTTTCCTCCTTAACCGCGGATACGATCATCGGCGTTTTCCCTTCCGGGAAAATACCGGGCAGGGGGCCTGCATAAACGATGTAGGGGATCTCCTCCCCGCTTTCGGCAAGCGGCTGCCTCAGCCAGACCATGTCTTCCGGCTCAACGTTCAGCAAAAACGAATAGGCGCTTTTCTTTACCGTATATTTTTTATCCTCGATAAAATGGACGCCGTCTGAACCGACGGCCATTCTGGCCTCCGGGAAATACAGCAGCACCCGGTCGCAGGTCGAAATAGCCGCGCATGCCGATGCGCACCACTCGGACATCTTTTTGATTTCCGTGCTGTCGGCCTCCCCCTTCTGGGAGACGGACTGGACGGTTTCCGTCATTCCTTCCTTTGCGGACAGCCGCCGGACCGGTTCCGTACGCATCGGCATCATAATCTGGTAATCCGCGTTGTCCGAAAGGATTGAGGCTTCCTCCCGCAGGGTGCTGTTCGCTTCCTGGTTCCGGATGGATGAGTAAACCAGCATAAAGATGCCGGACAGCATCACGGCGATCACGGTAAATATCACAATGATCCAGATGCTGGCCACATTGATCATCCGTTTACCCTTCACGACAGTCTCCTCCGCATCCGTTTTTGAATTTCCTTTGGATTGAATATACACGAAATTCTCCTGTTTCGCAAACGCCGGAAATCCATTTGGGATGAGGGAACCATCCGTATGGCCGTCCGTACCGGAAAACACCGGTGATCTTCACACCGGATCAGGCAAATACGCTCCGTGTCAGGAATATCCCGGTGATCAGGCAAAGCTGCGCCGGGACGTAAGTAAGCCAGATCACTGCCGTCACATATTTTCCCCGGACAGCCCCGTATTTCCGGGCCAGCAGGACCGCGTCCGACAGGAAAAACAGAATCGCTCCCGCCGCGCTCAGGAGGTACCCCCCGCCCGCCTGTCCGTATACAGTGACCGCGGCTGCCGCGTGGATGCCCACCGTCAGCAGGTAGAAGGATGCCGCCGCGAAAAGCCCCGGTGAAAACCTGGAACTGCCGCGGGAATAGAACAGCAGGCCATGGAGGACCGTCAGGACAAGGAACAGGGAAAACGGCAGTGCAGAATGGGTCAGCAGCTCCGGAATACTCTTCCCGTATGATACAAGAAGCGTACAGATATACAGGATATGCGCGGCAAGAAAAGCAAGCCCGCCCTTGGCCAGCTTGTTTTCAATGCATTCCGGATACCCGGCCAGCAGCGCGTCTCCCAGGGTGCTGATTCCCATTGCAAGGGCTGCCAGGTAGCAGCACGAACTGTGGGACAGCACCGCAAGGATCACGGAAAGAGCGGTCAGGCTGCCGGAAATGATCATTTTTCGCTGCTTGGTCAGCCGCACGGAACAATGATCCCTCCCTGCCGCATGTTTTTCGTCCGCATGGTGCTCATTCATAATCACTCACGAACACCATATCCGTGCGGATATCCCAGGGGTCTGACAGGCGGATGTCAAAGAGCCGTCCGCCGCGCAGGCGTTCCCGGTTATGTCCCGGATCGTTGTCCCGGGTACCGTAGGCGTCATAACCGATACTCCCGTCAAATCCCATATGGATGCCGCCGTAAACGCCGTCGAAGGTATTGATGTGGTCATGGCCCGCAAACATCGCTTTCACGTCGCCCCGCTGGAAAGCGGCGGCGAAGATTCCGGAATTGATATCCGATGCACTCACACGCTCGTTGTATTCGCCCCGAAGCCCGGTGCGGCCGGCATTGCGCAGTATCGCGTGAAATTCGATCAGGGGAATGTGGAACATCATCAGGGACGGGATTTTCCGCCCGCACAGCCGTTCCAGCTCCACCGATGTGTTCCAGTACCACATCACCTGCTCAAACCGGATAAAGTCATAATCCGAATAGGATACGATCGGGCTGGGCATCAGCACGTCCCAGTACAGGTCACCGGGATAATCCAGGGGAACAGTCTGGGTTTTGAAATCCTGCTGGGAATCGATACCCCACACACCGAAGACCGGTTCGTCCTTTTCGTTCAGGATCGGCAGGAAATAGTTTCCGGAGCCCGGCAGTTCCTCCGGCCCGGCCTTGGAAACGCACCAGGGATACGATTCGTAAACGGCCTCCTGTTCTTTTTTGGACACCTCCGGCGTCTGGTCATGGTTGCCGAACACATGGGCCCAGGGGATACGGCGCTTCTCCATGGGAGATACCAGTTCCGCCAGCTGCTGCTCGAACATTTCCTTACAGGTAAAGCCGGCAACATTGTCGCCGTTCAGCAGCACCAGGTCCGGTTTTGTGGCATCGATCAGGGTTTCCATGGCACGGACGGTGCGTGCTCCCTGGGCGGGTTTGTGGTGGGCGTCGCTCATCATCAGGATGCGGTATCCCCCGTCCTTCCGGAAACGGAGGGGGTGTTTGGTCTGAAAGGGTTCCGGCAGGGGCATATGCGTGCTTCCTTTCTGCCGGTTTCCCGGCATGCAGTGACAGCGGGGCCGCCGTGAAGACGGCCCCGCCGAAACAGGTTATTCAGTTGCCGGGACAGCCCGCAGCAGGCAGGCCGCCCGGCCGGCCGGACCGCGTTCAGCGGTCACAGCTTTCATCAGCGGGAATGATACCACTCGTTGGCTTCTTCAGTGATCTTCGCGCCGCCCATTTCATTCCACTGCTTCACGAAGTCATCGAAAGCGTCCACGGGCTTCTCGCCGGTGATGATCTGTACATAAGTCCCCAGACGCAGTTTCTCCATATCTTCCCAATGCGCCGGCTGGGAAGCGGTGGTGATGGGCAGCAGGGTGTTGGAGTAACCGCCGGTACGGAACTGCGGCAGCGTCTTGCCCCAATTCCACTGGGCGGGCTTCACCTTCATGGCGAAGTAGGGATTCTGCAGCGTGTTGAACATGTTGGTGTGGCTGCCTTCATCCGCGCGTTCATGACCTTCCTTGGCAATGTAGCCCAGCAGGTCATCATAGTCGTACTGGTCGGATTCCAGGTCCCAGTTCCAGATCTTCAGCCAGGTGTCGAAATCGGAACCGATGGTATTGATGATCTCCAGGATGCGGGCCACCTTGGCGGGCTGATCGGCCAGCTTGTAGCTGAACACGATGGCTTCAGAGGTGGTCAGGCCCCAGCTCTCGCCGCCCTGCTTTCCGTCCGGGCCGGTGGGGTTGTAGCCGATGATCATCTTGTCGTAGCCCAGTCCTTCGGTCGCCGCGAAGGTCCGCATGGTGCGGCCGTACTGGAAGTTGCCGCCCTCGCCGGTTTCCTCGTTCTTGGGTCCGTCGAAGTCGGGAGCCAGGTGATAGTAGGCACCGGAGGAGGAGAAGCCGATCTGGCCGTTTTCAAACGGAACGGACAGGGCCCAGTAGCCGCCCTGGTTTTCGCCGGTGATGAATTCGGGGTCAATCAGCTTGTCGGCATACCACTTGGCCAGCAGGGTCAGGGCATCTTTCATGCCGGGATACACAGCGCCGAACACCAGGTTGCCTTCCCCGTCATCCACCCAGCGGTCCGGCAGTGCGCCGAAAGCGCCGAAGATGGGGTTCATACCGGTGTTGCTCAGTGCGTAGGTGTCCTTCTCGCCGTTGCCGTCCGGGTCTTCATTGGCGAACTTGTAGAACACTTCTTCACATTCTTCCAGGGTCATGGGCACTTTGCCGTCGGTGTAGCCGAACTTGGCCAGCCAGTCGGCACGCCAGAAGGGCGCGTAGTTGAAGTAGCCGTCGCCGTTCACGCGGGGCAGGCCATAGTTCTTTCCGTTGTAGGAGACGTTGCTGAAGCAGTCCGGATCATATTCGATCAGCCAGGCATAGCTTTCCGGCATGCACTGCTGGATCACTTCCAGGGGCAGCTCCATGGCGACTTCCTGCTTAACCCACTTGGCGAACTGCTGGGCGTTCTGCAGCATGAACACGTCCGGCACTTCACCGCCTGCGATACGCGCGGTCAGCAGCTCGTCGTAGTTCTCACGCTCAATGAACCAGACGTCCAGGTCCACATTGAACTTTTCTTCCAGCCAGGCAACCACGGTGTCACCCTCGGCGACGGCGTCGGTATCATGACCGGCCAGCCACGCGATGGTGATCTTCTCATCCGGGTTGGACACGTATTTGCTCAGGTCCACATCGGCCAGCGCGCTTACGCAGCTGATGCAAAGGACCAGAGCCAGGAGCAGGGCAAGACCTTTTTTCATGGGAATACCTCCTTCAATTTATCTAATCAGGGATAGCCCCCTGATCGGGTACAGATTGGGAATCAGCCCTTCAGCGAACCGATCAGCACGCCCTTCACAAAATACTTCTGCAGGAAGGGGTATACGCAGAGAATCGGGACAGTGGCCAGCATAATCGACGCGGCGCGCAGGGTCACGATATCCGTATCGGTAGTGTTGGCCACAGCCTCGCTCGCGGCGGTCATTTCCTTGGAGTCCGTCAGGATGATGCGGCGCAGCACCACCTGCAGCACGAATTTTTTGGGATTGGTGATGTAAAGCAGGCAGTTGAAGTATGCGTTCCAGTTGCTCACGATGACCCACAGGCTGATCGTGGCCAGGATCGGGCCGCTCAGCGGCAGCATGATCCGCCACAGCACCTGCCAGCTGTTGGCGCCATCGATGGTGGCCGCCTCCTCCAGGTCATTCGGCAGGGACATGAAATAGTTGCGGGCGATAATCACATGGGAAGTGCTGATGCAGTGCGGCAGGATGATGGCGAAGAAGCTGTTCCGCATCTTCAGGGTGTTGTTCACCAGCAGGTATGTGGGAATCATGCCGCCGGATACAAACATGGTTACCAGGATGATGGTGGTAAACAGCCCGCGCAGGGGCAGGTCCTTCTTGGAGAGGGGATAGGCGGACAGCACCACGCCTGTGATGGAACATGCCCAGCCCAGGAAGCACACGATCAGGGTGTTTTTGTATCCGCTCCACAGGAAGTTCGCGCTCAGCATATGCTTATAGGCGTCGGTGGAAAATTCCCGGGGCCACAGCCGGAATCCCGCCGCGGAGGCAAAATCCGGCGTGGTGAAGGAATTCACCAGTACATGCCAGTAAGGATAAAGGAAGGTGACGCTGAGCAGGGCGAAAAAGATGATCAGGAATGCCTGGAAATACGGTTCGCCCTTGCTTTCATATATCCGGTGCTTCTTCCGCTTCGGAGCCGGCACAGCGACAGTGCTCATTCTGCTTCCCTCCTTACCACAGGCCGTATTCGTTGATACGTTTGGAGATGAAATTGGCGCTCACCACCAGCACCAGGGAAATAATGTTGCGGAACAGCTCCACAGCGGTCGCGTAACCGTAATCCAGGTTCTTCACGCCCTGGCGGTAAATAAACGTTCCCAGGACGTCGCCGACGCCCAGGACCGCGTCGTTCAGCAGGTTGAAGATCTGGTCAAAATCATCCTCCACCAGGCTGCCCATGTTCAGGATCAGCATAATGGTTACCACCGGGGCGATGCCGGGCAGCGTCACGTGCCAGATCCGGCCCCACCGGCCGCATCCGTCCACCCGCGCCGCGTCGTACAGCTCCTCGTTGACGCCGCCCAGGGCGGCCAGGTATACGATGGAGCCCCAGCCGATCCCCTTCCAGATGCCGGTCACCACCAGCGTGCCCCGGAAATACTTGGGGTCTCCCAGGAAATAAATGCTTTCCATGCCCATGGACTTGAGCAGCGTATTCACCGGGCCGCGGGTTGGTGAAAGGAGCACCATGAAAATACCGGTCAGGATAACCCAGGAAATAAAATGCGGCAGGTAGCTCAGGGACTGGACCACCCGCTTGTATCTCTGGGGCCGCAGCTCGTTGAGCATCAGGGCCAGGATAATGGGTGCGGGGAAACCGAACAGGAATTTCAGTCCGGCAATAATGATGGTATTCTGGAATACGTTCCAGAAATTATAGCTGTCAAAAAGCCGTTTGAAATTGTCCAGGCCCACCCACGGGCTTCCGGAAATACCCTTAAGCATCTGGAATTCCTTGAATGCCAGCGTGACGCCGTACAGGGGGCCGTACTTGAACAGCAGGTACCAGAGGATCACCGGGATGATCATCATAAGATGAAGCTTGTGTTTTCTTACCCGCCGCAGGAAGGAACGCCGTTTTTTGAACCGGTCTGTCTGAACTGAAACCGTCACGGCCGTTACCTCCTTTCATCATGTAGATTTGGGATCTGGATCACGTTTTCTGTTTTTTGCCTCGTTCTGATATCCAAAGCATAGCAAGCATGTCAAAAAATGACAAGTAAAAACATCTGATATCGACACCAATTTTATGATATTTGTCCATTTTTAAACCAGATTATACATTTTTGAGCGTCTTTTTTTATGATTTGCACACCATTTTCCTGATATCGGCTTTACACGGGCAGGGGAATACTATAAGATGAAGTCAATCAGAAAACGCTTGCGGAAAGGCGGTCATACCCATGCCGGGATATCAGCATTTCGATCCATGGAATATGGCGAAGCTGGCGCACCATTACCTCACCAGCATGGTCGACGAAAAAAACGGATACCTGCCCTACTGGCTGATCCTGCCGAACCAGAAACCGGCGGAAGCAGCCCATTGCCGCGTGGACGACGCGGAGCTGGTCGGTTCCTGGTACGAGGGGCTGGACAGCGCGATGCAGGTCCTGGACACCGGCGAGGGAAAGGAAGTGCTGGCGGGGTTTGAGGCTTTCCTGCGCAGCAGCTGGGGGCCGAAGGGCCTGCGCTATCACCGGCCTTATCCCTGGACCCATACCATGCACGCCTCTTTCCATGAAATGGGCTACATTCTCCCGGCCCTGAACCGCATTCTCCGCAAAAATCCCGGGGATGAGGAAATGGAAGCCCGGATTTCGGGCCTGATCCACGGAATGCGTTCCCTGGTCATCGAGCGGAAGGTGCGTACCTTCTGGTCCGGGGATTCTCCGGAGGAAAAGCCGATCTATGAATTTCCCAACGATGTATATCTGCTTGACGGCGGGTTTGACCTCACCCGCCACACCGGACGCGGCGAACAGCCCATCCGCAACGGAGTGGTGATTCCCGCCCTCATGACCCGAGCGCTGGAATGGGGAGACGAGGCCGCGCTGGATCTGGCGCAGGGCCTGGCCAATCAGCTGCTGGGGCCGTCCCGGTATTTCAGCTGGCAGTATGCCTTCTTCGGTCACGTCCATTCCGCCGTCTGGGTGGCCTCCGGCCTCGCGGACCTGACAGAGGCCGCCGGCGATCCCGGATACCTGGCTGCCGCGAAAGGCATCTACGATTATGTGCGTTCCCTGTCGTCCTCCTTCGGCTGGGTGCCGGAATACGCCCAGTGGCATCCTATGTCGGAGGAACACTGTGAAACATGCTGCATCAAGGACATGCTCGTCATGGCGGATAAGCTGATCCGCCATGGTTATCCGGAATACTGGCAGGATTTGGTGCTGTTCTCCCGCAATCAGCTGGTCGAAAACCAGGTCACCAGTGCCTCCTATGTCGTGGAGGACAACAGCCGCCCCGACACGGAAAGCACCACCTGGCATGATATCGGCAGCCGGATGATCGGCGGGTTTACCGGCGGTTCCCTGCCCAACAGCATTTCCCTGTCCAAATTCCGCTCCATCGCGGGCTGCTGCGCGGGCACCGCGCCGGTCGCGATTCAGCTGGTGTGGGACCGGGCGGTGACGGAAGAAGGAAACATCGTCGTGGTGAATATACCGCTGGACCGGGAAACCGATGCCTGGCGCCTGGAAAGCGATTATCCGGACCGGGGCGGAATGCGCCTGACGCTGAAAAACGGCGGCCGGGCAGCATTCCGGCGGTATCCCTTTATGGGCAGTCAGCCGGAATGCACGGTGAACGGGACCCCCGTTCCCTTCCGGGAGGAAAACGGCCTGATCCTGTCCCCCGCGCTTGCCCCCGGCGACACCTTCACCCTGCGTCATCCCCTGCGCACCGTGCGGAAAAAGGAAACCGCCGCCGGCCGGGAATACACCGTATTCTGGCGCGGCCCGGACGTCGTGGATATCACTCCCCACGGAGAGCACCTGCGCCTGTACCAGCGGGACCTGCGCAAAGAAAAGGTGCTGCCCAGTCCAGATGACGTGATCTACACCGGCGCGGCCAATTACGGCCCCACCCAGCAGAAGCGGTAAAAGATTTGTCTGTGACTGAAAATATGGAAAGCCGGACCGTTTCCGGTCCGGCCTGAATCAAAATCTGAAGAACAGGAGACGGATACCATGCGCTGGATTTCTCCCTATTATGAAGACGGCACCTGGCTGCGGGGAAACTTCCATACCCATACCACCGTATCGGACGGCGGCCATACCCTGGAGGATACTGCGGACCATTACTTCCGTTTCTGCCGCTACAAGGCATCCCCCTGGATGCAGTACCGCTTCCTGGCGATCACCGATCATACCACCTCCGGGAAAAAGGAGATGTACCGGCCCATCGAAGGCACCGATCCGGACAGCGGCCGGTGCATCCTGATTGAGGGCCGTGAGGATTCCTACGGCCACCACATCCTGGGCATCGGCTGCCGTATGACCTTCCAGGAAGATATCATTCAGAAAGATTCGGAGGATTACACCCTGGAGGATTACCAGCGCGTGATCGATGAAATCGTGAAGGACGGCGGTATCGCGATCCTCGCCCATCCCCACTGGCGTTTCAGCGATTACTTCTCCGGCGAAATGGCTCAGAAGCTGGAAAACTATACCGCCATTGAAATCATCAACGGCGATCTTTTTACCGGCCCGGGGCACCTGGCCACCGATGTATGGGATGCCGCCCTCACCGCGGGCAAACGCGTGTGGTGCACCGGCAACGATGATTTTCACAGCATCCGGGATATGCACAATGCCTGGAACATGGTGCAGGTAAAGGAAGAAACGAAGGAAGGCATCCTGGACGCGCTGCGCCACGGCAGCCTCTACGCTTCCAACGGCGCCGTTTTTGAAAGGCTGTATGCCGACGGTGACTGGATCGTGGCCGAATGCCACCATGATTCCATTTTCGACCTGCCGGAAAAAACCTTCCGTTTCATCGGCCAGGGCGGCCGGCTGTACCAGCTGCAGACGGGCAAGGGAAAAACAGCCGCCTACAAATACCAGGGCGATGAACAGTATATCCGTGTGGAGATGTGCCTGAGCTGGGGCATGGCCGCGTTTTCCCAGCCGTTCTTCCCGGAAAAATAACCGGCGGAATTACAGGCTGTCCACCGCTTTTTCCACGAACTCACTGAAGATGGAATTGGCCCAGGCAAACCACGGGCGGGTAAACTGTCCGGGATCGTCCTTGAAGACGCCCTCGTGCATCAGCAGGGTTCCTGCGTCCATGTTTTCCAGCATGCGGGCAATCTCCCGCATTTCATCCGCGTCTGTCGACGTCAGGCCCTGGATGCACAGGGAAATGGGCCAGATATAATCCGGCGGCGTGTGGGGGCTTCCGATTCCGCGGGCGCAGGTTCCTGAGAAATAATAAGGGTTTTCCGGGCTGAGCAGCATACGCCGGGTAGCCCGGTACACCGGGTCGCCGGCATCCACGCATCCCAGGTACGGCAGGCTGAGCAGGCTGGGCACATTGGCGTCATCCATCAGGTTGAAATGTCCCATGCCGTCTGTTTCATAGGCATACACCGTGCCGAATTCCGGATGCGCTGTCACTCCGTACCGCCGCAGGCCTTCCCGGATCTGTTCCCGGAGCGTGCGGATGCGGCCGGCCATGTTTTCTTCCGGCAGCAGCGCCTCAAACATTTCCTCCATCTGCTCCAGCGATTTCACTGCAAAGAAATTAGCCGGAATCAGGTATCCGTACTGGCAGGCGTCGTCGCTGGGGCGGAATCCGCTCCAGGTCATGCCGGTATAGCCGGCCGGAGCCCCGTGGCCGTCATGGGACAGCGTGTCCGAAGCCCGGCGGCAGACGCGGCGGAAATAGTAAGGGGATTTTTCGCCATGGTGCTGTTCGGTTTCCCAGGTGGACAGGATCTGCTTCGCAGCCTGCAGGAAAGAATCGCCGCACCATTCTGCCGATCCGGTTGTTTTCCAGAAATGATATGCCAGGCGGATGGGATAGCACAGGGAGTCCACTTCATATTTTCGTTCCCAGATCCAGGGCCGCGCTTCCTCCGTCCAGCTGGTGTCATCCGTGTGGGTCCGGTGGTCATTGGCCTCCCGGTTGAACGCGTTGGCATACGGATCCAGGATGATATAGCGGAACTGCCGTTCCAGGAGGCCCAGGATCGCCTCGGATACCTCCCGGTATTTTCCGGCATGGGGCACATAGTGGTATACCTGGGCGGAAGAATCCCGGAGCCACATGGCGGGAATATCCCCTGTTACCAGGAACACCGTGCCGTCCGCCCGCTGCAGGGTGGTATCCCAGGTGCTGCGAAAACAGGTGCGGTACATCTGCGCCAGTTTGTCCCGTCCCAGGGCTGTCAGCCTGTCAAATACAGGCTGTGTCGCTTCCTCCAGCCAATCCATGATGCTGTCCTCCCGTTTTTTCTTTTACCTTACCAGATTGCCCCGCGCTTTTCCAGATGATTTCCGAAAATTGGTTCTCCGATCACAAAAATGTACCCGCGAAGGAAGGAAATGGACATGAAATTCGTCACGTTCAATCTGCGCGTCGACCGCCCGCAGGATGGAGAAAACAGTTTTGTTTACCGCCAGCCCCTGATCGTGCGGGCCATCGGCCGTGAAAAGCCGGACGTCATCTGTTTCCAGGAAGTGGAACCGCATATGTCCGCATGGCTGAAAAAGAGCTTTCCGGATTATTACGCGGTCGGCTGCGGCCGCAGTGAAAAGCTGGACGGCGAGCAGATGACGGTCATGTTCCGGAAGGATAATTACCAGCTGCTGGAGATGCACACCTTCTGGCTGTCCGAAACCCCGTCGGTACCCGGAAGCCGCTACCCCGGCCAGAGCTCCTGCCCCCGCTGCTGCACAGACGCGGTGTTGATGGAGGAAGCAAGCGGACAGGTGTTCCGCGTGCTCAACACCCACCTGGACCACCGGGGAAAAGAAGCCCGCGAACAGGGCCTTGCCCTGATCCTGCGTCATGCGGAGGAACCCGGAACATTTTCGGGCGTTCCGTTGATTCTGGCCGGGGATTTTAATGCTGAACCGGACAGTGAGGAAATGGGAATCCTGAAACAGGATCCCGGCCTCACGGATGTCACCCGCTCCATTGGAATCACTTTTCACAATTACGGAAGAAATATTCCGGCCGATCCGCCCTGCCAGATCGATTATATCGTGCTGAAGGGTGCCTTATGCTGCAGCAGTGTCTGCAAATGGACAGATCAGGAAAATGGTGTTTACCTGTCCGACCATTACCCGGTCTGTGCGGAAATCAGCTTCTGCCGGGCATGATCGAAAAACCGGAGAAGAATGTGAAACGCCATGAAACGCTATACGAAAAATGAGCTTTGTTTGCTGATCGCATGCTTTGCAGCGTATACATCGGCATATATCTCACGCTGCAATCTTTCACCGTCCCTGAATGCAATCGCTGAAACATTCGGCGTCAGCGCCGCGCAGGCGGGACTGATCTCCACATGCTTTGCCATCCCCTATGCCGCCGGGCAGATCATTTCCGG
>JAEEGH010006821.1_pt1 | contig 27789 bp, 32 predicted proteins | sample 9134181 | NCBI WGS metagenome assembly JAEEGH01 (sample SAMN16246544, study PRJNA631951) | gut metagenome | biome: gut microbiome; feature: rumen; material: DP-attached | host: Bos | place: Iran: Karaj | collected 2018-10 | reverse complement strand
GATTTGGGAGGAGCATTGGGATGAAAGAAAACATCGTACAGAAGCTTACATCAAAACATGATAAATATGCCTGTGCCTTTACTGATAGAATTGTTGCAGAAAGCCATGATACAGATCAGTACAACGACGATATACTTGGAGCGATTTTTCGAAAACCTCCTGATGGGGGAGCAAAGCGAGTTGAAGAATAGATATATTCATGTCGATTACAAAGGGCAAAGTGTAATAATTGCACTTTGGAGGAACTTGCGATACTCAAAGAATTACGGAAAGATCCGTCCATCACACAAAAGGAACTTGCTGAAATCATAGGAAAATCTGAGAGAACGATAAAAACCTGAACTGTAGAAATGCAGGAGTAAGGCCTGATTCGACGCGAAAACGGCAAGCGTAACGGCAGATGGGAAGTGCTGATTAAATGAGTGATTTAGTGAAAGTTGAAAAAGCCGGAATCGATGATATTGATGCCCTTGTGAAAATGAGGCTGGATTTTTTACTTGAAGATAACGGAAGTCTTAATGATTCAGATGTTATGGCTATCAAAAAGGATCTTCCGGAGTATTATAAATCCCATATTAACAACGATCTCTATATATTCGTGGTAAGAGAAGAACAGACTATTGTCTCATGTGCATTTTTGCTTGTTATTGAGAAGCCGATGAGTCCGTCTTTTATAAATGGAAGAACAGGTACTGTTCTTAATGTATATACCTGTCCGGCTAATCGGCACAGAGGATATGCGAAAATGATAATGGAAACGCTGTTAGCCAAAGCAAAGAAACTGCAATTATCTGTTGTTGATCTGAAGGCTACAGAGGATGGCTATCATTTGTATAGATCAGTTGGGTTTGCAGACGATTGTTCAAAGTATCATCTTATGAAATGGAAACCTGATAATAATCCCGATTTGTAGGGGTGAGTACCTATGAGCATAATAATAAAAAAGATGGAAACAGATGATGAGATCAGGGGCAAGGCCTATGTCCATTGGAAGTCCTGGCATGAGGCATACCCGGGAATAATCAGCAGGGAATATCTGGACAAACATACGCTGGAAAGATGCGAGAAGCTGGCTTTCCGCTGGGGCGGCAATATCTTGGTCGCAAAAGACGGCGATCGGGTGGTGGGCTTCGTGGGATATGGCGACCGTGGTGAGGAAGCTCCAAATACCGGCGAGATCTTTGCTATGTATGTGCTGTCAGAGTATTATGGAAAAGGTGTCGCGCAGCAATTGATGAAAACCGGACTCGAACAGCTGAATGGCTATTCACAAATCTGCCTCTGGGTTTTAAAAGAGAATAAGCGTGCAATACACTTCTATCAGAAATGCGGTTTTATTTCTGACGGAGAAGAACTCGTCAGTCCGAACATTGAAGCGACAGAGATCAGGATGGTGTTGGCGAGGTAAATATCAGTTTCTCGGCATGTTCCGGACAACACGAAATGTTCCCGGACACCAATTGGCGAACGGTCGGAAAAATGAGTTAGTGCTATCGTGGTCTCAGGCCACGTCGAGACGGTATGCTGCTTGTACCACCAAAAGAAAGACTTCATCTCCGTCCCGTATGAACCGGCGGATGATGACCATCGAAACAAAAGATAAAGACAAAGAAAATAAAATTCAGAATTGAGGACTTGAACAAAGAAGACGCCGAATACATCGGCAGGAAAAACTATGAGTATATTAGTAGAAACAGATAGATTGATCATAACTGAAATGACGATGGACATGGCGATGGATGTCCATAAGAATTCTCTGGATGAAGACATAAGAAGATTCGTACCGGATGAAGTTTTTGAGACACTGGAAGATGCACAGGAAACGATAGAATTCCTGAGGTCCCAGTATGGCACTGCGGATGGCCCATTGGTCTATGCGCTCATCACGAAAGATGAGGATAAGAACATCGGCTATGTCCAGCTGGTTCCCATCGGGGAGGGAAAATGGGAAATCGGATATCATGTAGCTAAAGCATTCACGGGAAAAGGCTATGCGACAGAAGCAGTGACAGCTTTTCTTCCAGTGATAACGGAACAGGTCGGCGTGACCGAGGTATACGGTATCCGTCTCCTGGAGAATGCTGCGTCCGGACGAGTCTTGGAGAAAAGCGGATTTCAGACTTTCTTTACCGGAGAAGGCGCATATCACGGCGGAGTCTGTGAAATCAGTAAGAGTGTCTGGAAAGTGTGAATTAAACGAGGTGGGTAAGCAGCTGTCGGAAGAAGAATGCGGATTATCTGAACTGACTGAAAAACACTGACAGATCTGTAATTTGTAGAGAACTGGCAAAACTTGTTTTGGAAAAAGGAACACTACATGAATCTGATTCGTACAATGATCAAAACCCATAGGGGTAATAGCCTTTCGAGAGAGAAGCTTGCCGAGATACAGCAGGGCAGGCTGAAGAAGCTGGTCGATTTTGCGAGAAAAAACAGCCCCTTCTATGAGGAACTGTATCGTAATGTCGGTGCTGATTTTCGCCTGGAAAACCTCCCTCCCGTCGGCAAACCGGAATTGATGGCGAGTTTTGACCGCGTTGTAACTGATCGTCATGTCACAATGGAGGCGGTCGATAAATTCTGTACAGATCTTGATCACGTCGGCAGGATGCTCGATGGAAAATATCTGGTTTTCAAGACCTCGGGTTCGACAGGAAATCCCGCTGTTGTCCTTTACGACAACCAATGTATCAATGTTGCCTCAGCGGTTGCGGCGTTTCGGACATTTGCGAGGCACGAAGATTATAAGGCCTTTATGAAACACGGAAAAAAGACGGCGGGCGTTTTTGCCAACTACGGCTTTTATCTGGCCTGTGGGATGTCCCGCTATCTTCAATTGAAGATGCCGTGGAAGCAGACGAAAATTACTGTGGATGTAAATGAGCCTGAAGAGCAGATCATTAAGGAACTCAACGCCTTTCAACCGGCCATGCTGAGTGGATACCCATCCAATCTTTCATTGCTGGCGGATTATGACGAACTGACGATCCGCCCGGATGTTGTGATCACCGGCGGAGAACTGTTGACGGATACTGTCCGGGAGAAACTGACGGACAAATTCGGATGTTATGTACAGACGCATTATTCATGCACAGAGGCAGGAGAGATTGCCTGTGAATGTTCCGAAGGTCACCTGCATATCAATGAAGACTGGGTGATCGTGGAGCCGGTTGATGAGAATAACCAGCCAGTGGGATATGGAATTCTCTCTGACAAAGTGCTGATCACAAACCTCGCAAACTATATCCAGCCGTTCATCCGCTATGAATTGACAGACCGGATCATTGTTCACAATGAAAAATGCAAGTGTGGCAGGAATTCATTGTGGCTTGAGATTGAAGGACGCACGGATGATACGCTTATATTTGAAAACGATGTAAAGATTGCGCCGATGTCCCTGTACAAGATTCTGGAAGAAGTAAAGCCCATAAAAAGATTCCAACTGATCCAGAGAGGGGCGAAACAGTTGGAACTGCGGCTCGTCAGCGACCATAGAGAAAAGGCATTTGAAGAAGCAAAGCGTGAACTGCTCTTTTTCTTTCAGAGCAAGGGCGTAAAGGATCTTGAAATCGTGCTGTCCGATCAGCTTCCTCAGGCCAATCCGACCAGTGGGAAGTTTAAGCATATATACCGGGCAGAGTGATCTGCTGGACAAATTCCAGCTTAGGGAGATAACGGATTGAGCGAATCGAAACTCTATAAAGAGCTTGGAATACTGACAAAAGACAAGGACAGATGGGAAGAGAGCATTCCGTATGTTTTCTCTCTCCTTACCCATCAGTCCGTGAAGATACAGGCAAAGGCCCTCTGGCTGCTTGGCGAGATGGGGCTCGTGTATCCTCAGTTGATGCAGGACGTGGTTCCGATGATTGCATCCTTCTGTGACAGTCCGGTGCCATTTCTGCGGGAACGTGCGGTGAATGCCCTCGGCAGGATCGGACGGGGCGACTATCGCGTGATCAAACCGTACTGGACAGATCTGTTCCGCTTTGCCTCGGATGAGGAGTCGAAAGTACGCCTGAGTTTCATCTGGGCATCGGAAAACATCGCCACGAACACACCGGACGTCTATGAGGATCATATGCAGGTGTTTGAAGGTCTTCTGCACGACGCGGATGACAAGGTGCGGATGGAAGCGCCTGAGATCTTCCGTGTTCTCGGCAGGCGTAGGCCGGAGTTCGTCAGGCCTTATGTGGAGCAGCTGCGGCAGATAGCAGAGACCGACGATAATCGTGTTGTCAGAATACACTGCCTGGGCGCGACCAAGGCGATGGAGTCAAAGTAAATAAATGCGAATTTGCAATTCTGTTATAAGGAGAGATCATCGTGCAGTATAACGTTTATCCGAAGATATCCCTTGGTATCTTTCCAACCCCTGTTCAGAAACTGGAGAATATAAGCAGATTGCTGAATGCGAATGTTTTCATTAAAAGAGATGACATGACTGGTCTAGGACTTGGCGGTAACAAGGTAAGAAAACTGGAGTACCTTCTCGCTGACGCCCGGAAGCAGGGCGCTGAGGTTGTTTTTACCACCGGAGGACCGCAGTCCAACCATGCCATGCTTACTGCTGCGGCAGCAGGTAAACTCGGCATGAAACCGATCCTTATCCTGAAGCGGCGAGGCGTGACAGAGCAGGTTGGAAACCAGCTGCTGGAGCATCTGATGGGTACGGAAGTGATCTTTATGGATACGGATAACTACGCGGACATTTATGCTGAAATGGATCGGATCGGCACCCAGCTTGGCGTACCCTATTATAAAATTCCCTGCGGAGGCTCTAACGCGTTGGGCTCTCTGGGATATGTAGACTGTGCCAGAGAAATCGGTCAGCAGGGCAGCCGCTTTGATTATCTGATCTGTGCCGAAGGCAGCGGTGGGACGATGGCCGGACTTGCCCTGGGGGCGAAGCTGTTCCTTCCCGGAACAAAGGTATACGGAATGATGGTGGACTCCGATCCGTTCGATGAGATCACCCCCGCACTGATGCGGGAAGCAGCCGCTCTGCTGGGTGTTGAGGCGGAGATCAGCGCCAGGGATTATCACCTGCGGGACATGTGCGGACCGGGTTATGCGATCCCGTCTGAAGAAGGGAATGCGGCCATCTCTCTGCTTGCAAAATATGAAGGCCTGTTCCTTGATCCCGTCTATACAGGAAAGGCATTTGCCGGTCTGATCAAAATGGCTGAAGAAGGAAAGTTTCAGGCAACAGACAACGTCCTGTTTTTGCATTCCGGCGGAGCCGGTGGGCTGTTTGCCGTTTTGTGAGAAAAATTGAGAATCGTCCCGAACCCTCACAGGAAAGTGACCATATATGAGCGTTTAGCTGAAATCTCATTCTATGAAAGGTACTGAAAAGGGCGAGAAACGCAGAAATGCGATGAACGCACAGGGAAGACAGCTCCTGTCAATCCAGCATTCGGTTTACATAACAAAAATGGATCAGAACGAAATGAGTATAAACGATAACAGGAGATGCGACCTGCACACACATTCAACATTCTCTGACGGCACGCTGACCCCGACAGAACTTGTTAAACTTGCCGAAGAGCAGGGACTTTCCGTCCTGGCGCTGACCGATCACAATACATCCAGAGGCCTTTCGGAGTTTATGGAAGCCGGAAGCGGCAGCAGCGTCATCACGGTCCCGGGATGCGAGTTCACAACGGAATGGAACGACATCGAGATCCATATTGTCGGCCTGTTTTTCCGCAGGCAATACTGGGATGAGATCGAAGACTTCCTGCAGCTCGCCCATATCGCCAAGGAGAACAGCAATCAGAGGCTCATTGACAGCCTCAACAAAGCCGGCTACGAGGTTTCTGTTGAAGAAGTTTCCACATTGGGAAGCGGTGATTTCAACCGCGCCCATGTCGCCAGAGTACTGATGGCAAAAGGCTATGTTGAAAGTGTTACAGAGGCATTCGATACGCTGCTGAAACCGGGTAACGGATTCTATTACCCGCCTCGCAGGATCACTTCTGTGGCAGCGGTCCATTTCATCAAGACATTCGGTGCGACGGCAATCATGGCTCATGGCCTTATAAACCTGACCGCTGAGCAGATGAGGGATTTTCTGCCAAAGGCAAAGAAAGCCGGTCTTGATGCGATCGAGACGCATTACAGCGATTACGATGATGAAATGACCGCAACAGCCATCTCACTTGCTGAAGAATTCGGCCTCAGGCAGAGCGGAGGATCCGATTTCCACGGCCAGACCAAACCGGACATCTCGATGGGAACAGGCAGAGGCAATCTCATTTTGCCCTATGAACTCTATGAGAGCATGCGGGCATGCGCAGACTATGATGAGTGATTCAAATCGGGAAAAAGCTTTTTTTGAGAAGGAACAGGACCTTCTCATTGAACAGGCAGTCGTCTATATCAGGGAATTGTTCCGGGACAACGCCGGCGGACATGACGCAGAGCATACGCTGCGGGTCTGGCACAATGCCATGCTGATCGCGGGATCAGAACCGGCCTGTGACCGAAAAATCACGGCTCTGGCGGCGCTTCTGCACGATGCGGATGACCATAAGCTCTTTCATACGGAAAATAATGAAAACGCCAGACGTTTTCTGGAGGGCCGGGTATCCGGGGATGAGACGGAGAAGATCTGCACGTGCATCAATTCCGTGTCCTTCAGCAGGAACCGCGGGAAGATTCCGGAAATCCTGGAAGGGAAGATCGTGCAGGACGCAGACCGGCTTGACGCGATGGGCGCCATCGGCATTGCCAGGACCTTTGCCTACGGAGGAGAGCACGGCCGTTCTTTGGAAGAATCTGTACAGCATTTTCACGAAAAGCTCCTGCTCCTGAAAGATTTAATGAATACCGACATGGGAAAGCAGCTTGCTGCCGAGAGGCATGCTTTTCTGGAAGCATTTCTGAAGGAACTGGACGGAGAATTGAAGGAACAGGTTCTGCCTGGAGAGGAGTAAGATGGCAAGGATAACCATGCTGAATATTTCCGAGCTCAGTGAACATTTCGAGATCCGCAGACTGGATGATTCCGATACAGATGCTATCCTGCGTTTCTGTGAGAAGAACACACTGTATTATCAGTACTGTGAGGCGGAACCTTCCAAAGAGCAGGTCAACTCCGACCTGCATCTTACGCCGCCCGGAGTTGACCTGTCGGACAAATACTTTGTAGGCTTTTTCAAAGACGGTGAGATGGCAGCAATTCTGGACCTGGTCGACGGTTATCCGGAACAGGATACAGCTTATATCGGGTTCTTTATGATGAATGCTGCCCTTCAGGGAAAACAGATTGGAAGCGGGATCATTCGGGACGTTTGCGCGTACCTGAAGCAGGCAGGGAAAACAGCGGTCCAACTGGCCATAGCAAAGGACAATCCCCAGGCGAATCATTTCTGGGAGAAGAACGGGTTCTTTGTCATCAGGGAAGTCGAACAAAACGGCTGGACCGCTCTTGTGGCGGAGAAAAAGCTCTGACAACCGAAACTACGGAGGTATGTATCATGTTTGCTTATATCTGGCCGATCGCACTGGTGGTTCTGTCGAATGTGGTGTATCAGATCTGCGCCAAGTCGGTGCCGGAAGGAATCAATCCGTTTGCGTCGCTGACCGTTACTTATCTGGTCGGCGCCGTGGCAAGCGCGGTCCTCTTTTTCGTGCTGGGCTCCGGCGGAAACCTGCTGAAGGAATACGGAAAGCTGAACTGGGCGCCTGTCGTTCTCGGCATTGTGATCGTCGGGCTGGAAGCCGGCTGGATCTATGCCTATAAAGCCGGCTGGCAGGTCAGCACGGGGTTTATCGTGCAGAGTTCTTTCCTTGCAGCAGTGCTTTTGCTCGTAGGCTATTTCCTTTATCGTGAAGCGCTGACGTGGAACAAGCTGGTCGGTGTGGCGATCTGCCTGATCGGCCTTGTGTTCATTAACTACAAATAAAGCAGTCGATGTTCTGCTATATGCAGAAAACTGTTGAAGGATCACGTTGAAGGAGGATGAGCCATGCCCACAGTGCGGCAGTTTCTTGAAACAGCAAAAGCAGATGACCCTGTATACATCAGTGACGTCCGTGATGCTTTCCAGCGGGACGGCGTCCGTTCCTTCCGCCTGTACGCGACGCTTTACGACGGCAGTACGCGCCGCTTTTCGCTGAAGCTGCCTGCATGCAGCGATCCGGAAGAGACAACGTTTGTAGAAGAATACCTGAACGCCACCATCTACAATATCCTATCTGCACTGGGAGCCCGTGAAATAGGCGTCTCCTTCGATTCAAATGATGCGTTCCTCACCTCCTATGCCGCAAAACTGGATGAAGTCTTCCAGGTGAATGTGTCCATAGCATCCAGAACCGGCTACGGAAAGTGCCTGAATGTAAACCAGCGTGTGCTGGCATCTCTTTGTGGCTCCGATGTTCACTTCCGGTTTAACATCGTTCCTGCCGACAACTTGGATACATGCATCTCCGATGCTCCGGAAACCGGAGAAACGTCTGTTTTCACCGCATTGCCAGCCCGGGCAGAGCGTGGCCGCTTCATGGGGATGGATATCGGCGGCACCGACATCAAGCTGACTGCTTCCCTTGACGGGCAGCTGTGCGCCTTCAAGGAATATGACTGGAACCCAGCGGCTTTCACGAGGGCGGAACAGCTGACCGGTCCTCTGATGATGCTCACCCGGCTGATGCGTGCAGCGGTGAGTATGTCGGAGGCGGGGCTGTCAGAAGAACTGTCTCTGACTGCGTTTGACAGGACTGCTGCCGACACAGAGGTTGAGGCAGCCGTCACCGCCATGGAGGCAAAGCTGGGCGGCAGGCTTTGGAACTTTGACGGAATCGGCCTTTGTTTTCCCGATGTGGTGATCCGTAATCGAATCGTCGGTGGAGAGACTCCCAAGACTCAGGGCATGCGCGGTAACGCGGAACTGGATTATGAGGCCGAGTTCCGAAAACTGGCAGACTTGAACGAGCTGTTGGCCGAATATGTGCGGCCGGGCGGCGTTGTGATGAACACCAACGACGGCCCCATGGCCGCTTTCACAACGGCGGTGGAGGAGGCCGCGGACGGTCGGAAGCTTTCCGATGGTTTCTTCGCTCACAGCCTGGGAACCGACCTGGGAACCGGATGGATCCTTCCTGATGGCACCATACCGGAGATTCCGCTGGAGGTCTACAATTTCATTATCGACCTGGGGAGCTTCACCCAGCGTACGTTTGATCCTCGGGATGTGCGCAGTACGCGCAATTTCGGGACAGGGCTGCCCGGATCGCTCCAGAAATATGGAGGGCAGTTCGGAGTGTTCCGTCTGGCAGCGAAACACCTGCCCGATGCCGACCCGGAGCTGCTTCAGCGCGCTTTTGACGCAGGTCTGTTCCGCCGGGAAGGTGAGCGCCTGACGGTGCCCACCGCACCGGAAGACATGCGTAAACCGTGCCTTGAGTTCTTCATGCAGGCCGCGGAAGACACGGGATCTCCGGCTGCCGAACTGTTTCGTGCTGTGGGAGAAGCCCTGGGCGTTACCTGGCGGGAGACGCAGTATATTCTTCAGCCTGCGTGCTGTGCGCGCACGCTGTTTGGCCGGCTGGTCAAAACGAAAGCCTGCTTTGATGAGATTTGCGAAGGCGTGCACCGCATCGTGCCGGACCTGTACCTGGAGGCAGCTGATGAGACACTGGCTGTCACACCGCTCATGAAGCAGCTGGCACAGCATCCTGTCTACACGATCGCCCAGTTTGCCCAGGCAGTCGGCGCCGTCTATTATGCCTGCGCAGGTATGCCGGAATAGCGCACAGAAAAAAAGCTTATTATCACGGAACCAGATGGATCCGATCAGAAAGACCCGGAGTGAGAGATGAACAAGACTTCTGCAACAATCAAAAGAGCAATTATAGCCGCGATCATAGGCCACAGCTTCTGGGGCCTCAGCTTTATGGCTTCGCGCGTGGCGCTGAACACAGCGCCGGTCATTCTTCTGCTGAGTCATCGTTTTCTGATCGCCTTTGTGCTGATGAGCGCGCTTCTTCTCACACCGCTCGGAGCCTGCCGGTTCCGCGGGAAGCCGCTCCTGCCGCTGCTCGTTCTCGGCCTTCTGGAACCTGTAATCTATTTCTTCGGAGAACAGTATGGGATCCTGCACTCCAGCACGGTATTTTCCGGCGTGATGATCGCACTGATCCCGATCGCATGCACCCTGACTGCCATTCCGATCCTCGGCGAGAAGCCTACGCCGAAGCAGCTTTTCTACAGCGTACTCTCGGTCGGCGGCGTGATCGGCATCGGGATGCTTACGAACAGCAGCGGCAGCCTTGACTGGATCGGCGTCGTGGGTCTTCTGGTAGCGGTCTTTTCAGCTGTGGCCTACACGCTTCTGAGCCGCGGTATCTCGAAGCAGTACACCCCGTTTGAACGTACCTATTTTATGATCGGCTTCGGCGCGGTGGTGTTCACTGTGATGGCCGCGATTTCGGTGCACGGAGATCCCACTCTGTATCTAGCACCTTTTGCGGAGCGGAGCTATCTGCTTGCGGTGCTGTTTCTCTCCGCCTGCTGCTCGGTGATTGCGTATTTCCTTTCAAGCTATGTGATCACGGGGCTTCCGGTCGCGCGGGCAACGGTGTTTGCCAATCTGACGACGGCTGTCTCCGTGTTTGCCGGCACAGTGTTCCTTCATGAACCGTTTTCTTTCTTCGGACTGCTGTGCTGCGTGCTGATCCTGGTCGGCATCTATGGCGTGCAGCGCGGCGCCGCTCCGGAAGAAGAGAGACAGAAATGAAAAACAGACATATCTTCCGGTTTGCATAATTCAGAAGGACAGGACTATGATCATACTGATTACAGGGGCATCCCACACGGGAAAGACTCTCCTTGCACAGAGGATGCTTGAAAAATACAAAGCGCCGTATCTGTCCATCGATCATCTGAAGATGGGCCTGATCCGCAGCGGCTGCATCGATCTCACGCCGGAGGACGATGAAGTACTGACAAAGATTCTGTGGCCGGTCGTCCGGGAAATGATAAAAACAGCGGTCGAAAACCGGCAGAACCTGATCGTGGAAGGGTGCTATGTTCCCTTTGACTGGAGGCAGGATCTCGATGACCGGTATCTGAGCTCGATTCGGTTCGTTTGTCTTGCCATGACCGAAGGATACATAGAAATGCATTTTGATGAGATCTTAGGGTGCGAGTCGGTGATTGAAGCCAGATTTGTCGACACCGGCTGTACGGTCGACAGCCTAAAGGCAGACAACAAGAGATTCAGGGAAGGCTTTCAGCGTGCCGGCGAACTGGTCACGCTGATCGATGATAATTTCGAACTGACAATAAACAGAGAGGTAGAAAGATGAGCAAAAGAAAAAGCGTAAAAAACGCAGTGATCATCGCAATAGCACTGCTGGTGCTGTTTGCGATCGTGCTTGGTGCTTCCACTGTGAGATTAAAAGCAGGGAAGAAGGCACTGACAGAATATTGGACGGAGGATTCCGTCCCGGCACAGAAGCTCAGGAATTATGTAAACAAGATCACAGATCCTGCGGATCAGGAGAACTTCATTCCGGTGGAAGACCGCATCGCGGTTTTTGACATGGATGGTACACTTGCCTGTGAGACTTTCTACACATATTACGACACGATGATGTTTATCGAGTTCTGTTTAGTGGATTATCCGGACAGGGTCTCCGACGAACTGAAAGAGATAGCGGCGTCCATTGAGCCGGGCTACACAGCGGATGAAGCGCTTGCCAGAAATTTCGCCAAAGCATACGCCGGGATGACCGTCGAAGAACTGTATGAGTACGCTGTGCAATTCGGCCAGAAGAAGACGGCAAGCTTCAATAATATGCGCTATCTCGACAACTGCTATCTGCCGATGGTGGAGCTCGTTCAGTATCTGTACGAAAACGATTTCACGATCTATGTGATCAGCGGCACGGAACGCACGACCACCCGCGCGATCGTGGCAAACTCCCTCCTTCAGGATTTTGTTACGCCGAATCACGTGATCGGCACGGATTTTGAAGTAAAGCAGCCCGGTTATGAAACGGAATCTTCCAACATGAATTTCAAATACTATGACGGCGATGAGCTGATCCTGACCGGTGGCTTTATTCAGAAGAACCTCAACGCCAACAAATCCATCTATATCGAACGGGAGATCGGTCAGCGCCCGGTACTGGCTTTCGGAAACAGCGGAAGCGATACCAGCATGATGAACTATACGATCGACAGCAGGAATCCGTATCCGGCCGAGGCCTATATGATCGTGGCGGATGACGACGTACGCGAATGGGGCACGCAGGACTGGGAGACAAAGTCCGCAGATTATATTGCCATGGGTTATACACCCATCTCCATGAAAAATGATTTTGCTCAGATTTACCCGGAAGGCATCACAAAGGCGGAAGTGCAGTATCAGAAGGTCGAGTGGACGGACAGCGGGGCCTGGGAAAACGCCGCATAAGACACCGGCGATCAAAGGTTGAGTGTGATGAAAAGCTATACGGGAAATGCCAATCAGCCAAAGGTGATTCTGGTTACGGCGTTTGAGCCTTTTGGCGGGGAAAAACTGAACCCAACCGAAATAGTGCTGGACAAGCTGCCGGATACGATCGACGGGTACGCACTGAAGAAGATGCTGCTGCCGGTCGAGTTTGTAAGAGCCAGGGAACTGGCCTTTGCGGCATACGACGAGAAGGCACCAGCTGCTGTCGTGATGCTCGGCCAGGCAGGCGGCCGCAGTGCCATAACCCCGGAGACCACAGGCAGGAATACAATGAACTCCCGCGTTCCGGACAACGCGGGATTCCGGCCGGACCATCAGCCGGTCGCGGAGAACGGGCCGGATGCCCTGACTTCCACCCTGCCTGTTGAGAAGATCATGGAAGCGGTCAGCTCCATTGGTATTCCATGCGAAAAGTCCGATAATGCGGGGGAATATGTGTGCAACGCCCTGCTTTACGGCATGCTTGCGCACAATAACGGTGAAGTCCCGACCGGGTTCATCCATGTTCCGTTCATCCGGGAACAGGGGCATGCAGATCGGCCGTATCTGGAACTGGACGATATTCTCAGAGGGGTCATTGCCGCAATAAAAGCGGTAATTGAGGAAATGGAATAACCGGGCCGGAGACGAAAAACGTTTCAAAAAGCTGTTTTAGGGGAAAGTACATGGATATTATACAGGCCTTTTACGATAATCTTGCAGCCGAATACGACAAGCTGTTTCTCGACTGGGATGCCACAACGCACGAGCAGGCAAAGATCCTGGACCGGATCCTTGCGGAATACGGATTCGACCGGTCAGCGCAGATCCTCGACTGTGCCTGCGGGATCGGCACGCAGGCGATCGGCCTGGCGTGCCTTGGATATCCGATGACTGCTTCGGATATCAGTGACGGAGAACTGGCTGAGGCGGCAAAACGGGCCGCGGACCGGGGCGCCGGGATCCGCTTTGAGCATGCAGATTTCTGCGCGCTGGCAGATACCTTCTCAGAACAGTTTGATATCGTGATCGCCATGGACAATGCCCTTCCGCATATGCTTACCCGTGAAGCACTGAAAAAAGCTGTCAGCAGCATCATCGGCAGGCTCCGGCCGGGCGGCATCTTTGTTGCCAGTATCCGGGATTACGACAGCCTTCTGAAGGAAAAACCGCCGTATTCTCCGCCGTATATTCATAAGACGGAAAAGGGACAGCGCGTTTCCTTCCAGACCTGGGTTTGGAAGGACGAGAACTATCAGCTTGTTCAGTACATTATCGACGATGAGGAAACGCTCCGGATCAGCAAGTTTGCGTGTGAATACAGGGCTGTACGCAGGGAAGAACTGACCGATCTGCTTCTGCCCTGCGGCTGCAGAGAAGCAGCGTGGAAATTCCCGGAGGAAACAGAGTTTTATCAGCCGATCGTGGTAGCGACAAAGCTGTGATCTGCAGTTTGTACGAGGTGTAAGATGCTGAAAAAGAAATCAGTGGTGTTTATCACTGTTATCTTTGCGCTTCTGTGTGCTGTGCCGTTCTCCGCCTGCTCGGGTAGGCCGAAAAAAGCGGAGCTTCCCGAGGCTGATTACACAGCAGACGATCCCTGTATGCAGGTAGCTATTGAAGAAGCCCGGAAAGGTATTTACAACGATCACGGAGGACCGTTCGGAAGCGTCATCGTGAAAGACGGAAAGGTGATCGGACGGGGACACAACATGGTTCTATCAGAGAACGATTCAACGGCGCACGGTGAGATCGAAGCTATCCGGAATGCAGAAAAAACGCTGGGTACCTACGATCTGTCCGGAGCGGTGCTGTATACAACGGGAGAACCCTGTCAGATGTGTCTGGCCGCGTGTATCTGGGCAAATATCGAGAAAGTGTATTTCGGATGCAGGTTAGAGGACAATGCCGATATCGGATTCCGAGACGAATCGATCGACGAAGCATTTGGGGGAAGGGAGACGTTCTCCGATTACCTGATCGAGATCGACAGGGACACCTGCCTTAAACTGTTTGAAGAATACCTCACATTGAACAGAGACAGGTATTGAGATACGTCAGAAATAATGCAGTTCAGGGGAGAACACAGGGGATGATTCAAAAGATGCTGAAAGGACGGGACGGCTTTTATCGCGAGCTGTTTGCGCTTGTAATGCCGATCGTCATCCAGAATCTGATATCTTCTGCCGTGAGTCTGGCAGACGTGGTGATGCTTGGCCAGGTAGATCAGACCTCGCTGTCCGCGTCAGGTCTCGCCGGGCAGGTCATGTTCCTGCTTCATATCGTATATTTCGGCCTGAACTCATCCATGACGATCCTGGCGGCACAGTACTGGGGCAAAAAAGACACGGAAACCATATCCAAGATTCTTGGCATCGGCCTGATCATCTCGCTTTCCATTTCCGGGGCAGTTGCACTGTTTGCCTGGTTTGCTCCGAAAACGCTGATCTCTATATGGACAAATGTGCCGGAGCTCCGGGAGTACGGAGCCCGGTATCTGCGCTGGGTTGCTCTTTCCTATGTGTTTACCGGCATCATCCAGCCGTATCTGTCCGCTATGAAAAGCTGCGAACGGGTAAAGTTCTCAACGGCTGTTACAGCCGGAACGCTCATGCTGAACGTTGTGCTGAACGCACTGCTGATTTTTGGCCTAGGTCCGTTCCCCAGAATGGGGATCATAGGGGCTGCACTCGCAACGACCATTTCCTGGGGCGCTGGGCTCACTGCCTGTGTGATCGATTTCCTGCGGCAGAAGATCCTGCCGCGCAGCGTCAGGATCATGTTCCGTATCCCGCGCATTCTGGTAAGCGACTTCGTGCGGTACTCCCTGCCGGCGTTCATCAACGATGCCATGTGGGGACTTGCCTTCAACATGAATTCTATTATCATGGGCCATCTCGGCTCGGACATCGTGGCGGCGAACTCGGTCGTGACTGTCGCGAGGGATCTTGTGACGGTGGTCGGATTCGGGATCGCGTCAGCTTCCTCCATCATGCTCGGAAAGGAGATCGGCGAAAACCGGCTGGAAACTGCCCGTCAGGATGCAGCTTCCATCCTGCGTACAGCTGTGTTCTCCAGCGTGGTGGCTGGTCTGGCCCTGCTGGCGCTCAGCCCCGTCATTCCCGGTCTGGTCAAAATCACGCCGACAGCGGCGCGTTATCTGCATGTGATGCTGCTGATCAACACGGTGTATCAGCTCGGGCAGGTCGTCAATACGGTACTGGTCGCCTCGCTCTTCCGCTGTGGCGGGGATGCCCGTTATGGCATGATCCTGGATATCACCTGTATGTGGGGATTTGCGGTTCCGCTCGGACTGATCAGCGCTTTTGTGCTGAAACTGCCTCCGCTAACGGTGTATATTCTGATGTGCACGGATGAGTTCGCAAAGATGCCGTTTGTTATGCACCATTATTTCAGCGGAAACTGGATTCGCAATCTCACGAGAGAAATGCCTTGATCGGGAGGGATAAACGATGGCATCGGACAAAGAATATCTGGATTTTATTCTGGAACAGCTTTCGGAACTGGAAGATGTTACCTGGCGGGCGATGATGGGTGAGTATATCCTCTATTATCACGGCAAGATAATAGGCGGCGTCTACGACAACCGTTTTCTTGTGAAGCCAACACCCTCTGCCATGGCAATGATGCCGCATGCCGAAAGGGAACTTCCCTATGAAGGCGCAAAGGAAATGCTGCTCGTGGACAATGTGGAGGACAGAGAGTTTCTGCGCCGGTTGCTGGAAGCGATGGACGTGGAACTGCCTGCCCCGAAAAAGAAACGTATCCTGTAGGAGGAATTCATGGAATATATCAGAGTCACGAAAGAAAATCTTGAGAAAGAGCACATCTGCTGCGCTATATCTAACAACAAAGATGTCCAGGTTTCTTCCAAGAAAGCATGGCTGGCCGACCGCTTTGATGAGGGACTCGTTTTTCTGAAGAGCACGGAACGCGGAAAGTGCTTTATCGAGTATATCCCGGCGGAGAATGCCTGGAACCCGATCCTCGCAGACGGGTATATGTACATCGACTGCCTGTGGGTATCCGGATCATTCAAGGGCCATGGCTATTCCAATGACCTGCTCGGCGCCTGTATCGAAGACAGCAGAGCGAAAGGGAAAAAGGGCCTGTGCATTCTGGCTGCGGCAAAGAAAAAACCGTTTCTCGCAGACCCGAAGTTTCTGAAATACAAAGGGTTTTCTGTGTGCGATGAAGCCGACAACGGCATCCAGCTTTGGTATCTGCCCTTTTCTCCCGATGCGGAGGCTCCGAAGTTCAAGGAATGCGCCAGACATCCGCAGGTGAATGAGAAAGGGTACGTTCTGTACTATACGAACCAGTGTCCCTTCAACGGGAAATATGTTCCGATCGTGGAGCAGACGGCAAAAGAACACGGTATCCCTTTCAAAGCAGTCCGCCTTGAGAGCAGAGAGGAAGCGCAGAACGCCCCAACACCGATCACGACCTATGCGCTTTTCTTCGACGGAAAATATCTGACGAACGAGCAGATGAACGATCAGAAATTCCTGAAACTGGCAGCGAAATAATAAAAGCGCCGTCCGGGTGCAGATCAAACAAATAGTCCGGCCGCGAGGCCTGATTATAAAATCATTTTTAGGAGAGTGCTGTTTGAGAATCATCAACACACCGGAGATTGTAGGCTGACCGGGAGGTTTGCCTGTGATCTCACCAAACCTCCCGCTGAAAAGCAATTGAAGTCAACAATTTTCAGGAGGAAAAACAATGAATAAAAATGACATCAATATTCGTTTGGAAAAGAAAGAAGATTACAGAGAAGTCGAGAACCTCGTCAGAGAATCGTTCTGGAACGTTTACCGTCCGGGATGCAGCGAGCACTATGTGATTCATGTGCTGCGCGATGATCCGGCGTTTGTAAAGGATCTTGATTTCGTCATGGAACAGAACGGCAGGCTGATCGGACAGAATATGTTCATGAAGACGGTCATCAACGCCGATGGCGGCGGGGATGTTGCTGTTCTGACGATGGGCCCGATTGGGATCACGCCGAAGCTGAAGCGCCGGGGATACGGCAAGATCCTGCTGGACTATTCCCTCGAAAAAGCAGCGGAAATGGGCTTCGGCGCGGTTCTGTTTGAAGGAAACATCGCTTTCTATGGTAAGAGCGGATTCGATTACGCAAGCAGGTTCGGCATCCGATACCACGATCTTCCGGAGGATGCGGATTCGTCGTTCTTTCTCTGTAAGGAACTGATTCCGGGATATCTTGACGGGGTAACAGGAGTCTATCAGACGCCGCAGGGCTATTATGTGGATGACGCCGATGTCGAGGAATTCGACAAGGGATTTCCCCCGAGGGAAAAACTGAAGCTGCCCGGCCAGATCTTCTGAACGAATCGGGAGCTCCCCGCTGCCATCATGGCGGCGGGGAGTTTTCGGCTTTTTGCGGGAAAGTAATTCTCGAAAAAAGTTGAAAATAGATGATGTTTTTAGTACCATGGACGAGGAGACGTTTTGCGTGAAAGAAAAGAGACGGAAAAATGAAAGCAGTTTTGTACATCCACGGAAAAGACGGCAGCTCGGAAGAACCGGAACACTACAGGCCGGTCTGGTTCCCCCGGAGTGTCAGATATGACCGGAATTCTGCCTTGTTGATCGGGAAGGTGTAAAATGCATTTTGTGGAGGCAAAGGGGATCCTGAATGGCAGGAATGCCTCTTTCGGCATGAATATATACAGAGGCTGCACGCATGGCTGCATTTACTGCGACAGCAGAAGCGCCTGCTATCAGTTCACACACCCGTTTGAGGATGTGGAAGTCAAACAGAACGCACCGGAGCTTCTGGAACAGGCGCTGCGTTCCAGAAGAAAAAAGTGCATGATCGGGACCGGATCCATGTCCGACCCTTACATGCACTGTGAAGAAAAACTGCAGCTCACGAGAAGATGCCTGGAGATCATCCGGCAGTACGGTTTCGGCGCGACGGTCATCACGAAATCGGACCGGATCCTGCGGGATATCGACCTGCTTGAAGATATTAACCGCATGGCTAAATGTGTGGTCCAGATCACGCTGACCACCTGGGACGAGGAGCTGTGCAACATTCTGGAGCCGCGCGTGTGCAACACGAAAAAACGGGTGGAAGTGCTCCGGGAGATGAACCGGTGCGGGATCCCCACGGTAGTCTGGCTGACACCGATCCTTCCGTTTATCAACGACACGGAAGAGAACGTGCAGAGCATTCTGAACGCGTGCGCTGAGACAGGAGTAAGAGGCGTGATCTGCTTTGATATGGGCATGACGCTGCGGGAAGGAAACCGGGAGTATTATTACGCGGCGCTGGACAGACATTTCCCGGGGCTGAAGGAGAAATATATCCGGACCTATGGGAACGCTTATCAGATCTCCAGCCCGGATTCCGCAAAACTGATGCGGCGGTTCAGATCGTTCTGTGAGGATCATGGAATGATGCATGACCCGGAGGAGTGCTTTGCGTACCTCGCGGAGTTCCCGGAACCATATCACCAGATCAGCATGTTTGAGGAGACACTATGAACGCAAAAGAATATCTGGAGATCCTTCATACTGTGGAAAAACTGAAGGACACGCCCCGGCACTGCACAACAACAAACAGAAGACCTGAGAGCGTCGCGGAGCACAGCTGGCGGGTATCGCTTATGGCATCCCTCCTGAGGCACGAGTTTCCCGGTGTTGATATCGATAAAGTGGTGAATATGTGCCTGATCCACGATCTGGGAGAATGCTTTACCGGCGACATTCCGGCGTTCCTCAAGACGGAAGCGGACAGAGATACGGAAGACTCGCTGCTGCTTCAGTGGGTGAAGTCGCTGCCGTCGGAACTGACAGAGGATCTTTCCGCTCTGTATGCGGAGATGGACGCACAGGAAACGGTTGAGGCGAAACTGTACAAAGCGCTGGATAAGCTGGAAGCGGTGATCCAGCATAATGAGTCGCCGCTCGACACCTGGGCGGAAAACGAGTACCAACTGAACAAAAGCTATGCGTTTGACACGGTGGCGTTTTCCGACTGGCTGACAGAACTGAGAAAAGCGGTTCTGGAAGAAACGATAGAAAAAATCGGAGAAATTTCTTCCTCCGATGGCTGTATATTACCACAAAACCTCTGATTTTTCAAGTCTTGTAATTTTCCTCTTCATGGCGTATGAAGAATGCAGTATCATGAAAAGGAAGGTTGCAGACATGGATAACATGACAGCACTGGTCAGTACTTTTGCGAGAGCGTACCATTACCGAAACAGTTCCGAACCTGTCTTTGCGGACAGCCTTGCGGAACAGATGCTGACCGAGGAAGAGTATATGGAGATCTCACGGAACATGGCGGCAGGCATCGCTTACTTTGCGCCCGGTTTTGCAGGCACACGGGAAGAAGCGCTTCGGTTCATTGTCGACTGTCAGCTTGCGCCGTCTGTTCTTGCCAGGAGCGCTTTCTGCGAGCGGGCGATCGGCAATGCCGTCAGACTGGGCTGCGGGCAGATCGTTGTCTTTGCCTGCGGGTACGACACGTTTTCTCTGCGCACAGGGAACAGAGACCTGACAGTGTATGAGCTGGACAGGCCGGAAATGATCGGGGACAGGCGGAACCGCATTGCGAGCAGAGATCTTCTTCCTGCCTGCCGGGTAGAGACCGTCGGATGCGATCTTGCCCGGTCCTCATGGCGTCAGGATCTGCTGCGGGCGGGATTCCGGAAAGAGAAGAGGGCGTTCGGAAGCCTGCTCGGTATCAGTTACTATCTCTCAAAAGAAGAATTCCAGGCGCTCATCGGCGGCATTTCCTCGCTCTGGAGCGAGGGATCTTCCCTCTGCTTTGATTATCCGCTTTCGGAGGACGGAACAGAGAGCGGGCGGAACCGGAAGCTTGCCGCGGCGGCCGGGGAGAGGATGAAAGCCAAATACAACTATGAAGAACTGGAAACGCTCCTCGCAGATGCGGGTTTTCTGATTTATGAGCATCTGGATGCGGAAGAAGCGACCGAAGCGTTTTTCAGGGTATATAACGAGAAAAACGCGGAGCATGAAATGGCTGCCCCGAAAGGGGTAAGCTATTGTCTGGCCGTAAAAAAGTGATTATTTAAGAAAAAACCGTCAATTTTCAAAAAATCCCCCTGCGTCAGGGGTTGCTTGTGACGCTGCGTCATGAGTTATTCTGGGCGCAAAGGAGGTGATACGCTGTGTCAAAATATACGACAGGGGAAGTCGCGAAGCTCTGCGGTGTGACCGTCCGCACGGTCCAGTATTACGATACCCGGGGGATCCTCGTGCCGTCGGAATTCTCGGAGGGCGGAAGACGCCTGTATTCCGAAGACGATGTAAAGCGGATGAAGGTCATCTGCTATCTCAGAGATCTCGGCCTTCCCATCGACTCGATCAGACAACTTCTCGCTGAAGAGGATCCGGGCAGTGTTATTTCTCTGCTTCTGGACCAGCAGGAGGCTGCGCTGAAAAAGGAGATCGGCGAACGCGAAGAGCAGCTGCAGAAACTCTCAGAGCTGAAGACCGGGCTGAAGAGCGCAGGCGAAATCTCTGTCGAATCCATCGGAGACATAGCGACTATTATGACAAACAAAAAAGAACTGAAGAGGATCCACACGACCATGCTGCTTACCGGATTGCCGTTGGGCATTCTGCAGTGGTCTTCCATCATTCTGTGGATCACAAAGAAGATCTGGTGGCTGTTCCTGGTGTGGGCAGTTGTCGCGATCCCATACGGTGTGTGGGTTTCCCGCTGGTATTTCAGAAAAGTGGATTATATCTGCCCCAGCTGCCATGAGGTGTTTAAACCGGCATTTAAAGAAGCTTTCTGGGCAAAGCATACGCCGGCCACACGAAAACTTACCTGCCCGCACTGCGGCCATCACGGCTTCTGTGTGGAGATCGCCGCCGAAACGAAGGAAAAGTACAATGCATAGCACGGAATACAACAAGACCCGGGTAATAAAATATCTGATCTTTACCTTTACGGCCGCGTATCTCATCCAGTTTTTCGCCGCACGGATCTGCAACAGAGGAGATATACAGATCGGACAGATGATCATTGCGGCGATTATGTTCATCCCGACGCTCGGCGTTCTGTTTTCCGGCGCCGGGCTCAGGGATATGGGCTGGAAGCTTCAGCTCCGGAAGAACATCAAAAGCATCCTGATCGCCTGGTTTGCGCCTGCGGTTTTAACTGTTATCGGCGCCGCGCTGTATTTTCTGCTCTTTCCGGGTCATTTCGATCTCACCGGGAAGGCTATGGCAGCAAGCGGCGGTGCGGAAACCCTCGCGCAGCTGGAGGCGCAGGGGATCTCCTATCCCATGTATGTCCTGATCAGCGTAATCAGCGCTGTCACCTATGCACCGCTCATAAACGTGATCCCGGCGCTGGGAGAAGAGATCGGCTGGCGGGGATTTCTGTATCCCCAGCTGAGAGCGAGATTCGGCAGACAGAAAGGGTGGATCCTTGGCGGCGCCATCTGGGGCGCCTGGCACTGGCCGCTCATTTATTTGATCGGATATGAGTACGGCACGGGATATGTGGGATTTCCCGTCTCCGGGATGCTGCTCTTCTGTGTCGTTACGGTCGGATGGGGCATCCTGCACGCCTGGCTGTATGAGCGGAGCGGCACCATCTGGGTGCCGGCGCTCTTCCACGGAACGATCAATGCTTTCGCCGGGATCCCGCTGGTGATATGCCTGCCGGATATCGGTTCGGGAAGACTGCTTGGGCCTGCCCCGAACGGGATCATCGCCGCGCTTCCGTTTCTCATCTGGGCGCTCATCGTCCTGCTTCGGGCAAAAGATCCGGAAATGCAAGCCTGAAAAACGATAAAATATAATGACAAGATCCCCCTGATGCGATATTATTGTTTTGCACCAGGGGGACTTATTCAGAAAGGTGGATTAGATTAATGAAGATCTATGATATTTCACAGGAAGTCTTCAGTTGCGTGGTTTTTCCCGGCGATCCCTGCCCGGAGAGCGAAGCGCTCCTTCGCCTGGGCGACGGCGGGACCTGCAATCTGACGGCATTCAGCATGTGCGCGCACAACGGGACCCATGTCGACGCACCGTATCATTTTTATGATGACGGAAAGACGATCGATCAGGTCGATCTGGAGCGGTTCATCGGCCCGGCCTATGTGGCGGAGCATGAAGGAGATCTGAAAGCCGAAGATGCGGGAAGGATCCTGCGTGTTGCGAAGGAATGTGATCCTGAGGCAGCAAAAAGGATCCTGATCAAGGGAGCGGCGAAAGTCACCGCAGAAGCGGCGAAGGTCTTTGCAAAAGAAGGGATCCTGCTGTATGGAAACGAGTCGCAGACAGTTGGCCCGGAAAACGCGCCGAAAGAGGTGCACCTGATCATGCTCGGAGCCGAGATCGTTCTGCTGGAAGGGATCCGGCTGAAAGAGGTCCCGGAAGGCAGCTATCTTCTCCATGCTGCCCCCCTGAATCTCGGCGGTATCGATGGTTCGCCCTGCCGGGCAACGCTGTTGAAACTGTAAGTGTTTTCTGCTCTTTTCCTGCGTATCTACCCGTTCTTTGCTTTACATTATCGGGAGAGTGTGCTGTAATAGAAAGGCAAGTGTTCCTGCGTAAATGATCCGGCGAGCTTTTCTCCGGTTTTTGAAAGAAAGCGAAAAACCATGAATATGAAGTGCTGCACGGAAAAACTCGGCATCTCGCCGAAAGTGAGCAGTTTCTCCATTCCTCTCGGATCAACGGTCAATATGGACGGTACCTGCATTATTCTGGTGATCGGCGGCCTGTTTCTGGCAAGAGCGTACGGCATCGAGGTCCCGGGCACCATGCATCTGACGCTCCTGATCACGATCCTGCTGCTCTCGATCGGAGCCCCCGGTGTCCCGGGCGCCGTCCTGGTGTGTCTGGGTATCATACTCGAAACGCTGGGCGTTCCCCTGGAAGCGCTCGGACTTGTGATGGGGATCTACCCGTTCCTGGATATGTTCAATTCCATGTCGAACACCACAGGCGATGTTTCCGTATCGCTGATCGTCGCAAGGGATGAAAACCTGGTCGATTTGGCAAAGTACAACGATTGAAAACCCGCAGGTTTTCTGCTATACTTCAGACAACAGGCTTTTTCAAAAAAATACAGGAGGGAGGATAAAAATGAAGATCACAAAAAGAAACGGTACGATCACCGTATACGACGATGAGAAAGTCACGAAGAGTATTCTGAACGCGAATGGTGCTGCCGGAGAAAAAAAGATCTCCGAAAAAGAAGCTGCGGCCATGGCGTTTGATGTATTCAACAAGCTGATAGAAGATAACGAGATCATCACAACAAAAGAAATCAGAGAATGCGTATATGCTATACTGTGTGAGAAGGGATATCCGGAAACAGCCAGGAGTTACGCGGATTATAAAAAGTTTTGAAAAACGATCCCCGGCATTGCTTCCTGAGAAACAATGCCGGGGATCTTAAAAATCGCGAGCAGGAGAAGGGAAAGAGAAAATTGAACATACCTTTTGATCCGAATCAACAGAAATATCCCTCCCAGCGGTATCCGATCTATGCCCGGAACGGGATGGTGAACTGCTCCAGCCCCATGGCATCCGCTGCCGGTCTGGAGATCCTCCGCCGCGGCGGAAACGCGGTCGACGCGGCAGTTGCGGCCGCGTCAACGCTTACAGTCGTCGAACCGACGGCCAACGGACTGGGATCCGACGCATTTGCGATCGTCTGGATCGAAAAAGACCGGAAGCTGTACGGACTCAACGCCAGCGGTCCGGCACCGATGCTTGCCTCGATCGAAAAGATTCGGGCGGAAGGCCTGGCGGAAAACGGGAAAATGCCCGCCCACGGCTGGGCGCCGGTCACCGTTCCGGGAGCCGTCGGAGCATGGCAGGCGCTGAACAGCCGTTTTGGGAGGCTCACGCTTATGGACGATCTGATGCCGGCGGTATATTATGCCGAAGAGGGTTATCCGTGTGAGCCCAATCTTGCCCGGCACTGGCAGGCGGCATTCCGCGCTTATAACCGGGAGCTGACGGAACCGTGTTTTGAGTCATGGTTCCGTACATTCACATCCTCCGGACGTGCGCCGGAAGCGGGAGACCTGATCCGGCTGCCGGACCACGCATTGAGCCTGCGCATGATTGGCGAAAGCGGCGGCGAATCGTTCTATCGGGGTGAGCTTGCCCGGAAGATCGATGGGGAGAGCCGGAAATATGGCGGATTTCTGCGATTTGAGGATCTGGCAGGGTTTGAACCGGAATGGGTGGAGCCGCTGCACGTCAGCTACCGCGGATACGATGTGTGCGAGATCCCGCCGAATGGGCAGGGCATCGTGGCGCTGATGGCGCTGAACATTCTGAAGGAGTTTTCTTTCTCCGACCGGGATGGCGCCGACACCCTGCACCGGCAGATCGAGGCGCTGAAGATCGCCTTTGCGGATGCTCTCCACTATGTGACGGATCCGAAACGGATGGAGATCGATCCCAAGGACCTGCTTCTGCCGGAGTACGGCGCCATGCGGGCAGCGGAGATCACGGACGAAGCCCGGATACGGACGCACAGCCGCCCGAAAGGAAGCGGAACGGTATACCTGTGCTGCGCGGACGGCGAAGGCAATATGGTATCGTATATCCAGTCCAACTATATGGGCTTCGGATCCGGTATCGTTGTGTCTGGCACCGGGATCGCACTCCAGAATCGAGGCGCCGATTTCTCGCTGGATCCGGATCATATCAACGCCCTGGCTCCGGGAAAACGCAGCTACCACACCATCATTCCGGGCTTTCTGATGAAGAATGGAGAGGCAGTCGGCCCGTTCGGCGTCATGGGGGCCTATATGCAGCCGCAGGGGCATCTGCAGGTGATCATGAACACGCTGGACTTTCATCTGAACCCCCAGCAGGCGCTGGACGCACCGCGATTCCAGTGGCTGCGGGAAAACGCCGTAGCGGTTGAGCCCCGGTTCGATCCTGGACTCGCGGAAGCGCTTGCCCGGCGCGGGCATCAGATCCGGTTTGAGTCCGAAGTGTCGGGGTTTGGAAGAGGACAGATGATCCTGCGGCAGGACAACGGTGTTCTGGTCGGCGGAACCGAATCCAGGACCGACAGCAACATCGCCTGCTGGTAGATGCAGGGCGAAGCAGGAGGAAAACGATTATGGCAGAGATCAATGTCTATGAGCAGTATTTTGAAGCGGAATGCACGTACAACGATGCGGAGCGAAAAGGCGCGCTGGTCATGCTGATCTCCACTTCCGAGGCAGGCACGATCCGCTATGAAGCGGCGGTGACCTTTTTCCCGCATCGCGAAGAGGACGATTATGCCGTTTCCTATGACGCGTATTTTGCAAAGGAACTGTATGCCGCCGCGGGCAGGCGGTCCAAAAAAAGAGAAAAACTGCTCCTGGAAAGCTTCCGGGAGCAGGTGGATGAACTGGCGGCAGAACACGGCGGACGTGTCTTCTGGGACCGCCCGCTGCGAGACGCCCGCTGGGGTTAAAAAAGGCAAAGCATCAGAAAAGGAGGGGCTTCAAGCCTCTCCTTTATGCTGTCAGGAGTGGAACTCGATGGAGTAGGCGATGTGTTTCTTCCCACCGGGAAGAAGCAGCTGCATGCCGGGTTTCTCCTCAAGAGAACCGGTGAAGCCGGCGTCGTCCGTGCGACCGTACCACGGCTCCAGGCAGATAAAGGTGCCGTTCGGATTTGCCCAAACAGCGAGCAGGGGGAACCCTTCACAGTGCATCGTGACGAACGGCTTTCCGTCCGGCAGCTGAATGCCAACCGTTCCGATCTCCTGCCCGGAGAAGATCCACGTGTCGGGAATGTTTTCCAGATAGGGAGAACAGCCGTTTTCCAGTGTTATCTCCTGCACCTGGTCCGGCAGGGCGAAGCCTTCCTTGTTCGCCTGAAAATACGAGAGACGCTCTTTGCCGGAGAACACGAGGAAACAATCCTCCTTTTTCACGCCTTCCGGCATTTGAAAGCCCGGATGCCCGCCAATGGCATAGGTCATGGCGGCCTCACCGGCATTTTCTATCTCCCATTCTATATGCAGAAGTCCTGCGATCTCCGGATCCAGAGAATGCTTCACCTGAAGACGGAAATCGTACGGATAGATCTCTTTGGTGGCCTCGGTCGAGGTAAGGCAGTGGGTAACGGAGGAAGCCGTCTCCTCCACACAGCAGAAATCCATGTCACGCGCAAAGCCGTGCTGTGTTTTCATACGGTATTCCCGCCCGCCGACGCGGTATTTGCCTTCCGTCACCTTGCCGACGAAAGGAAACAGGATCGGGGCATGGCGGTTCCACACGGCGGGATCGGCGCACCAGATACGCTCGCAGCCAGTGGCTTTGTCAACCACACTGCAGAGCTCGGCGCCGTGGTCAGAGACGGTAACTTTCAGAAGGTCGTTTTCCAGAATAGACATATGCATTCCCCCTCTTTCCATAAGGATACCGGAAAAAGCGAAAAAAAGCAATCAGAACCGGGAAATGCTTTTTCCTTCACGGGTCTGGCACAGAAAACACACACATGTTATAATAACGCATCAAACTACAGGGAACGGTTCTTTTCCCATTTCGGGAAATGAATTCCGGAAGGGAGATCGCCATGATCAGAAACGCTGCCATCGTCAGCCTCTCCAGCGGTGTGCTGGGAGAGAGTTTTGTGAAACATGAATTGGACATCGGATTGAAACGGCTGCAGGAGTACGGTATCAATGTCCGGTTCATGCCGCATGCGCTGAAAGGCCTGGAGTACGTCAGGGATCATCCGGAAAAGCGTGCGGCGGATCTTCTGCAGGCTTTCTGCGACCCGGAGATCGACATGATCCTCTGTGCCATCGGCGGCGATGATACCTACCGTCTTCTTCCTTATCTGTTCGAACATGAGGAACTGCAGAACTCCGTCTCGCAGAAAGTGTTCCTCGGCTTTTCCGACACAACCATCAACCACTTTATGCTCCATAAGGTGGGGCTGAACACGTTCTACGGGCAGTCGTTCCTTTCGGATATCTGCGAGCTGGCGCCGACGATGCTGCCCTATACCGAGCGGTATTTCCGCGAGCTGATCGAGACGGGCACGATCCGCGCCGTGACCCCCGCGGACGTCTGGTATGAGAGCCGCGGGCATTACAGTGCAACGCAGCTCGGTGTTCCGCTCGTTTCCCATCCGAACAAGGGCTTTGAGCTTTTGCAGGGCGCGCCGCTCTTTTGCGGGAAGATTCTCGGCGGCTGCCTCGATTCGCTCTTCGATCTTTTCGATCCCGGGCGCTACGCGGATTCCCCCGTGCTCGCCGCGCGCTACGGGCTGTTCCCCTCGCTCGACGACTGGGAAGGGCGCATCCTGCTGCTGGAAACGAGCG